>CAJDXC010000227.1_pt1 | contig 9834 bp, 7 predicted proteins | sample 7391681 | NCBI WGS metagenome assembly CAJDXC01 (sample SAMEA7055742, study PRJEB34461) | soil metagenome | biome: terrestrial ecosystem; feature: Peninsula; material: soil | place: Antarctica | collected 2016 | reverse complement strand
TAATTTAATTTATATAGATATGCTAGTAGAAGTATGTTCCAATTCCTTACAATCTGCCCTAAATGCCGAAAAAGCAGGGGCGGATCGTGTTGAACTCTGTTCCGTACTGGGTGTGGGAGGGGTAACACCATCTTATGGCCTGTTAAAGGGTGTCAAAGAACGACTTTCCATTCCTGTACATGTGCTGATTAGACCTAGAGGCGGGGACTTCACATATTCCGATACTGAGTTCGATGTCATGAAAAAGGATATTGAACTTTGTGTGGAATTTGGGTTTGCTGGAATTGTTTCGGGAGTGCTGAATCCGGATTTTACCTTGGATGTAGCCCGCACAATGGAATTGTTGCAATTGGCAAGGCCTCTGAAATTTACTTTCCATCGGGCCTTCGATTGGGTAAAGGACCCTGTTGCGACCCTCATTCAATTAGAAGCCATGGGTGTGGATTGTATTCTGACTTCCGGGCAACAAGCATTGGCCTTGGAAGGTATAAAGTTGTTAGATCAATTACTTCAAATGAATACTCGTTGTACCATAATGCCAGGAGGGGGCATTCGTGAGGACAACGCTAGGGAATTTAAGAAAGGAGGGTTCAAGGCCATACATTTTACGGGTACCAAATTCCATAAAAAATTAGATAAGAAACCGAAAATCTCTATGAATTCGATGAAATTTCTGGTGGAGGATGAAATAGCTATCTCTGATGTTGGGAATATACAAAAAGTTCTAAAAGGAGTTAAATAAAGTGTAAATGGGCTACCCCTACGGCTTGAAAAAAATACCTTTGTAAAAAAGCAGTTATGCTACGTTGGATTGTATTTCTTATTGTTTATGTTGTTTTGGGCCTTTACACCCTGCAAGCCTTGAAGACCATAACCCGTTATCCTTGGGTCTATTACACATTTATGGCCATCGCACTTTTGGTATTGGGCAACTTTATATATCAGTTTACCTTGGGGGAGACTCCGGGAAGGGTATTGAGCCGACCCAAAAGTTATGCTTTTGGATTTTTGATCACCCTGATGGTTTTTGAATTGGTCACTATTATTTTTCTCTTTTCGGAAGACATATTTCGATTGATTTCCGCCTCCTATTCAAATTTCTTTGGTGCCTCTAAAGAATTTACCTTTCCAGAAAGGAGAAGGTTTCTCAGTACCGTTGCTCTCGGTATTGCCTCGATACCCTTTGGTGCTTTACTTTATGGGATGTACAAGGGGAAGTATAATTTTAAAGTCTTAAAATATACGCTGGAGTACGATGACCTTCCAGATGCATTTGATGGTTACCAAATTACTCAGATATCCGATGTTCACATCGGAAGTTTTGACAACCGCAAAAAGATTGAGTATGCCATAGATCTTATCAATCAACAAAAGAGCGACCTATTGCTGTTTACAGGTGATCTGGTCAATAACCTGGCCACAGAAATGGAGCCTTGGGCAGACCTTTTTTCGACCTTGGAGGCAAAGGACGGAAAATATTCAATTCTTGGAAATCACGATTATGGGGATTATGTGGAATGGGAAACCGAAGAAGCCAAGGAGAAAAACCTCGAAGATCTAAAAAAATTGCAGAAGGACATCGGTTTCGATCTTTTGTTGAACGAAAGTCGGTACCTGCAAAAGGGGAATGACCGTATCGCTCTTGTCGGAGTGGAGAATTGGGGAAAGGGAGGTTTTATAAAGGTCGGTGACCTAACAAAGGCCGCAGAAAAAATTTCCAAGGACGATTTTAAAATATTGATGAGCCATGATCCCACACATTGGGAGGAAAGGGTTCTTTCGGATGACTATCATTACCACCTTACCCTAAGTGGACATACACATGGAATGCAATTTGGGATAGAGATTCCGGGTTGGATAAAATGGAGTCCTGCAAAATGGCGTTACAAGCATTGGGCCGGAATCTATAATGAACAAGGGGAGTATATCAACGTAAACAGGGGCTTTGGGGTTTTGGGGTATCCAGGGAGGGTAGGAATTTGGCCAGAAATCACTGTGATAACACTCAAAAAGAAGTCTATGGCTTGATTTTAACCTTCAGGTCGATTAGAAAAAAGAGCGCATAGTCAGTATTTTAGCATTTTTTATTACTTTTGATTCAAGAACTCGTCTTGATTTTTTGTTAGGAACCGAAAATTTTGGCTTTTGTGGCCTAATATTACTATTTTTTATAATCATAGCAGAGCTACGATTCTCAAAAATAGTAATATTAGGTTGCAAAATGTGAAATTTGTAGGTAAAAGAAAATGTCAAGACGAGTTCTATAACCCAACGTTGTACATATGTCTAAATTTGGCGAACTTGCATTCTGTTCTTAGGGATGTAGCGGCCGCTTTGGGGGACAAGGGCAAGGTTATAAAGATTGATGTAGACAAGAATAGGGAACTCTCAAATGCTTTGAGAGTGAAAGGATTGCCCACGTTGATGATCTACAAAAAGGGCGAAATGGTCTGGCGTCAAAGCGGGGAACAGGATGCCAATACGCTCATTGGGATTCTCAACGAGTACGTTTGATATTGCAAACTCAAGTTCAAGTATCCTTTTTTATATCGGACTTACCTTGAATATAGGTTTTCTTGTGTTTAGAAATTTTGATGATTAAGAGTTTAGTAATCATTATGATCCTTAACCCAGCCTATTATGTTATTCTTTAACAGCTGATTGGTTTCCGCATTAGCTAAAATTTCGGTTTCAAGCTATACCCATTAATTATTTTGAATTTGAATTTGAATTTGACACTTGCGCTTGAACTTAATTTACAGCCGCCGGTACCGGCTCTGTACTGTCCAGAATCTCCTCTGCTTTCGTATTGTCGATCATAATGGAATCGATTAAATCGGGATTGCCTTCGGGGATGGGAGGAATATCACTATGGTCTAAATCCTCTTTCTTATAAAAGTGACTGAATTTATCAATATATTCATTAAAGATCAAGGTTTCCTTTTCTGCAATTTCCTTGTCCTGATTGTCTACTAAGATATCGATATTCCTGCGGTAACCTTGCATGGCATCCAAAATATCGTCTAACTTGGTATATTGTTCATCCAGCGGTATTCCGGTATAATAATCCAGTCTTTCTTGGTACTTTTTCTTAAGTTTTTGAAATAAGTCCCTCGCATTTTGGGTTTCCCCCACCTTGTAGTAGCCATCCAAAAAGGGTTCCACAAAGGCGTAATATCCAAAGCCTTCTACCGGCATGTTTTTCATAGCGATATTTATAACATCCTTGGCTTCTTCAATTTTGTTTTCCGCAAGAAGGGTCTCGGTTAACCGAGCCATATTCCCTCTAAAGGAAAGGCTTTGGGAACGAGTTTGTGTATCCAGATATATTTTTGGATCGCCAGAATTCCCCCACTCCCATTTCTTGACGATATCGTACATAAGGTCTCCATCTATTCGGCCCATCTCGTAGGGGCTTCTGTTTTGGGTCTTAATGGGAACCAGTTTGTATACCAGCCCATCCAACTGTAAATATTCTTTCATCCATATATATTCCCCATTGTCAAAACTACCCCCAGAAAAGTAAATTGGGCGCTTCCAATCGTTGTTGGCGATAATATCTAACATCATGATTCTATTTTTTGGCAATGCACTTTTGGGAAGGTCTATGTCTATATAATCTACAATGAGCGCGGAATCTTTTTCTTTTACCAAGCCACTTTCTAGTACATTCTTTTTGTTTACCGGTACACGGATCTTATTGGTGGGATAATAAACAAGGTCTAGGGTGCTTTCCGGATATTCGCTGGTGTCCCCACCCTGTTTTTGGATAAGGGAACGGAACTTAGTCTGGGGTTTATCGCTACCGACCCAGTCCATGAAATCCTTTATGTTCCAACGATTTTCGGTGACCTTTTGGTAATAAATGGCATCCCGAGTGCCCCAGCGGTACTTTTCATGCGTCAATTGAGAAGGGATTGGATCACTTGTATACGCCTTTCGCTTCATTTGGTCAATGTACCAGTCCGTAGCAAACAAGCTAGTGTTCACAATTCTGACATCGGTTCGGTAGCCTTCTATTTCCTGAGCATACCAAAGGGGGAATGTATCGTTGTCGCCAATGGTAAAGAGAATGGCTCCCGCATTTTCTTGGGTAGACATTAAGTAGTCGTTGGCTATAGCTTGTGTGGTAAAACGATTGGATCGATCGTGATCGTCCCAGTTTTGATAAGCTACGACCACGGGTACGGCCAAAAGGCAGATAAGGGTTACCGCAGGTGCCAAAATCTTTGGTGAAATCAACTTTTTGAATTCATCGAACAACCCATAGACACCCATGCCGATCCATATCGAAAATACGTAAAAGGAGCCTACAAGGGAATAATCCCTTTCCCGGGGCTGGAAGATTCCCGGATTGGTATAAAACTGTATGGCAATCCCCGTAAATAGGAAAAAGATCAACAGTGCCCAGAATTGTTTGGGATTTTTTTTTATTTGGAACAAAAGCCCCACGATGCCCAAAATAAGAGGCAGAAAGAAATAGGTGTTTCTTCCCTTATTGTTCAAAATGTCGCTGGGCAAATTTTCCTGACTCCCCAAACGCATATTATCCACGAAATTGATTCCGCTGAGCCAGTTGCCGTGATCGTCGTATTTTCCCTGTATATCATCTTGTTTGCCGACAAAATTCCACATAAAATAGCGCCAGTACATATAGCCAAACTGAAATTGGAACATATACTTTACGTTTTGCCAAACTGTGGGTGGTTCTACTTCTATATAATCACTGAATTCCCTTAAGAATTTTATGTATTGGCCGGCCCCAATTTCTCCTTTGGCGTACCCGTCCCTAAACTGGCTCACCGCGCTTCGTAAATCTTCATTGGATTGGTATTCCCCTTTGATCTTAAATTCCAAGGGTTCAAAATACTTGATGTAGTTTTCCGCGTTCTGCTCGCTCCACATTCGTGGTAGAAGTCCAACGTGTTTTGGATTGGGACCGGGAATAGCGTTCTCGTAATGGTTCACAATGATATACTTACCCAGTTTTTCGTCTTTTTCATATTTGGGCTTATCGTCCTCTTCCTCTCCGTTCGGAGCGAACATCGAAGAATAATATGCCCCATATACCGGGCTATCCACGCCAGGGTACTGTTCCCTGTTGTAATATGCCAGAAGGGACCGGGCATCCGATGGGTCGTTTTCATTGATTACCGTATCCGCATTGGCGCGTATGGGGAGCATGATCCATGAGGAGAACCCCAGAAACAGGAACATAAGACAAAGTACAAAGGTATTGGCAATCCTATAATCGTGTTTGCGGGTATAGTGAAGGCCGTATGCTATGACCCCTATAAAAATGAGTCCCATGATGATAGTGCCCGAATTGAACGGCAAACCAATGCTGTTTACAAAAAACACTTCGCTCCAACCAAATAGTTTTAGAACATAGGTTAAGGAAAATTTATAGACCAGCATCAAGACTACGATCACCAAAATATTGGCTATAAGGAAGTTCTTTATCGTGGTGGTCTTGTACCGTTTAAAATAGTAAAGTAGTCCTATAGTTGGAATCGTCAAGAAGCCCATAAATTGAATTCCGAAGGTAAGGCCCACCACATAAGAAATAAGCACCAGCCATCGATTGCTCCTTGGGTCATCTAGATTATCGGTCCATTTAATGCCCAGCCAAAGTAATAGGGCCATAACGCAACTTGCCGAGGCGTACACCTCCGTCTCCACGGCATTGAATCCAAGAACGGCTAAGGCCTTATTGCTGGTCATTGGACCGTCATTTACGATTAATTTCCGCATCAAATTGGTAATCGTCCAGAAGAGGAAAAGAATAGTGAACGCACTCGATACGCCAGAAACATCATTGACTAATTTGGCTACGTGTTCCGGTCCAGAAGCAAACATGGCGAAGAAGGCCCCGATCATTTGTAGCAAGGGTGCTCCGGGGGGATGCCCCACCTGTAATTTCGCCGAAGTCGCGATATATTCCCCGGCGTCCCAAAAACTTACTGTGGGTTCAACTGTAATGGCGTAAGTGACGAGAGCAATTAAGAAAACGGTCCATCCAAGAAGAGTGTCCCATTTCTCGAAATTCTTTAAAAACATGTACGATGAGGTTTACCTGTGGGGGCGAATTTACTAATTTAAATAGATATGACCCCCAATTTTTGCGAAACGTTAAATGAAGAGCTTGTTTAAGAATTCGTTAATTATTTTTTTATGTACCTTTTTGCGCATTATTCCGTTAAAATTTTGAACAGTACCTATGACTATGCTTAAAAATTTTGATTCATACTGCATCAAAAATGCCCCATAAAAATTCTAATCACAAATTTTTAAACAAACTCTTATTGGTCTTGGCGCGTTTTTTACTTATTTCAAATTGATTGATTAATATGTAGTGTTTATCCATGCCCAGGAGCTTAATACTTGAGCGCTAAGTAATTATTCTTCTTGAATGGGTTTTGGAGATTCTGGGTTGTACTGATTTATGAGACCGTCGCCAAGCTTTTGAAATTCTTCATTTCGGGCCATCTCACGTACTTTTGCAGGGTCAAAGTTACCGTTAAAATATAGGAAAGAACCGTTTTGACCATTGTTGTTGAAGATTAAGATTTCTTTTACCGCATTTTTCTTTTCGCGAATGGAGATAACGTGGCGGTTTAGGCCGTCGTTTTTGCGAAATACCTCGATAAAGGATTTCCCAGTAACGCCTTCCATCTGCCTGTTCAGGTATTCGCTGCGTTCCGGTGTTTTGCTGGGAAACTGCATATATCGCAAATCCTTGGTGTTGCCTATCAGCGAATTCATTTCTGGGGATAGGTTGCCGATTAGTGACAGCATAAACTGGGGTACCCTTAACGCCGTCACTTGATCGTCATTTTTGTGCGCGTTATAAAAGGTATCTATGGAATTGTAGGTGGAGCAGGAGTTTATTGCTATTAACAGTAGTAATAAGGACAGATATTTTAGCATAATCAAGTTTTAGGATGGCTCTAAATATATGATAATTTCTTGGGTTGTTGAGATACCATCATAGACCTTCCCTGCTATTTTTGGATATTGTGATTAAAATGTTTGTGCAACTGAAACTTTGTTTTAAATTTGCACGCTCTAAAGCGGTATTGGCCTATGGTGTAATTGGCAACACAGCTGGTTTTGGTCCAGTCGTTCTAGGTTCGAGTCCTAGTAGGCCAACTTCAAAAGCCCTTGATTTCATTGGAATCAGGGGCTTTTTGTTTTCTTGGGTACAACATAGGTACAACAAATGTGGTTTTTCCTGAATTAGAATTAACAGCAAGAGTTTATGTAATAAAAACTTAAATGCGCTTAGCAGATCAATGTGGTATTGAAAAAAATATTTTGAATCATATTGCGCGTCATACCTTTAGCAATATTAAGATAGATAAAATTCATTGATGTTATAAAAATTGTATCGACGCATTGATTTGAAAATCACTTTGAACTATCAAGCCAACTTTATTCATAAAGAAGCTAATGACGCATTGGAGAGTGTCTTGGGCTTTTCGTTCTAAGACAACCAAAATTAACACTTTAAAGAATCCACAATTATTCACGAGAAGTAAATGATTTAGGGTTTTAAGGAGAAAAAGTATAAATTAGTACTGTTCAAAATCTAACAATTAGCGATGATCAGTTTTATTATTGCTAAAACACAAGTTGAATTATGCAAGTCGTCTGCCTACAAGAAGAAGCTTTTTATGCCTTATTTGATAAGGTATTAGAACATATAGAATTAAAACGACAGGATAAGCCAAATAAATGGATCGATGGAGAGGAAGCAATGTTATTGCTGAAAATAAAATCAATGACCACATTGCAAAAATTAAGGGATGAGGGGAAGATCAGATTTTCCCAACCACAAAGAAAAATAATCCTTTACGATCGTGATTCTATCAATGAATACATCGAGCAGCATGCACGAGAAACCTTTTGACTATGAGTAGTGAAATAAAAATCGATAATGAATATAAAGAATCGTTTAACCTTGGCTATGAACTTGCCAAAGAATTGAACTTGAAATCGCAAATGTTCAAGGATTTTAATTCGGAGAATAGCCGTATGAATGCTATGCAGGCGGGTATGGCACAATACAGTATTGAAATCAGTCAAGAAAAGGGCAAAAATAAAGGATTTGGTTTGACGATATGAATTTGAAAATAAGATTTCCTTTGCCTATATTATTCAGATTCTTATTTATTGAAAATTCAATATTTTATATTTTGGATAAAAATGTACGGCATTAATTGGAAAAAATTGTGGTACGATTCATACTCATATATTCCCTGGTTCGAGTTCAGGTGAGACCGCTTATAAATCATACAGCTACATCAATTTATAACTGTCATTTTAGTTTTACAGCGTGTTTTCGGCGTGCTTTTGTTATTTCGAAATATTTCTAATTTTATGTAAATGTAGACTAACAACAATACAAGTATTCGCCATTAAAAAGGAGATTTTACTTTATCTGAAGATTCCTCGGCCATAAATATCATACGTCATCAAAATTAATAAAACTGCCTTATAAGCAGGGGGTCACTGGTTCGAACCCAGTAGGTCCCACCTAGTAAACACAAGGCCTCCAAGAGATTGGAGGCTTTTTTATTTTTGAATTTATAAACTATTTATAAACAATTGAACCTCTAATTTTCTGTTGTTCTTTATAATGGATATAGGTTTAGTAAACCTGGAGGTGCGATACTTTACATTTTGCATGTAATAATCTCAATGATTAGGTAAATCAAAAATTCTTGCTTCTCCTCTATATTTCAATGACCCTGTTATAGATACTCTTCAATCAATATACTTAGAATCTACTGCCGCAAGGTGCGAAAGTTCAAGTCTCCTCACCTGTACTCAAGAGAAAACTGACTTTTGGGATTCAACTTTTTTTTGTTTTGGTTAAACAATGGTCAAACAATTGCTTGTTATGCTTGTTTAATTATATTTTAGTGCGTTGATACATCTGATAGTAAGATAGATTTTAGTTCGAGCTATCGTGAAACGAATTAACAATCGGATAGTCACTTAATTTTGTGACTATCTTTTTTATTCAATCGTATACTTTCGGCAGCTTTTTTGAAATTCGACTATACTATTTATTGTGCCCTTTTTTAAGCAGGATTTTGACTGAATTTGACTTCTAATCAGGCAGTCGAATCCTCGAATCCTTCGATCATCACTATTAAGAACAAAGCGTTAGAGATTTTAATCTCTAACGCTTTTTTATTTGTACTCAATTTGTGCTCATTTTTGTTTTTGGTTTATATGGTTAAATGCAAATAAAAGATTAATTTTTTGGAAAATAAACTGTTGCTTTTATCCCGAACGGGATTTTTACGGGCAATGGAAATTGCAAATAAGTATTGGGACTCATCTATCTATATAGAGGGATGGAAATCCAGAATATAGAATCTAAGAAAGTTGAATAATCCGAATGCTACAAGACCAATTTGTATTTATTAGGCGCAGAAAGCATATATTTATAATTCTTAGTGTTTTAAACTCGGTTTGTTTACAAATTATGAAAATAGCCACTATTAGATATTTTTTCCTGGTCTTGGCAATAATGCTATTGTGCCAATGCGGGACAATGCAAAGGCCCGAATACCTTTTTCGGGCCAGCCTCTTGGTCAATGAAAACCATACTTGGTTCAAGGCCTTTGAACATTTTGGCCAAACTTTGGAGGAACGCTCCAATGGGAGGATAAAGCTGGAAGTATATCCGGCGGAGCAATTGGCCAAAGAGACCGAATCCATAAGGCTCATTCAAGCCGAGGTCATAGAAATGACCATAACGGGATCTAACCTCAGCAACTGGACGGAAGAATTGACTTTCTGCGAACTACCTTTTTTATT
>CAJDXC010000093.1_pt1 | contig 9919 bp, 7 predicted proteins | sample 7391681 | NCBI WGS metagenome assembly CAJDXC01 (sample SAMEA7055742, study PRJEB34461) | soil metagenome | biome: terrestrial ecosystem; feature: Peninsula; material: soil | place: Antarctica | collected 2016 | reverse complement strand
GAGATAAGGCTTCGGATGGGTTTCTCACCATCTTAATTTATCCGGATGTTCAAAACTCCTTTCTCTATTACCATCCGAATACTACGAAAGAAACCGAGATTAGTTATAAAAAGGAAAGCAATGTGCTTAGGGTAGCAGTGAAGGGCGAAAAAGCACCTCATATTTTAAGAATTCATTCAGAAGAACCTCCTAAAGAAATCTATTTGGATGATCAAAATCTATCCTCCTCCTCATGGAGTTATGATGAAAAATTAAAAAAAATTCTTATCAAAACAGGACTCGATTACAGAAAAGGAGATTATAGCATAAAATTCTAAAACTCACACCTATGAATATTAAGAAAACGGGAATTGGCGTTTTGATTGTGGCCCTGTCACTTGCAACGGCATGGGCGATAAGGGGAAAATTTGGTCATGAACAAGGAGCAGCTTGGGCAGGTGCAGTTGGTGGACTCGCCTTGGTGCTAGTAGCCCAAAGAAAGGACTGGTACAACAAAATGGTGTTGGTAGCTTTGGCGTCTGCCATGGGTTGGGGCGCCGGGGGCATGATAAGTTATGGCCAAGTAGTAGGCTATGGGCGTTCCAGTGATTTCCTGAATGCCTTTTATGGCCTTGGAATGCTGTTTGTAATTGGTGCACTTTTTGGATTGTTGGGCGGAGGTCTGGTGGGATTGGTTTTGGATTCCACAAAAGACAAAAGGGTCAAATGGGGGGCACTGGTATCTGAAATGGTGGCAGGCGGAATTATCTCCTATTTTTTTCTGATAGAACAGATTGGAATTAAAATGACTCCTCCAAGGTCGGAGGCTTGGGCCATTATCTTGGGAGCGGGTTTAGCAATGCTTTGGCATATGGCTCGCGAAAATAGGAATTCGCCAATAAGAGTGGCAATTTTCTCGGCGTTAGGTGGTGGTTTTGGCTTTGCTTTTGGAAATTTTTTGCAAGTGATAGGGCATGTTTTGGAAATACCGTTCAATATGTGGAACGTCATGGAATATAGCATAGGTTTTTTTGGAGGATGCGGGATGGCCTACGGGGTCTTGTCTTCCACTTGGCCTATGGATGATGAAAAGCCGAAAAAATGGGTCCACAGAACCGCTTTGGCTGTCTTGGTTGTTTTTATTCCTTTTGTGTTATTTAGGGAATCATTGGCTTACGACCAAATTTTAAGTCAGTTGGGTGAAATTGCCAATCTGGAATCCGTAGCGTATACAAGTGCCTGGTTTTCAGCAATTGTATTGATTGTTATGGCAATCATAATGTGCTGGAGATTAAGGGATGGAAATTATAAAAAGAAAGACGTAACTATTTTTCTTTTCATTTATTTGAGCGTTTATGTGCTTATGAGCTATGTGATCAAAGGTGTTTTGGCAGGTCAAATGATTTTGGAAAATCATTTGTATGTTCTGAATATGATTGTGATTTATTTGATGCTCAAGAGTTGGAGAAATGGCGAGCTTGCCGCAACCACAACTGAAATACATACAAAAAAATGGGTCGGTTATTTTTTGTTGATAGTATTGATTATAGGTTTGCTTACTTTGATTGCGATCAATAGCCGAATTCTATTCCCTACAAAAATGAAAATAAGCAATGGAACTTATCTCCAGAAAAAGAGAATTAGCACATAGAATTATTGTTCTGACTACGGTAGTAAGCTTTGGTTATGCTGTCTTGCGATACAACATTGCTGGAGAAGTGCCCTGGAAGGATATTCCCATCTATGTTTTGAACAAGGGGATTTCTTTGGCTTCATTCTTTTTGCTGAGCCTAAGTTTTTCGTTGGGACCTTTAAGAAACCTTGGCGTAACGATTCCAGATAAATTTATGGAAACCCGAAAATCTTTGGGCCTAGCTGGGCTAATGCTGGTATTTGTCCATTCTATATTGAGTGTGTCTATTTTAAACCCTTTGTATTATGCCATGTTCTATGAAGAAAATGGCACCTTGTCGTTACAAGGGGGGCTCAGTCTTTTGGGAGGGGCTCTAGCAATTGTGTTGCTATGGATTTATCATTTTACTTTTAGGAAAAACTTTATAAAGGTATACCCGATTATCTCAACCCTGACCTCAAAAAAATTGATTCTTGCCATCTTTCTCTTGGTAGGATGCCACTTATTTTTTATGGGATATACAGGCTGGACCACGGTTCATAAATGGCAAGCGGGAATGCCTCCAATTACTTTGATAGGTTTTGTAATCTTCTTCATTGGCTTTTTGCTCAATTTGATAGGGAGAAGATAAGAGGCATGGGGTCTAGTTTACCGAGTGTCTGAGCTAGAAAGTCCGAGAACAAGGCTTGCGAAGCCCGCCCGACCGGTACGGGCAGGTTTTGAAAACAGTAGAGACATAAGATTTTATGTCTCCACTATCTAAAGTTCTTGCGATATTCAGAGGGAGTCTTCCCCATATTCGCCTTGAAATAATGATTAAAGTTGGCCAAGTTATTATAACCGCTCTCAAAACAAATCTGAGTAATTTGTTTATCGGTTTCAGCCAAAAATTTCGCTGCGATCCCTACACGGACATTTTTTACGTATTCCATAAAGGTTAGTCCGGTCTTTTTCTTGAAAAAGCGACAGAAGGAACTCGGGGCCATATGCAAAACGGCCGAGGCCTCTTCTAGTTTTATTCCTTCCTGGATATTTTGAAAGACGTATTCGTAAACCTTGTTGATCTGATCTATATTCTTGGAAAATACGGATGAGCGGTCCATGGGGTTAGATAAAATTATTCTTTCTTCAATTTTTATAAGACTGTTAAATACCTTGAGCAAACCAATATAATATTCCAATCCCCTACTTTCCGATAGTTCAGTCAATATTTGCCGTACTTCGGTATCATCCTCGGATTTAAACCGAATTCCATTGTTGGCCTCTTTCAACAGGGCCACAACTCTCTGAAGTTCGGGCATTTTAAAAAAATCGGAATCTATTATGTTCTCCGAGAAATGGGTCACGATACACGTAGGCTCCTCGCCTTTATCGGTATCCAGCACCTCCCAACAATGTGGGAGCTCAGGGCCCAATAGAACCAGGTCACCCTTTTCAAAACCAGAAATATTATCTCCCACAATCCGACGTCCCGAGCCGGAAGTTATATAATTAAGTTCAAAATTTTTATGGGAATGTATCCTAGCGTTAGAAGACAAAGGTAATTTCCTAGAAATGAAGGAGTGATTGCTAGGAACATATATTTTTTCGACAACAAATTCCATGGCCAATAAGTGTTTTAATGTGTGTTTTAATGTCTAATCTGGAAAGTTCGGAAGTCATGCATACTAAGTATTGAAAATCACTTAGTTGCAATTGTAAACGTTAGTTTGACTGTTTTCAAAACTAGCTTAGCGTAATTATCGCACTTTATAGACAGACACTAATTATTTTAACTCTAAATACCAATAATACGTAAAATATTTGAAATATTGGGTTAAAATAATATGTAATTTATGTAAAATAATTGTGGTGGGCGAGTTCTAATTGGATTTACTTTGTAATTGAGCAAAAAACAGAATATTAATATAAAATATTCCGACAGAAATCAATACCTAACACGAAGACAACGTACAATATCGTTGCGGTGGGTAAGTTTTGTTTCCTGATTCTTGCTTCTGGCCCAGAACCACAATTTAAATTGCCTGTTTATAATTGAAATTATTAGTATCAATTTTATTCACATAAAAAGTATGACTATAGACCTAAAGGGGATTATTCCCCCAATGATAACTCCTTTGACTGCCAAAGGAGAATTGGATAGTAAAGGATTGGAACGCTTGATAGAGCATTTGATTTCGGGTGGGGTACACGGTATTTTTTTACTTGGCACCAATGGTGAGGCTCCCAGTTTATCCTATGAACTGCGCAAAGAATTAATTTCCAAGTCTTGTAAACAAATAGCCCATCGGGTCCCAGTTCTTGTCGGAATAACGGATACCTCTTTTCAAGGATCGCTTGAAATGGCCGAACATGCCAAGAATTCCGGTGCCGATGCCGTTGTTATTGCCCCGCCGTATTATTTTCCCATTTCAGATAATGAAATGACCGATTACCTCGAAGCTTTGGTGCCAAAATTGCCATTGCCGTTTATGCTTTACAATATGCCTAGTTGTACCAAGATGCTAATTTCCTTGAAAATCGTTCGCCTTGCCAAGGATTTGGGAGCACTGGGTATCAAGGACAGTTCTGGAGATTTGGATTATCTGCATTCCCTTATCGATGCATTCAAGGATTCACCAGAATTTTCCATCATTGTTGGTACGGAATCCTTTTTGTCCGACACTATAATTCACGGAGGTCACGGTGCCGTGGCCGGGGGAGCCAATTTCCTTCCAAAACTTTTTGTAGACCTATATAACGCCTCTTTAGAGAACAACGTAGCCGTTATGGATGAACTTAACGAAAAGGTAAAGTATATTTATGACACCATCTATAGCGTTGGCAAATATGAATCAAGGGTTACCAAAGGTATTAAAAGTGCTTTATCGGTAATGAATATTTGTGATGAATATATGGCGCTCCCTTTGCGAGGATTTGGAGCGGAAGAAAAGGAGAAAATCAAAGCTTACTTGGAAAATTTGGAATTATTACCAGCATAATTTATAAGTCGTTATGAACTATCAATTGGGTGTACTAGATACAGTTATACTTGTCGTTTATGGATTGGTCATGTTCGGTATGGGTATATATTTCATGCGCAAGACCAAAACATCCGAGCAGTTTATGGTCGCCGGCAGGGGCATACCTGCCTGGGCTGCCGGAATTGCGGTAATGAGCGCTTATACCAGTAGTATATCTTATATCGCCGTACCAGGTAAAGCCTTTGATGAAAACTGGCACCCCTTGATTTTTGCACTAACGGCAATTCCGGTAACCTGGTTTGTGACCCAATATGTAATCCCCCATTATCGCAAGAATAAGATAATCTCGGTCTATAAATATTTGGAGGAAAAAATTGGGGATTGGGGCCGCGTGTATGCGTCGTTTTCCTTTTTGCTTTTCATGATAGGTAGAACGGCTGTGATTTTATACCTCTCTTCCCTGTTGTTGACCTCTTTTATAGATCTGGATATTAAAACCTTGATTTTGATCATTGGGATCTTGACAATTGCCTACACCTTAATGGGCGGGATGGAAGCGGTGATCTGGACCGATGTCGTACAATCTGTAATCATGATCGGGGGTCTACTTTTTTGTGCCTATATCTTAACGACAGATGTTTTTTCTAAACCAGATTTTTTAATTCAAAATGCCTTTGATGCGAATAAGTTTAGTTTGGGCGACACCTCATTTTCCTTGAGTGGACGTACCGTTTTGGTGATGATTATCTATGGGGTGACCGAGAATATTAGAAATCTAATGGCCGACCAAAACTATACTCAGAAATACAGTTCCGTGGCTACCGAAAAACAAGCTAAGAAATCGGTTTGGATAGCGATGCTCATTTATTTGCCGTTGACCGTTGTCTTCCTGTATATTGGTACAGCCATGTTTGCTTTTTATTCTGGGGCCGGCCATGTCCTGGATCCTTCGATAGTGAAAGGCGATGAGGTTTTCCCTTATTTTATCGCTACCGAACTGCCCGTTGGCATCAAAGGACTAATTATTGCCGCTATCTTGGCTGCTTCGATGAGCACAGTCGATTCCGCCTTGAATTCCTCCGCGACGGTACTCTATCTCGATTATTATAAAAGGTATTTCAAGCCAAATGCTTCCGAAAAAAGTAGTATCGGCTTTCTTCGCTGGACTACGGTTCTCTGGGGCTTTTTCGGGATTCTCTTTAGTTTATTATTGATCAATGCCCAAAGCGCTTTGGATATTTGGTGGCAGATATCCGGGATATTCGGTGGGGGTATATTGGGGCTTTTCTTGCTGGCAATCTTTAATGTAAAGGTCGAGCGTTGGCAGGGAATTGTTTCCGTAATCTTTAGTATTCTTATTATAGTTTGGGGGACATTCTTAAGAGATTTGCCAGCTGGTTATGAGTGGCTGGAATGTACGATTGATCCGATTATCATCGGGGCCATTGGCACCGCCGGATTAATATCGTTGGCACTCATATTCGTTGCTTTCAATAAGTTAAGGAAGTAGAAACAGATAGGTTTTTTTAGAAAATGACTTTGTGATAAACGCTATGACCGAAAAAATTCAATGGGGTGTACTGGGTGCTGCAACTATAGCAGTGGAACAGGTAATTCCGGCCATACAACAAAGTGAACATGGTGAGGTTATGGCCATTGCTTCGCGAAGCGTTGAACGAGCGAAAGAGTTTGCAGATACATTTCGCATCCCAAAATATTTTGGAAGCTATGAGGCACTTCTTGCCGATGAACAAATCCAAGCCGTTTATATTCCGCTACCGAACCATCTTCATGTAGAATGGGCCATCAAGGCCTTGAAAACGGGCAAACATGTGCTTGTTGAAAAACCTGTTGCCCTGAATGCCAAGGAAGCCCAAAGTCTACTAGACGAGGCAAAAAAGCATCCGGAACTTAAAATAATGGAGGCTTTTATGTACAAGTTCCATCCACAATGGATAAGGGCAAAAAAATTGGTACAGGAGGGCGCTATCGGCTCTTTGAAGATTGTGCAAGCATCCTTTTCCTTTTTTGATGACGATGCTAATAGCATTACGAACAAGAAGGAATTTGGTGGTGGAAGTTTGATGGATGTGGGGTGTTATCCGGTTTCAGTTTCCCGCTTTTTGTTCGATGCCGAACCTAAACGCGTCGTATCTTCCCTGGAATACCACCCGAAATTTGAAGTAGATATCGATGCATCGGGTGTACTGGAGTTTGAAAAGGGCCGTACCATTTTCTTTTCTTCAACTCAGTTAACGGAAAATCAGGCAGTTAAATTATTTGGAACGAAAGGCAGTATCGAATTCGAACTTCCCTTTAATCCTCTCCCTGGGAAACCTGCGAAAATCTGGTTGACCAAAGAAGACACAAGGGAAGAAATCATTTTTGAACTTTGCAATCAGTACGCTTTGCAAGCCGATGCTTTTTCAAAGTCGATTTTGGAAAATACGGCGTTACCGGTTTCACTGGAAGATGCGTTAAATAACATGATTGTAATCCAAGCCATTAAGGAGAGCGATCGGCTAGACAAAGTAATCCACTTATAGTCCAACGTCAATACTCCCAAAAAATCGAATATATCGGTCTACACTACAATGAACTGGTTTATTCTTTTTAGCTAATCGAAAAAGTTTAAACGAGTTCAAGAACTATATGCAATGGGAAAATTAACGTTACTTCTATCCTTCATTGCCATCATTTCCTGCAACAATAAGCAACATGTAATTACTTCAGTTGTAGAAGGTAGCCAAGGTCCCTATGTGGATAGGCCCTTTGAACAAGAATATCACGATGCCTTTATAATCGATGGTGATAATTTGGATGCCAATGATGTTAGGGCGATCCAACCCGATCTAAAGGATAATATCTGGATTGCCACAAAGAACGGGGTCTATCAAAAAAATGGAAATTCCAGGGAATGGATTTCTATGATCAAAGGAGCGGACCAAGGTCCGGCTTATGACATAGAAATCGGCCAAAATGGAAAAGTTTGGATAGCGACATGGAATGGCGTCTACAGCAATCGCTCCGGAAAAATTGAAAGAGAAAACGGACCAACACCCCCGATTGCCAAAATTGTTACAGCTCAGGAAGGGGTATATGCTCTTGGGCCTTATGGTATTTGGCTGTTTGAGAAAAAATCTTGGGTAAAGAAGAACTTTAAATCCCCAGGAAGTATGCGTGAGGTTTTGTCCGATAAGGATGAGGGGCTATGGATCGGTACCGATGTGGGACTTTATCACTGTAATGATGCCAAAACGCAAGTGTTTCAGAAGAACGACGATTTGATAAGTGCATATGTCCAAGGAATGGATTTTGATGACCAGGGCAACATGTGGGTAGGAGGATTGGGAGGAATAACCATAAGGGATACCCAAGACAACGTGGTTGGCAAGAAAGAGCCCAAAGATGGTCTTGTCAATTCTAATGTTCGGGTGGTGCGCAAAGCACCCGATGGCAAAATGTGGGTAGGTACCGAATATGGAATTACCCGATTTAACCCTGGAGAGGAAACATATTCCGTACGGTTGGGCAAACGTTGGTTGGTATCCAACATCGTCAACGATATCGACTTTGACGGCCATGGGAACGCTTGGATTGCTACCTCCAATGGGGTAAGTGCTATAAAAACTGAGAAAATGACCCTTTCCGGGAAGGCCGATTATTTTTATAAAAGATTGATCCGTCGTCATGTTCGCGACCCATGGATCATCGCCAGGTCTCGGTTGGCTATCCCAGGTGATACAACTTCAATTGAACCGGACGATGACGATAATGATGGGGAGTATACCGCAAATTATCTTGCCATGGAATCTTTTAGGTATGCGGTGACAAAAGACCCGCAAGCGAAGGAACGAGCAAAAAAGGCTTTCGGTTTTTTACAGTATTTAAGGGAGGTTACCGATAGTGATGGTTTTTTTGCAAGGACTATTATACCTGTTTCCTGGGAGCAATCCCATGACATGGACCGTACCTATACGGACCGTGAATTAGCAGAAATGATGATCGAGGACCCAAGACAGAAACCCGTGGAAGTACGTTGGCATATATCCAAGGACGGAAAATGGAAATGGAAGGGCGATACCAGTAGTGACGAACTTTGCGGGCATTTGTTCGGTTATTATTGGTACTATAATCTGGCGGCGGACGATAATGAGAAACAGCGTATTGCAACACATTTTAGCAAGATCATGGACCATCTTATACGGAACGACTTCAATCTGGTCGATGTGGATGGCAAGCATACCAGATGGGGCGTGTGGTCGCCAAAATTGATTAATCACGATCCGGACTGGGCACCCGAAAAGGCATTGAATTCATTGGAGTTACTTTCATTTCTAAAGTTCACCTATTTTATCACCAAAGATGAAAAGTATCAAAATGAATATTTAAAATTGATCAAAGGCGAAGGCTATCTTGAAAATGCTAAAATGCTGTACCCACCGAACCCAGCATGGGAGACATATTTCGATATTTATATGACGATGTACATTTATCCTCCCTTGATTGCGTATGAGGAGGATCCGCAGCTTAAAAAGGAGTATCAAGACCTCTTAAACCAATGGTTCCGAAAGAACAGGACCACCAAAAGTCCTATGGTCAATTTTACTTACAATATACTGTCGGGTGGTGCGGATGAGTTGGATAGCTCCATAGACTTTCTCAAAGATGTGCCTTTAGACTTGGTAAATTGGTATATCGATAATGGAAAGCGAGAGGACCTGAAGGTGGTTAGAGAGCCGATTCTGGAGGAATTGCAGGTTGCCTTGCGCCCGCCCAGTGAATATAGAACGGTTCGTTGGGACAAGAATCCATACTTAGCAGCAAGCGGGAACCCTTCGGAAGAATGGGAACCTGTTTTCTGGTTATTGCCCTATTGGATGGGGCGTTACTTAGACTTGATACAGAACGAATAATACAGCCTCAGAGTAAAGAGCCTAGAGCATTCCCTCTTAAGGGGTACCGGCTCAGTCATTGGTCCAATAATAGAAATAGCCATCCTCGGCTCCCAAAAGCAAGTCCGGTTTTCCCGATTTACCCCAGTTGACCAACGTAGGACTAGTGGAATGACCAGCCAATTTTTTGTCGGAGAAATTACCGTGATACTTAAATTCGACACTATCTGGGGTTTGTCCAACATTTTCAAGGAGTACCGCATTTATACCATTTACTATGATGTCGATATCACCATCACCGTCCCAGTCCCCAAAGGCAAGTTTTCTCCTACCACTACTTCCAAATTGTTTTTCATTGAGTCTTAGAAGGCTGGGCAAACTGTCGATCTTCCCGTTTTTCCGGTCATAGGTTCCATTGACAGAATAAAAGATACGTTTTCCGGGTCTCA
>CAJDXC010000075.1_pt1 | contig 9971 bp, 6 predicted proteins | sample 7391681 | NCBI WGS metagenome assembly CAJDXC01 (sample SAMEA7055742, study PRJEB34461) | soil metagenome | biome: terrestrial ecosystem; feature: Peninsula; material: soil | place: Antarctica | collected 2016 | reverse complement strand
TCTGGGAAACTGCCGCTGTTTTTTGATTGGCTCTTGCACGTTGTTGATCCTGAAGGACCTTCACTTGTTGTTCCGCCTCTTGCTTTGCCGCAAGTGCTTTTTCATACTGCTGTTCGGTAATAGAGTGGTTGGAGTACAGATTTTCGTACCGGTTAAAGTCATTGGTAGCCCGCCACAACTTGATTTTCGCGGATTCTATATTGCCTTCTGCAGAACTTACCTCTGCGGTACTCACCCCAACATTGGCCTTATAAGAACCGATGCTGGCCTGAGCAACTATAACCTGACTTTCGGCGGCTGCCAAATTGGCTTTGGCCTGCTCGAGTTTTACTAGATAATCCCGGTTGTCGATGGTAAACAAGGTGTCTCCTATTTTTACAAATTGGTTGTCCGTTACATAGACTTTGTCAATATATCCGCCGATATGGGGGATTATAGGTTTCCATTTTTGTAAAAATTATTTAGCGGCAATGGTTTTGGTTAGATTTCCTTCTTCAGTAAGCAGTTCATAGTATTTTTGAGTGATATCGGCCTTTGCGTAGGCTAGATTTATTTTTGCCTGGAGCTGGTCCACATCGGCTTCTAACAGATCATTGGTGTCCTGCAGCCCATTATCGTATTTGTCCTTAACGATGCGATAGTTCTCTAAAGCCTGTTCCTCGCTTTTGATGTAGACTTTATATTTTTTTAGGGCCAATTGGTATTCCTGTTCTGCATTCTTTATTTGGACTTTTATTTGATCTGAAGTCATATCTAACGTATGCTGTATTTCCAAGGCCTTACTCCTAGCTACTTTTACATCGCTTTTGGTTTTGAAGATATTGGCGAAATTATAGGAGAGGCCTAGCCCGAAATTCATGGCATTGGTAACGGTTAGCGCGTTATGAATATCTAGGGCAATATAACCGGCCATAACGGATAGGGTAGGATAGTATTTGCTTTGGGCCATCTTTATCTGGTTTTCCGCGGCTTGTCCTTGATATCGTAAAGCTTCTAGATCACTTCTGGAAATACTGTCCGTGTCCATAAATGTTGGAGCCAGTCCAAATTGGCTCCCTGACGTGGCAATTTGAGTATTTTCTGGAAGTTTTAGTGTAATCACAAGTTGGTAGTTAAGGATGCTTTCGTTTTTTCGGGCCTCTGCCAAGGCTACGTCAATATTGGATTCTTGAAGGTTGGCCTTTAAGAGGTCATTTTTAGCCAAAAGGCCGTTTTTTTCCATGTCCGTAAAATCTTTTACGCGTTGTTGTGCGCTTTTTAGGTTTTCCTCAATTAGTTCAATAGACTGCTTGGCCTTGTAAAGGTTGATATAGCTTTTAATGGTCTCCAGCGCTATTTGCTCCTTGTCGTTTGCTGCATTAAAAGTTGTAGCTTTATAAGTGTTGTCGCTGGCCGCTATGGTGTTCTTCAGTTTAAACCCTGTAAAAACCGGCATGGTAATATTCGCCTGACCCAGAAATATTTGGTTCACGTTCGGTATTTGAGTGCCGGAATCTCCGCCATCGCCTCCTTCGTTGCTACCTTTATCGTTGTTCATTTGTAGGTCTATTTGAGCATGGGGCAAATATTGATATTGCCCTGATACAACCGCATCAGGATATCTTAGGTTCTTGGTGACCTTCAGTTCATTTTCTGCCGTGGTGACCTTGTCGTCAGAGATTTTGGACTTATTGCTGTTCTCCAAGGCCAGTTGCACCGCACCTTCAAGCGTTAACGAAGTTGGCTCTTGAGCATGGATATTATTAAACCCTACGAAGAGAAACAGGGAAAGGATGACATAGTTAAGCTTCATACGTTAATAGGGCTTTAATGGTTTTCTGTATGTGGGGTATTAAAGTGTCCGATACGTAGATGTCAATGGAATCCGCTTCGGTGAGGTTGTGCAAAGCTTGGAAGAAACGCTTGTTGTAATAGAAATGAAAATAGGTGCCGAGGACGGTTGGAATAATGAGGGTGGCATTTAGATTTTTGGCGAAGACACCCGCTTCCTGACCTCGTTCTACAAAGTGTTCTATCATTTTGTAGTTATCTTTTTTTTGTTCGATATAACTGTCAAAATCGATATCCCGTATTTCATTGGAGTATTCAAAGTGGATGATTTTGTAGGTACGACGATTCTTGTGGATCTTTTTTACTACCAGTTCCACGATTTCGTCCACCGTTTTAAGAAAGTCCTGATCTTTGGAAACCCTGAATTCCAATTCCATTTTAAAATCTCCGGTCCTGTAGAGAATAAGAGCTTCCAGAAGTTTTTCCTTGGAGCCAAAGTAGTAGGAAATCATGGCGATATTGATATCTGCCTCTTTAGAGATTTGCCTGATGGAAGTACCGTCAAAACCGTTTTCAGCAAACAATTTTTCGGCTATCTCCAGGATCTTGATTTGTTTTTCATTCCATTCCATAAGCCCCAAATATTTTAGGGCACTAAATTAAACATTCGTTTTAATTAAACGTTTGTTTAATTAAAAATTAAATGAATTTTAACATGAGGTTATTTGAAGATTAATGTGTTATGCATGGAGTGAATACCCGCCTTCTACTTTCCTTTTGTCACCCATGGTGTAAGCGATTCTACTGTGCGGTTCCACATCCTCGTAGGTCCCTTCAAAAGCGAAACCGAAACTGCCATCTTTGGCCTCCATTCTTGAGAGGAACGCGCCACCTACCCTAAGGTCGTTCTCCGCCTTGGTGGTATGCCAATCCTTGGAAGCAGTGTTCCATTTTACAATGTGCTCGGGATTTGTCCATAGTTAGCAAATCTTTTTTGCCGGAGCTTTTACGCTGTTTTTCACCGTAATCCGTTCCATATTGTTTGTATTTATGGGTTACTATTCAATTCCTTTAGGCAAGTGGTATGGAATTTTATTTTTCCCTCGTTTTTCTTTCCCCGGTATGGTCCACGCCTTGGGCTCTTTCCAGTTCGATCATTTTTTGTGGCCTAAAATTTAAGATTAATGCCCTTCTTTGGGTTTCGGTGGTATTACCTTGGCTAAAATGAAGCGTATAGCCATCGTGAAAGGTGCAACCTCCAGGATTTAAAGGTATACTTTCTGCATTTTTGGTATCGGTCTCACAATACAATGCCCCTCCGTTTGGCAGGTTTTTGTGAGGAAGAATAGGTTCTCCTTCCTTTTTGGGAATAAACCACATACAGCCATTTTCCTCGAACACCTTGTCCAGGGCAATCCAACAACTTGCCGATCGTTTGTCGGGCATATCGATCCAATAGGCGGCATCTTGATGCCATGGGGTGGGCGTATCTGTATGGGGCGCTTTGTTGATCAGCATGTCAAAATCCAGTTCCATATTCGTGCCAAGTAAATCCTTTGCCCATTGCAATGCTTTCTTATAGGCACTATTACTTTGCAAACGAGTTTCCACACTGCTGGGCCTCATAATTTGGGTTATGCGTTCTACCTTTTCTCCGGAACCGTCCACTATTCCAGCCAAATCGCTTCGTAGGTGACCGGTTTTGGATCGATCCAGCAGCAGCGCATCGTAAATCGTTCTTAAGACATCTACTTCGTCCAACGAAAGAAGGGAATCGATTTTTATGAATCCGTCCCGTATAAATTTTTCTTGATAGTCTTTCATAGATTATTTTTCCTTGATTTGTTGCTTGTTGAAGATGATCTGTTCACTGGTCATAAGCTGCGAACCTTCTTGGCCTGGAATACCATCGTCCAAGTACGATGCCATCAGCACGTAGGAGCCATCCTTTTTATCCTTAACATGTTCTCTAAAGGATAAAGTGCCTTCCAGGGGCAATGATTTTACGGTCGCATTGGCCGGACTCATGGAGAGGATATAATCCACTATTTTACTTACATCCTCCACCTTCAATTGTGGGTGGGCAGACATGGGGCTTTCTCCCCAAACCCCGGCACCTCCTTTGATTATCTTGGCTATGAGGTAATCCTTGTCATTTTCCGTGTACTTTTTGGCGACCTCCATATAACTGGGCCCATTTACCTTTTCGGAAACCGCATGGCAAGCCTTGCAATCGGTACCGTCCAAAATCTGTTTGCCTTCTGGTACCGTATTGCGCTGGTGGCCTATGGTGGCTTGGACCATATCCTTGCCTTCGGGGACAAAATTGAAGGTCACTTTTACGTTGCTCGGCGCTATGGTGCCATCTGCAGTACTTCCGTCCTGTTTGTCGTTGACGACGACCTTGTATTTTATTTTTTGGTCATCCCAATAAATGGTATCGCTAGGCTCAATACGAATGCTCAATTCCGGTGCGTCATTGCCCACCAAGATCTTACTGCTTGTAGAAGTTGTTTCCCCTTGGGAATCGGTTACATTTAAACGCACCGTGTAATTGCCTGGTTCGCTAAAGGTATACGTCGGGGCTATTTCGGTGGACTGAGCTTCTCCATTGGTAAAAGACCATTGGTAAAGCAATGGATCTCCGTCAAAATCCTTAGATCCAGCGGCTGAAAACTGCACTGTTAACGGAATCGAACCAACTGTTTTATTCTGGGTTATTTTCGCTAGTGGTTTACGGTTTCCGGGAATGTAGGAGATACGGCTCAATCGGGCATCAAGGTTCTGGCTATTCCATTTTTGCCCGTACTCCAAAACGTATAAATTTCCATCGGACCCAAAGACCATATCCATGGGATGTGAAAATTCAGTATTGGGCATAAAGGCATCCGCTTTTACGTAATTGTGGTCGTCGTCCAAGGTTACCACGTAGATCCAATCGCGCATCCATTCGTACAGAAACAACTTGTTCTCAAAATATTCCGGGAACTGCTGCTGGGCATTGGGCTGATTGGAAGCGTGAAATACCGGTCCGGCCATAGGATTTATACCTCCTTCGCCCATCCAAGGGAACTCCTCTGACCGATAATAGGTCATCGGAATCATCGATTTTTGTGCCGGCGGCAATTGTTGTATTCCCGTATTGTTGGGCGAATCGTTGATCAGATGGTCGGGGTCAAGCTTTTTACCTGATTTTCCGGTTGCAAAATCGAAGTCATTATAAGGCTCGTTGTACCCCCTGGTATACGGCCAACCCCAATAGCCCGCATTCCTGGCCTGATCATATTCTCCCATGCCACTGGGACCACGTTCAGGATCGGCTTTTCCTGCATCCGGACCTACATCGCCCCAATAGAGATATCCCGTCTTGCTATCCACGGAGGCACGGAAGGGATTGCGACAGCCCTTTACATAAATTTCTGGCCTAGTTTTAGGGGTGCCTTCGGGGAAAAGGTTTCCCTTGGGGATGGAATAGGTTCCGTTGTCCTCTGGTTTTATCCTAAGTATATTGCCCCGTAGATCGTTGGTGTTCCCTGCCGATCTTTGGGCATCCCATGCTTTTCTGCCTTCCCTCTCGTCAATAGGTGCAAATCCCGAAGATTCAAAAGGATTGGTGTTGTCACCTACGGTAATGAACAGGTTACCATCCGGTCCAAATTCCAAGGCGCCGCCGCTGTGACAACAATGCCTATCGGTCGGGATGGTGAGCAATACTTTTTCAGAAGCGAGATCTAATTTGTTGCCCTCCAAATTGAAACGGGAAATGTGTTGTTTGGATTCCTCACCGGCCACGGAATAGAACAAATAGATCCAATGGTTATTTATGTAGTCCGGATCTACGGCGAGGCCCAACAGGCCGTCCTCGTTGCCATAGAACAGGTTCAATTGCGCCAAGGTCTCCGTTTTCTCGGTCTTAAAATCATATAATCTCAAGAGCCCACGGCGTTCTATGAACAAAATGCCCTTACCGGGAAGCTCGTCGAGCTCCATGGGTTCGTTTAGGTTAAAATCGAGAATAGTTTTTGCAAATCGGTCCTCTGGAGGAACGCGTTCCGTTTTGGCAAGCCGGTAATTTAGGTCACTATTTCCCATGGCGTATTGGATACCCCCTAGGAGATGTTTTAAAAAGACAGCATTGCCATAGGTTTCGTCGGTATGACCCAAGGCTGTATAAAACGAACGCCCGCCGTCAAAATTGTGGTACCAAGAAATAGGGTGGTGTGCCCCGTTTTTGCCTCCTTCATAACTGTCTTCATCAACTTCTAGGACTACCTTTATATCTGGATCGATATTCCTGAAATTGTACCACTCGTCCGTTTTGATCCATGTACTATCCATAAATGATGTAGATGGATGGTTTTTGTCAACAATTTTCAAAGTGGCTTCCTGTATCTTCGGATGTCCGTCGAAATATGCCCCCACCAATTTATTGTACCAAGGCCAGTCGTATTCCGTAGTGGATGCGCCATGTATTCCCACAAACCCCCCACCAGCCTGAATATAACGCTCTAGATCGGCCTGTTGTACATCATTTAGAATATCTCCCGAAGTGCTCAAAAATACCACGGTAGTATATTGCTTTAGAGAATCCTCCTCAAAATAACGCGGATCCTCGGTAGCGGTAACCTTAAAACCGTTTTCAGCCCCCAATTTTTTCAAGGCCTCGATCCCAGAATCGATAGAGGCATGTCGATAGCCTTCGGTCTTGCTGAATACCAGTATTCTTTTTTCCTTCTTGGTACAAGCAATCGCCAAACTCAGTAACAAAGTGGTAAGAAAGAGTTTTGCCGTAAAGGCCACCGTTTTTTTGGCAACGGTGGCAATCGTAAAAAATATCATTTTATAACTTGTAGAAAAGACAAAGGACATGTTTTTCATTATCAATACGTGTCCTTCATCCAGTTGTATGGCTCTCTATTAATCCATAAGCCTCTGGTGAAATCTGGAAAATCCTGGGGCGCTCCATTGTTTTCTATGGAAGCTTCGGAAAGAGGCGTAATGGCACTCCAAGCCGCACAATCATAGGCATCCATGGGTGGTGCTATATTCCGTTTTGCCGATTCCACAAAGGCGTTGTCCACAAAGAAATCCATCCCACCGTGACCAGCGCCTTGAGCGTGCTCTCCATATTTTTTCCATAGGGGATGATCGTATTTGGTCAACCAATCATCGGCATTGTCCCATTCGTGTGGTTTTTGGGCCTGGCCCTCTATATAGATCCTGTTGCCATCCACTTCCCAAAGACCTTGGGTACCCTGTACCCTAAATCCTAGGGAATAAGGTCTTGGCGAACTGCAATCGTGGGTAATAATGATAGTTTCGTGATTGGCCGTCTCTATGGTGCTAGTGATGATATCGCCCAGTTTCCATTTTAGTTTGGCATTGGGATGGTTCTCCCCGCCGTTGTCCACGATGTATTTATGAAGCCCCCTTGCCTTGGTAGCGTGGGAGGTAAGCGACATAAACCGGTTCCCCCGGTTAATATCGCACATCGCCGCGATGGGCCCAACTCCATGGGTAGGATATACATCCGCATTTTGCATTAAGTTATGTTGGGTACGCCAAGCGGCCTCAGAATAACCCTTATCGCCGAATTCTACGCCCTTGCCTTGGTCCGGCTGACCATTGTTGAAAAATACGCTCCTTAGGTCATGCTGGTAACCACATCTAAAATGTAGCAGCTCTCCGAATAGATTTTGTTTTACCATGTTCAGAACGGCCAAGATATCCCTTCTGTAATTTACATTTTCCAGTATCATTACGTGGGATCCTGTTTGCTCGTGCACATTTACCAAGTCCCAACACTCTTCCATGGTATTGGCAGCGGAGACTTCAACACCAGCGTATTTCCCTGCTTTCATGGCATCCGTTGCCATCCGGGTATGCCATAGCCATGGGGTCGCAATTATAACGGCATTCACCTCCTTCAACTCCAATAGGTTTTTATAATCGTAGTCGTTACTTCCGAAGACTTGTGGTTTTTTATACCCTGCCTCATTTATCATCTTTAGGGAAATGTCTATGCGTTTAGGGTCTATATCACAAATGGCCGTAACGTTTACGTCTTTTCTCTGCAGGATATTGCGCAAGTGGCTTGCACCACGACCGCCGACCCCTATAAATGCCAAGTTTAATTTATCGGTTTTTAGACCTGTAAAGGCCCCAAAAGATACGTTCGGCATGGCAGCGATCCCTGCGCTGGCCAGTGCTGTGTTCTTAACGAAATTCCGTCTTGATCCCATTGATTGGTTTTTTAAATTCTAAGCAATTTAAACTTTTTATTTCTTTTTTGATTTGTAAAATATATAAACTATTCCATCGGTATAGTCATCTCTTTTGATGTGCCTTGTTTTATCGGTACCTACAGTAAGGACTGAATGCAAAGTTCTATAGGTGTTCTACTAAGGTAGCGTACTCACTCTAAAGTGCTAATTGTGGAGGGGATACCATTGTTACAAGGGAATATTTCCATGCTTTTTCTTGGGTAGCGTAACCACTTTATTTTTAAGTAGGGCGAAGGCTTTTATCAGTTTTCTTCTCGTGTCTTTGGGAAGAATCACCTCGTCTACGAACCCTCTTTCGGCGGCACTATAGGGGTTGGTAAATTTTTTGGCATAATCCGACTCTTTTTCGGCCAATTTAGCTTCGGGATCATCAGAGGAATCGATTTCTTTTCTAAATATGATTTCACTTGCTCCCTTGGCTCCCATAACGGCAATTTCGGCGGTTGGCCAAGCGTAATTCAAATCGGCGCCTATGTGTTTTGAGTTCATTACATCGTATGCCCCACCATACGCTTTTCTGGTAATTACCGTTACTTTGGGTACTGTGGCCTCGCTCAATGCATACAATAGCTTTGCCCCGTTAGTAATGATACCGTTCCATTCTTGATCAGTTCCTGGCAAGAAACCTGGTACGTCCACCAAAACGAGCAACGGGATATTGAAGCAATCGCAAAAACGTGTAAAGCGAGCCGCTTTCTTGGAACTATCTACATCCAAAACCCCGGCCAAACTGTTTGGCTGATTAGCGACAATACCGATGCTTTTTCCTGCTAATCGGGCAAAGCCTACCACTATATTCTTCGCATAATCCTTATGGATTTCAAAAAAAGTTTCCTCATCGATAATGCCGTCTATAACTTGCCGCATTTCATAGGGTCGGTTTGCATTTTCGGGGATAATACCGTCCAATACTTCCCGAATTTCATCGGTTAGTTCGTAGGGAATATCGAGTGGTCTATCTTCACAGTTTTGTGGCATATAGCTTACCAACTGTCTGATTTGATCAATACACTGAATATCATTTCCAGCGATTAAATGGGTTACCCCCGATTTTGTTGCATGGGTCCAAGCACCCCCTAATTCTTCTGAGGTTACTTCTTCATTTGTTACTGTTTTGACTACATTTGGGCCAGTGACGAACATATAACTCGAATTTTCTACCATCAGGGTAAAGTCGGTCATGGCGGGAGAATAAACAGCACCTCCGGCACAAGGCCCCATGATTGCAGATATTTGGGGTATGGCCCCAGATGCCATTACATTTCTATAAAAGATGTCCGCGTAACCACCTAGCGACCGGACCCCTTCTTGGATTCGAGCCCCGCCACTATCGTTCAAACCTATTACCGGCACACCGATTTTAAGGGCCATATCCATAATTTTGCAAATCTTCTCCGCATGGGTTTCCGAAAGGGACCCGCCAAAAACGGTAAAATCCTGTGCATAGACGCAGACTTGCCTACCCTGGATTGTACCAAATCCCGTCACCACCCCATCGCCGTAAAAGACCTGTTTGTCCATTCCAAAATCTATGGTGCGATGGGTTACCAATGCCCCCATTTCTTCAAAAGAACCTTCATCCAACAAAAAATGAAGACGCTCCCGAGCGGTCAGTTTTCCCTTGGCGTGTTGTTTATCAATGCGTTCTTGACCACCCCCTAGTCGGGATTTTGCCAATTTATCTTCCAGTATCCTTTTTTTATCTTTCATTTTTAGGTTTCGACTAGTTTCACACTACTAACTTCTTTTTTTCCGCCAGTTGGATGCAATATCCTTTGGGGTCTTTACAGTATCTCGATTTTCGAGGTATAGCTTCAATCCGACCAGAGCGGCAATTTTACGTTCCTCGGCATAATGTATCCCTAGTTGATCCGGGGAATAATATTTTTTGACAAAACCCGTATCAAAATTTCCCGA
>CAJDXC010000150.1_pt1 | contig 10023 bp, 11 predicted proteins | sample 7391681 | NCBI WGS metagenome assembly CAJDXC01 (sample SAMEA7055742, study PRJEB34461) | soil metagenome | biome: terrestrial ecosystem; feature: Peninsula; material: soil | place: Antarctica | collected 2016 | reverse complement strand
AAAAAAAATAAAAAAAGAATAGATGTTTAGTAAGTTCAAAAATATCTGGCGGGAAGAAATCTTGCAAGCCACCCTTTAAATTAACAAGTTATTGGGTTACTAAGTTATTGGGATGAGTTAATTCGATACCGTAATAACCAATAACTTAGGACCACTTTAAAAAATTCAGAAATACTTTGTCAAACTTGTCCTATGAATAAGACAAAGTACTTTTTACAAAGAAGCAAAGACATAGAATCATTTCTAAACGATTCTCCCCTTTTGTTGCATTCGATGAGCACAGCGAAAGGAATTTAATTGTTAGCGAGACTACTTCTCTAAAGGAATATTAATTGAATTACAAAAGTGTAGGTCAGATTCGGTCGGACTATTTAGGAAATCCGGAAACAGGATATCGCAACGGGAGTTTCGATTCTGTTAAAAATGGATAGTCAATCATGACCGGGCAATTGCTTATGTCGGACGATGACGATTGTGAACTTAGATAAATGGTTAGTGGGTTATTTAGTTACTTGGATGTGCTAAATCAAAAACATAATAACTCCTTTAGATAAAAATAGGACCAATGATAGACAAGAAAATTGTAATTATAGGTGGTGGCTTTGCCGGGGTGAACCTTGCACAGCATTTGGGCGAGAAAAAAGGTCTTCAAGTAACGTTGGTGGACAGGAACAACTATAACTTTTTTCCACCACTGCTATATCAGATAGCTACAGGCTTGTTGGATATTTCCAGTATATGTATCCCTTTTCGCACCCTGTTTAAAGGAAAAAAGAATCTCCATTTCAGATTGGGAGAACTGCAAGAAGTGATTCCCCCTGAAAACAAAATTAAACTATCTACGGGAGAAATGGATTATGATTATTTGGTAATCTCCACCGGAACCAAGGTGAATTATTTCGGTATGGAAAACATTGAAAAGAATTCCCTACCCATGAAAACGGTAGACGATGCCATTAAGATGCGTAACCACCTTCTTAAAGTAGCCGAAAAATACACTTATATAAAAGATGACGCTGAAAAGCGAAAAATGCGAAATATCGTAATTTCGGGGGCCGGGCCGTCAGGAGTGGAAGTGGCAGGCATGATTGCGGAAATGCGCAATCGGATCCTTGACAAAATATATCCCGAACTCGATGGCCAGAAAATGAACATCTATTTGGTGGACGGTGCACCTACAGTACTGCCTCATATGAGGGAAAAATCTCAAAAATATTCCAAGGAAACTTTGAAGAAAATGGGAGTAACGATAAAACTTAACAAGATGGTCTCCGACTTTAAGGAAGATACCGTTATTTTCAAGGACGGGGAAAAAATCGAGACCAAAATCCTGATATGGACTGCTGGCGTTACCGGACTGACGTTTAAGGGCATTCCCGAAAATAGCTACGAAAAGGGCAACCGGCTTTCTGTAAACGCATTTAACATAGTAGCTGGAACACAGAATATTTATGCCATTGGAGACGCCTGTATCCAAAAAACAGATCTCGACTTTCCAAAAGGGCATCCTCAATTGGGAAGTGTGGCAAAACAACAGGGCAAGGCACTTGCCAAATACTTCGAAGAGATAATCAAAGACAAAAAACCGATACCATTCAAATATTTAGACAAAGGCACTATGGCAGTTATCGGCAGGGACAAAGCTGTTGCAGATCTCACCTTGCCCAAAATCACATTGACAGGATGGCTGGCTTGGATGGGATGGACATTCGTTCACCTATTCCTACTTATCAGTTATCGAAACCAATTCCGGACCATGTGGAACTGGGCCACCGCCTATTTTGGCAAAGGACAGTCTCAGGGCATACTGATCGGGGAACATGCCTATGATAATTTAGCACCTGACACTCCTTTGGAAATGAAAAAGGAAAATGCATCAACCCCATGATTTTAAAATCCGAAGAGCCAATAACGTACCTCAATATTGCATAAATAGTGTAATCCCCTGCCAATGCTCGAGAATTCGCTTTGGGTTCCGGATCGGGCGAACTGAAACAAAAGTGCCATCGTCAGAGAGCAAAGCAACATTCCATCATTTATAGCAGAGGAAGAAAAACCGAAGTAAAATTATGAAAGAGGAAGATAAAGACCAGGCCGAACATCAAAAAAAGTTGCAGGAGAAATCCAGCAAGGTCAAAAGTGTAAAAAAATATAGTGATATCCTGAGCCGCGTGATCCATGAAGGCGATGAAATATTCAAAATAAGGAACAAGGCCATTTTTCTAAGTGCCGTGATTGCCGGCCTGGAAATAGGTTTTAGCTATTTTCTAGTTTGTTCCGTTTATTATTTGCTAGGCGGAAGCCTAGAGGAAAATACAATATTCAAAATTTTTGGAATCGTTTATCCCATAGGGTTTATTTTGGTGATTTTGGGAAAATCGGCATTGTTTACCGAACAAACTTCGCTTTTGGCTTTACCCGTTCTCAATGGGCAGCGTTCAGTACTCGAAATGCTACGTGTATGGGGGTTTGTGATTTTGGGAAACGTTCTAGGTGGCATTATTTTCACCTTGTTTATTGGTGCGATAGGGCCCAAGCTCGGTCTGTTTACGCCAGAAACGATGGCTATAGTGGGCAACCACGTTCTTGACCACGAGGCCTGGGTTTTGTTTCTGAGTGCGGTTACAGCGGGGTGGTTAATGGGGCTGCTAACCTGGCTGCTCAATAGCACGGAGACAACCCTTACTCGCATTGTAATTATCTTTATGATAACTGGGGTCATAGGTTTCGGAGGGTTTCATCACAGTATCGTAGGCAATATTGAGGCATTTGGTGCCTTGTTGAATTCTTCCTCCGTATCGTTCTGGGACTACCTTTGGTTTTTATTTCTTGCACTGATCGGAAATGCAGTGGGAGGTGCCGTGGTAGTCGGCCTTTTCAAGTACCGGATTTTCGAATCGAACTATGAGAAAAAGGGTTAAAAATTATAATATTTTGAAAAACAAATTCTATTAAGCGTTGCATTTGAGTGATACGTTAGGCTTCAAACAATAATTTTTCTATAAAATTAAAATACAATGAAAAATCAAAACATTACAAAAAACTACAGTTATACAAAATTTGTACTCATGCTCGCGTGTTCTTTTATAGCAATGTACATAACCATGTATCTGAACACCTATGAAATTGACCATGTCTATTTTAGTCTAACAAGATTTTTTATGACTTGTTTGGGTATCGCGGCAATGGCTGTAATTATGTGGTTTTTTATGCGCAAAATGTACCAAAACAAGAAAAAGAATATTGCCATTCTATTGGGAAGTTTAGTTCTTTTTGTTGGAGCCCTTGGCTTGGTTAGGGCACAAAGACCAATTATTGGAGATATTCTTTATATGAAGGCAATGATCCCTCACCATTCCATTGCCATTTTAACCAGTAAAAGAGCCGATATAAAAGACCCTGAAGTTAGAAAGCTAGCAGATGCTATAATCAAAGCACAAGTGAAGGAAATCGCCGAAATGAAAGAATATATTGAACGCTTGGAAGCGGATAAATAATTAACTCAACATGAGTAATGGATAAGCCTCCCAGTGGGCAAGCAGAAGAATTTCATTATGTATTGGAGGGGTTTTTTATTTAGTATGGGATTATCACGATCCGCTTCGCATGTTGATGGTTTGTGAACTCCCTATTACAAAATCGATGTCAAAGTAACTTTCGTCGGCTAAGTTAAAAACCTTAATTCTTTTGCATCATTTCAATTCAAATTGCGTTCTTGATTAGGGCAACTTAGCCCATTCCCCTGCATTGCGCAGAAAGGTTATATTTCGGGAAATACGCTTTGTAATATAAGTCTTGGACAGAACTTCAAAGATTCCGATTTCCTTTCCATTGATGGTTTTGAGAGTGAATGGTGGATTAACATTTTGGAACAAGGCTAAAAGAAGTAACATTCAGATATAACGACTTAGGAAATATATTCTTGTTCAAGAAGGGAACTGTGCTACTAAAGTAGCAATGCCATATTGAACAAAGTCAAAATTCAGTTGTTGAATTCAAGACGGGTTCATTGAAATGAAATCTTAAAAGCCCCAATACTTCATAAAAAAACCGGGTAGCACTATTTTTTAGATGGTGTTGAATGTGATGTTTGTTGAAATACTGAGTATCCAAGTATACTGTGGCAGTAAAGAAATAGAACTCAAGAGAATATCTTAATGTCAAAATAAAAAGCTTAAATAACTTCATATTAAAAAATGAAAGGTATAAACGATATGTCATTGAACTTATAAGCAGGCGGATCATTCGTTGTGTCTTAGTATGTAAGTGGGTTAAAGAATGTTTTTCTAATATTGATAAAAGTGCCTAACAATTAAACGAAAATTAAACGAAAATAAAAATGAAAGCACTAAGAACAATAGCATTGACGATCACTTTATTAGCCCTATTCTCATCCTGTCAGTCCCCATCGGCTCAGACAAAAGGTCTTTCGGATAAGGAAACAAGAAATGAAATCATGGGTACAATTGCTAATGATAGCATGATGTCCAAGCAAATGATAGGAGCAATGATGGATAGCAAAAATGGCAAGATGATGTTGCAGCAAAATCAAATGATGACGATGGGTAACCAAAGTTCAACGATGAATATGATGAAAGATAATCCAGCCATGATGCAAAGTATGATGTCAGCCATGATGGAAACAGCAAAAAGTGATACCACTATGATGTCCGGAATGATTAAAACTATGTCTCAAAACCCACAAATGATGGGAATGATGCAAAATATGATGGGTAATAACAGGATGAATGGCATGAAACATATGGGAGGAATGGATAACTGATCGAATTATTTACTGAAATACGTTAAAACTTAAAATTATGATGCACAATAACGAACATTACTATTACTGGGGAATGCATATGGGTTGGTGGTTTTTTATACTTGTCATTGTTATATTAATAGCATGGTGGATTACCTCCTCCCGAAAAAAAAGATGAACAAGATCATTTTAAAAGGTAGGCTTAAGATTGTCTCTAAATTCAAATAAGCTTAACTAAATAAATTATGGAACTATGGAATACTATTTCAGTAAAACAGTTCCCGGTCAGGTGGAGGTTTCGGCTATTGACCTGGAAACTTCTATGCAAGCAATTGAAAACAAGAAACTCACTGATATTGCTTCTGAAATGAGAAGTAAGCTGCAGAGGATAGTTACGGAATTATAGCAGTACACTCCTTGTTACTTAAGCAGAAAAGTTATTTCCAATAACAAAACATTGGATTCTCAAACCAGATATTCCAGGTAGTAATTAAATTCATAAAAACAAACAGAAACTATGAAAATACAAATTAATACGGATAAAAATTTAAGTATGCATGAAGAATATGGTAATCAGTTGGAAGCTTTATTGACGGAAGAATTAAGCAAGTTCAGTCAACATATTACAGGAATCGAAGTGCATCTTTCAGATGAGAATGGAAATAAAGAATCGCGGCATGATAAAAAGTGCCTGCTTGAAGCAAGACTGAAGGGAAGGCAACCAATAGCGGTGTCTGCATCAGGCAATACCTATGACCAAGCCATAAACAGCTCAACCGATAAGCTAAAGGCATGGCTTGATACAATCATAGGGAGATTACAAAATCACTAAAGCGTACTTCTGTTTAAATATTTCAAAATAATTATAGAAAATGGATCATTCTAAAATGAAACAAGACACAAAACCACATGGAGATAACCCTCCAATGGGTCATGCAGGGCATAATCACCATGCTATGATGATCGCAGATTTTAGAAGGCGATTTTATGTGGTGCTAGTGCTTTCCATTCCTATCCTGTTGTTATCAGCTATGATCCAAAAATTCATTGGTGTCGACTGGCAATTTACAGGATCATCCTATATTCTCTTTGCGCTGTCAACTGTAGTATTTATCTACGGAGGATGGCCTTTCTTAAAAGGGTTAGTAATTGAGCTAAAAGAGAAGGACCCGGGCATGATGACGCTGATAGGCTTTGCTATTTCGGTAGCATACATCTATAGTGCCGCAACGGTATATGGATTGAAAGGAGAGGATTTTTTCTGGGAACTGGCTACGCTTATTCTCATCATGTTATTAGGGCATTGGATAGAAATGAGATCTATTGCCGGAGCATCCAAGGAACTGGAATTATTAGTGCAATTGATGCCATCAGATGCACACATAGTAATGGGGGATAAAGTACATGATGTAAAAACAGACACATTAAAAGAGAAGGATATCATTCTTGTTAAACCAGGCGAAAAAGTTGCAGCCGATGGAATTATATCAGAGGGTGAAAGCTACCTTAATGAATCGATGTTAACCGGCGAATCAAAGCCGGTAAAAAAGATACAAGGGGATAAAGTAATTGCCGGTGCTATCAACGGGAACGGTTCCATTAAGATTACGGTATCACACGCAGCAAAGGATTCTTATCTCTCACAGGTTATAAAATTGGTAGATGATGCACAAAAGGCCAAATCCAAAACACAATTGCTGGCAGACAGAGCCGCAAAATGGTTAACTATAATTGCGCTCGTAGCAGGAATTTCTACATTTTTATATTGGTATTTAACTGGTCGGCCACTGGATTTTGCCATGGCTAGAATGGTGACGGTAATCGTTATATGTTGTCCTCATGCATTAGGCTTGGCTGTGCCGCTAGTAGTGGCAAAATCAACTTCACTGGCTGCAAAGAACGGTTTACTCATCAAAAACAGGACAGCGTTTGAAAATTCAAGAAAAATTACCACAATTGTCTTTGATAAGACAGGTACGCTTACCGTTGGAAAATTTGAAGTATCAAAAATAGTATCACTGCAAAAAGATGTAAACGAAAATGAATTGATTAGGCTTGCTTCTGCATTGGAGCAAAACTCGGAACATCCAATTGCGACTGGTATTTTACAAAAAGCAAAAAGTTTATCGCTCGCTGTTCCTGCAACGGAAAATTTTAATGCCATAACAGGTAAGGGCGTTGAAGCAACTGTTGAAGGAAAAACAATACTGGTTGTTAGCCCGGGTTATTTAAAAGAAAAAAATATCGCTATTCCAGATGGCTTTAAAGCGAATGATACGGATACTGTTGTGTTTGTTATCATCAACGATGTGCTGACAGGATACATTGCTTTATCAGATGAAATACGGCCCGAATCTGCAGGAGCGATTGCTACATTGAAACGGGAAAATATCAAATCAATATTATTAACGGGCGATAATAAAAAGGTTGCGAAAAGTGTAAGCGAAACTTTGGGGATGGATAGTTTTATCGCAGAAGTATTGCCTGATCAAAAATTAGAAAAAATAAAAGAACTGCAAAGCAAGAACGAGTTTGTAGCTATGACAGGCGATGGTGTAAACGATGCACCAGCGCTAGCCCAGGCAGATGTTGGCATTGCAGTTGGCAGTGGCAGTGATATAGCTGCGGAAACCGCTGGCATAGTGTTAGTGAACAGTAACCCGAATGACATCGTGAATTTGATTTTATTTGGCAAAGCCACGCATCGAAAGATGATTCAAAATTTAATTTGGGCCACGGGCTATAATGTAGTGGCCCTGCCATTAGCTGCAGGTGTATTATATAATTGGGGAATAATGTTAAGCCCCGCAGCAGGTGCAGCTTTGATGGCGGTAAGTACAATCGTGGTTGCTGTCAATGCAAGTATGCTGAAAGTAAAACATAATGGGGAAGCCCCTAAAACAGAGGTTACACCCATAGCTACACCGGAAACCAGAACAATACGGAAAACTGATGACAAGGCCGAAACTAAGCCTGAAGCTAAAATTGATACTAAAACCGATGATAAAGCTGAACCAGAACCTAATGACAAGGTCGAGCCCGAAGCTAAACAGGAGGCACGGCCCGATCCTAAAGAGGATGTCAAGAGAGACCTTAAAGTAGATTCTGAACCACAAGCCGACCTGACAGCCAAATCCGAAGACAAAACGGTGCCAAACCCCGAAGCGGCGTCCAAAACGGAAGACAAAACGGCTCCACCAGTTGATCAGAAGCCGCAGATCGCCAAACGGGCCTATGAAATACACGAGAAAGAAGGCAACAGGGAAGGTACCGCAGGTCAGGACTGGGCAAAGGCGGAAGATGAAATCCTACACAAGGAAGCTGCGACCGAGACTAAACCAGACGTGAATAACGGTCCGAAACCACCGCCTAATGCGGTTGAGCCAAAACCCGAACCCAATGCAGTACCCGAATCCGATAATAAAGAGAACCCTAAGCAGGACGATAAGGTCGATTCCAAACCGGATGCGGTAAAAGCGTCACCGCAGACGGAAGCAAAACAAGAACCCGAAGTTAAAACGGAATCCAAGCCCGAAAGTAAGGAAAAACATGAAGCTGAAGCAAAGCCTGAAATTAAAACGGAACCTGCAACTGATGGAGCTAATAAACCCGAAGCGGGGGTGGATACATCGGCCGATTTAACGCCACAACTTGTCGAACGTGTTCATGAACTCTATGAGCAATTGGGCCGTGAGGAAGTGCAGGCAGTGGAAGATATGGAAGAAGCGGCTAAGAGTAAACCCAAAAAAAAGGAATAAAGCACTATGAGGATATCAACATTATCATCTAAGGTTTGATTACGACACAGACACATCTTTTGAATATATTTTTATTACCTGGAATGCGTGAGTGGTGTAACTTCTTTAAGAAAATATGTAATAGCTCGTTCATTTGATTTATTGACCTCTAGTATAATTTAAAAGGAGGGATAATGCGAAAATAATCCACAAATGATGAAAAAGAAAAAGATATTGCATGAACTTTTTATAGAGCTGGTAAAGCTGCAAAAAGAAGTTATTGCATCAGATCTTAAACTCCTTATAATACTGGAAGGAAGGGATGCAGCTGGTAAGGACGGAACGATAAAAAGGATTGTCAAACACCTTAGCCCACGCGAAACAAAAGTGGTGGCTTTGGGTAAGCCGACCGAATTCCAGAAACGCGAGTGGTATTTTCAGCGTTACACTGCCCACCTGCCCGTATCAGGGGAATTTGTGCTTTTCAACAGAAGCTGGTACAACCGCCTTGGCGTTGAAAAGGTGATGGGCTTTTGCACCAACAAACAATACAGATCATTTTTCACGGAAGTAGAATCATTTGAGAAGGGCTTAGTTGAGGGAGGCTTTATTATTTTGAAATATTACCTGGATATCAGCAAGGAGGAACAGCAAAAAAGATTTGATGACCGTGAAAAGGACCTGCTAAAGCAATGGAAAATCAGCCCGATAGATAAGGTGGCGCAAAAGCACTGGAAAGCGTATTCGGATGCGCACAATGAAATGTTGTTGAAAACAAATTTCAATCATGCTCCCTGGTTTGTGGTAAACGCAGATAAAAAGAAGGCAACGCATATCGCTTTGATCACTCATATCCTGAATCGCATAAAATATAAAAATAAGAATGAAAAATTAGTATCCCACAATTATGGATTGGTGGATCCGGCAACGCCGAAAATTATAAAAGAAAAACTTTTCTGATAATGAGGTGAAAAGGTCAGAATTATCGATTGAGGAATTGTTGCGACTGGAATTTAGTCTTTAAAAAAAATCTGATATAAATGAAAAATAAAAAAATAAATTTAGTTTGTGGGAAAGAAGCGCTTTAGAGCTATATATATATAACTGATTATCAGTAACCTATATGTGATTTCAAACAGCATATAAGTATGTGCTCCAGTGACAAGTATTACAAGTTAGTGAAAATTTATTGTTATGTATTTGAAAAATTTGTTGCGACGACCAGAGCCTTTTGGACTCCATGCCCAATATGACATCTTCGAGAAAAAGAGCTGGCACGGGCACCAGGGAGATTACCAGCAAAGGATATTGCTCTATCATCAAAAGAAAAATACGCAGAGATTTAGTTTCTTGACAAAAGTCAAGTGGTTTTATTCTGCATTGTCAATATTTGAACCAAAACTATAGTTAACATTTGGATGTCTTGGCGCAGGTGCAAAGAGATCTATTCATATTTTATGTAATAGTCATTTCAACATTTATTAACCATTCCTTTTATTACAGTAATTAAAATTTAAAATATGA
>CAJDXC010000083.1_pt1 | contig 10032 bp, 5 predicted proteins | sample 7391681 | NCBI WGS metagenome assembly CAJDXC01 (sample SAMEA7055742, study PRJEB34461) | soil metagenome | biome: terrestrial ecosystem; feature: Peninsula; material: soil | place: Antarctica | collected 2016 | reverse complement strand
AGAACGAAAAAGATTATCAAAACCATAGCACTGAAGTTCTTTTACCAAGTTTTGCCAACGGTTATTATCTTGTTCTTGCAGAACCGAAAACGAACGATAAATTCGTTATCCAGGAAAATACTTTCGCCTACAGCTTTGTACAGGTCACCGATATGGCCTTGGTGGAGACCACCACCGAACTGGCCGATATATTTCAGGTAATTAACCGAAACAACGGTAGCCCAATCGCAGGTGCCCAAGTGCAATTTTCCTATACCAAGAATTACGATGGCCCTATCTTGACGAAGAATTTGACCACCGATAATATGGGCCAGGTGCATCTACCCCGTATCCAGGAACGATGGACCAACGTTAGTACCGAAATTACCTTTAAAGGTGAAAAATCCTATTTCGGGGAATATTATATTCAACAGAAGTACGCTAGTAACAAAAGTCCAAAAACACAATTTAAATCCTTTTTGTTCACGGATCGCAGCATTTACCGTCCGGGACAGCCCGTTTACTTTAAGGGAATCCTGATCCAGACCGAAGAAAGCCGATCAGAAGTACTTTCGAGGAAAAATGTTTTTGTAAGCCTACACGATGTAAACGGACAGCAACTATCGGAACAAGATCTTACAACAAATGATTTCGGCTCTTTTACAGGGGAGTTTATCCTGCCAAACAGTGGTTTAATGGGTAAATACTATATACAAGTCTCATCAGTCATGGGCGTCGTAAAACAGAACTATTATTTTTCTGTGGAGGAGTACAAACGTCCGAAGTTCGAGACTTCCTTTAAGCCCATCACCGAAACGTACCGGGTAAACGACAGCATATATACGGTAAAGCGTATCGTACAATTCAGGCCCTGGTTCTATTGGCGGCACCCCTATTTTAACAGCAGTCCACAGGAAATTGCTCATGGGGAAAGCCTTACCGATGCCTCCGGCAATTACAAAGTTACATTTAAGGCCATTCCGGATGCAGCGATTTCCAAAGAAAAACAACCCATATTTATCTATGAGGTCACTGCCGATGTGATGGACATCAACGGGGAGACCCACAGCACCACGACGACCGTTCGGGTAGGTTATCATGCCCTAACGGCCACGATAGCCATTGCCAGTAATCTGGATAAGGAGAAAAAAGATACACTGCACCTCACAACCAGCAACCTCAACGGAGAATTTGTTCCCACTAAAGGAATCCTTAGAATCTATAAGCTTAACGGACCAGACCAGGTATTGCGGAAAAGATCTTGGGAAGCTCCTTATTATCCAGGATGGACCAAGGAAGAATTTAAGGAACTTTTTCCCCACGATGCATTCGCCAACGAGGACGATCCACAACATTGGGAAAAAGTAAAACTGGTAGAGGAAATAAATTTCGACACTGGAAAATCTAAAGAAATTCCTTTAGGGAACCTTGGAAATTGGGAATCTGGGAAATATATCGTGGAACTGGAAGCGAAAGACAAGTTTGGTCAGACCGTCACCGATAAGGCCATAACTGCCATCTTTAGTGAAAATGACAAAATACTGGCGGACAACCAATTGTTCGATATAAAAACCGATAGAACCTCCTATGAAATAGGTGACGAGGCCAAAATCATCCTTTCAACAAACGCAGAACACCTCGCTGTGACCGTGAACGTGGAAAAGGATGGAAAAATTGTGAACACCTATCTGATAGATCTCAATGAAAATTCCAAATCGGTTTCAGTTGCGGTGGACCAGGCAGATTTGGGGGGCTTTTCCGTTAACTACAGCTTTTCTGCTTACAACGATTTTCAAACGGGAAGTGTCGACATCAACGTACCTTACCCTAAATCTGATTTGGAGATTGAGACAGTTACCTTCCGGGACAAGCTACAGCCCGGAACTGAAGAGAGTTGGTCTTTTAAAATAAAAGGACCAAAAGGTGATAAGGTGGCCACAGAAGTTTTAGCGAGTATGTACGATGCTTCCTTGGATGCCTTTACCACACATTCGTGGAATTTTAGCCCGCTGCACCGCCCCATTTACTATTCCAGTATCCGCACCAATGCCCAAGAAAGTTTTGGCAATGGCGATTTTAGGGTCTATAATCCCACCATCCAAGGAAGAAGTTATCCCCAACAAAGTTATGATCAATTTAATTGGTTTGGCTTTCAATTTGGGTATGGAAGATATCACCTTATGACAGCTAGAGCGAAGCAATATGGGGTTCCGCCGACAACCTCAGAAGAAATGGAATTTTCAGCAGACAATGCAGTGTTGGAAGAGACAGTAATAGGAAGTGCCGAAAATGACCAAGACAAAGCAACAAACAAAAAGCCTTTAGATTTCTCCAACATCTCCATCCGTAAAAATCTTCAGGAAACCGCCTTTTTCTTTCCACAATTGCGGACAGATGCGGATGGCAACGTCTCTTTTACTTTCACCACTCCAGAAGCGTTGACCAAATGGAAGTTGCAATTGCTGGCCTATACCAAGAGCCTGGAAAGTGCTACAAAGACTTTGGAAGCCGTTACCCAAAAGGAATTGATGGTCCTTCCAAACGTACCGCGCTTTTTACGGGAGGGAGACGAGATCACGATAAGCACTAAAATTGCTAACCTAACCGACAAGTCCCTTTCTGGTAAAGCTAAACTGGAACTGGTAGATGCGGTTTCAGGGAAAGATATTTCATCGGAATTACTGTCCCCCTCCGCTCCCGATAGTTATGGGGACGGCACCTCCCCCGGAAGGAGAGGAAACAAATCCTTTAAAGTCGATTCCCTTGGCAACACTCAAGTTTCCTGGAGCTTAAAAATCCCGAAAGGCCTGCAGGCTGTACAGTACAAAGTCATGGCCAAGGCAGGGGATTTTAGTGACGGCGAACAAAATATCTTACCTGTTCTGACCAACCGAATGCTGGTCACGGAAACCCTACCGATGTGGATTCGCAGTAACCAGACCAAAACATTTGTGTTGGACAAGTTGGCTTCGACGTCGGATGCTTCGACTACGCTCAGCAACCACAAATTGACATTGGAAATAACCTCCAATCCTGCTTGGTATGCGGTGCAGGCCCTACCTTATCTAATGGAATATCCGTATGAGTGCAGCGAGCAGACGTTTGCACGATACTATGCTAATTCGCTCGCCACCCATATTGCCAACAGCAACCCAAGGATCAAGGCTGTTTTTGATCAATGGGCTAATTCTGACGCACTAATTAGCAATTTGGAAAGGAATCCAGAACTAAAATCACTTCTAATCCAGGAAACACCATGGCTGCGGGATGCTGAATCCGAAACCGAACAGAAAAAACGTATCGGACTGTTGTTCAACCTCAACAAAATGGAAAGCGAACAGACTATTGCCCTGAACAAACTACAGAACAACCAAATGTCCAACGGCGCCTGGCCTTGGTTCAATGGCGGCCCTGAAAACCGATATATCACCCAACATATCATAACTGGATTGGGGCATTTGGATAAATTGACGGGCACTGAGCGGAACCGAAGTGCGCTCAAAGGCCATAATGATTTGTCCAAAAAAGCCATCCAATACCTGGATGCCGAGTTTATCAAGGAATACCAGACAATGAAAAGGTATACCAAGGACTTAAATGACGATCACTTGAGTCCAACACAGATCCAATATCTCTACATGAGGAGTTTTTTCAAGAATATACCAACCTCCAAAGAGGTTCAGAAAATTACCGATTACTACAAGTCCCAGGCGCTAAAATACTGGACCAAACGGAATCTATATTCCAAAGGCATGTTGGCATTGGTTTTATACAGAATGGACGACACGGTTACCGCCGGCAAAATTTTGCGGTCATTGAAGGAGAATAGCATCACCAACGAGGAACTCGGCATGTATTGGAAAGAAAACACCCCTTCCTGGCATTGGTACCAAGCTCCGATTGAAACCCAGGCCTTGATGGTCGAAGTCTTTTCTGAAATATCCAAGGACATTCAAACCATCGATAATCTCAAAGTCTGGCTGTTGAAGAACAAGCAGACCAACCAATGGGAGACTACCAAGGCCACTACCGAAGCGGTCTATGCCCTTTTGTTGCAAGGAAGCGATTGGCTATCCGTGACCGATGCCATAGAAGTTGTGGTTGGAGGAAAAAAAATAGATCCTTCTACACATGATAATGTAAAGCCGGAGGCGGGAACAGGGTACTATAAAATTTCGTGGAACGGCAGCGAGATCACACCTAAAATGGGTGAAGTGCAACTCACAAAAAAAGGAGAGGGCATTGCCTGGGGAGCTTTATATTGGCAATATTTTGAGGATCTGGACAAAATAACATTCGCAGAGACCCCTTTAAAATTGAAGAAAAAACTATTCCTAAAAAAGAATACCAACACCGGTGAGAAAATCACCGAAATAAAACCACAGTCAACGTTGAAGGTGGGAGACTTGGTCCGTATCCGCATCGAGCTACGTGTAGACCGCCCGATGGAATTCGTCCATATGAAGGACATGAGGGCAGCCGGATTTGAGCCAATCAATGTACTGTCCCAATACAAATGGCAGGACGGGTTGGGCTATTACGAGAGTACCAAGGATGCCAGTACTAATTTCTTTTTTGACTATTTGCCTAAAGGAGTCTTTGTTTTTGAATACGACCTTCGGGTAAACAACGCCGGAGATTTCAGCAATGGCATCACCACCATCCAAAGCATGTACGCACCGGAGTTTAGCAGTCATAGCGAAGGGACGAGAATTTCAGTAGGCAGTATTCAGTAAGCAGTGGGCAGGAAAATTTAAACTCAAACTCAAGTTCAGGCTCAAGCTCAAGTTCAAGAATCAAGTTCAATCCCGATAGTTATCGGGACAAGCTCAAAACGTTTATGTGGTTAGGAGAAAATATTGTGTACTGCAACTGCATACTGAGTACTACTTTTTCGGTGGATATTTTGAGAATACTTTCTCAACGACATTCTTAAAGTAAACTTCTTTAGCTTCAGGGGTACTGTTCTGTTTAAAGGAACCTTCACTGATCGCCTGCCAGAACATTGCATCCTTTTGTCGGTCCACAAAATCGAATTGAATACGGCGGTCCATGTTGGCCTGACCCACGGGAATGCCCATGGAAACCCCTCCACCAACGCCACCACCACCGCCTCCTACTCCAAAGCCAACCCTGCTATTACTGGGAGATTGGTACATGGTACTTTTTATATTGATATAGAATTCGGGCTCCTCTGCCAGTAGCATTCCTTTGGTCTGCATATAGGAATCGATGGCATCGAATAGGCGCTTAGCGTCCAGTTCGTTCATACCGGTATTCATATCAGGATAGTAATTGTAAGTGGTGTAATCGGCAAAGTTAGTTTGCTTATCGTAATCGTAGTTAACGTTTATGGAGGCACAACCCATTAGGGAGAACACCAAAGTGAAGGTAAGTAGGGATTTCATGCTATTTGTTTTATCGGAAAAACTATTTTGAAAGAAAATACTTTCCCAATTATCTCCCTCTAAAATAATGAAAAATAGGTCTTCAGGGGTAAAAAGTAGGCTTTAATCGTTCAATAACGTCCATAACCTATCCTTGAGCTCCTGTAGTCCTTGCTGAGCAACCGAAGAAACGAACATATACGGGACACTTTTTAGCTCCATGTCCAAAACCGTTTTCATTTCGGCCTTAAGTTCTTCATCCAACATATCACTTTTGGAAATGGCCACCAATCGGTCCTTATCCAATAGTTCCGGATTATAGCGTCGAAGCTCGTCCAAAAGAATGGCGTACTCCTTACCTATGTCCTTACTGTCGGCCGGAATCAAGAACAACAACATAGCGTTCCGTTCTATATGTCTTAAAAAGTAATGTCCCAAACCTTTACCTTCTGCGGCACCCTCGATAATCCCAGGAATATCCGCTATTACAAAACTTTGAAAATCCCTATATTGCACAATGCCAAGATTTGGCTTCAGCGTGGTAAACTCGTAATCCGCAATTTTTGGCTTGGCAGAAGTAAGTACGGAAAGCAAGGTCGATTTCCCCGCATTGGGAAATCCTACCAAGCCTACATCGGCTAGGACCTTTAGCTCCAAAATAAGGTCCCTTTCCTGTCCTTCGACTCCGGGTTGGGCATATCGGGGGGTCTGATTGGTAGCCGTTCTAAAATGCCAATTGCCACGGCCTCCCATACCTCCCTCTAAGATGATTTGTTCTTGTCCGTCTTCGGTAATTTCGAATATTGTTTCCCCAGTTTCGAAATCTTTCATGACCGTTCCCAATGGTACTTCCATATATACGTCCTCCCCATCGGCCCCAGTACTCCGGTTTTTGCTGCCGTGCTCTGCATGACCGGCCTTAAAATGCCGATGAAACTTAAAACTCAACAACGTCCAAAGATTTTTATTGCCACGAGCGATAATATGTCCGCCCCGGCCACCGTCGCCCCCATCAGGTCCGCCTTTGGCCACAAACTTTTCGCGGTGTAAATGCGTAGATCCCTTGCCCCCATTCCCAGAAGAAATATGCACTTTTACATAATCGACAAAATTTCCTTCGGTCATCTACTTATGTTTGTTGTTGTTGTGTTTGGGGTTTATGGTTTGTTGATTACACACCACCAGTTACAAACTGGCGGTAGCGGGGATGGTTTCAGATTTAGACAAAACCTATCAACCAAAAACCATCAACCATCAACTTTTAAAGCCCGTCGATTACCGCGGCCAACCGTTGGGTAATTTCCGTAATTCCTCCAATCCCGTCGACACTGTGAAATTTTCTCTGGGTCTCATAGTATTCTTTTAATGGAGCGGTCTTTTCGTTGTATTCATCAAAGCGATTTCGGATCTTCGATTCGTCCTGATCATCGGGGCGGCCACTAACCTTGCCCCTCTCTAACAAACGTTGGATCAAAATTTCGTCATTTGCCTCCAAGGCGACCGTGGCATCTATCCTCATTTCCTTAGATTCCAAAAAGTTGTCCAAAGCCTCTGCCTGGGCTGTCGTTCTGGGAAACCCGTCAAAAATAAACCCGCGGACATCAGGATGGTGCTCTACCTCGTCCTGCAGCATCTTTATGGTCACCTCATCGGGTACCAATTCGCCCTTGTTGATGAAAGATTTGGCCAGTTTTCCCAATTCTGTGCCGTTCTTAATATTATGTCGGAAAACATCACCCGTAGAAATATGTTGTAGACCGTATTTCTCTTTTAAAAATTGAGCCTGCGTGCCTTTACCGGCACCCGGCTTCCCGAATAATACAAGATTTATCATATGATTTTGGTTTAGTTGGTAAACTTCCTTAAGGTTTCTTCCTTGCTCCTTATAATCCAGTCCATAGCCCACAATGAATTTATCCGGAATCTCCATTCCAAAATAATCGATTTCGTACTCACCATTATAAACTTCAGATTTGTAAAAAAGCGAAGCAATTTTAAATTTCTTCACATTGGTATGGGAGAACATATACACCAATTCCTGAAGTGTGCGACCTGTGTCGATGATATCCTCCAAAATGATTATAGTCCTATCCTCTATATTCTCTGGTGCGTCCAAGAGGGTCTCCACGATTCCGGTGGAGGTAAGTCCCTTATAGGATCCGAGTTTTACAAAGGAAACTTCACAAGGATAGGGATAGTGTTTTAAAAAATCGGCCACAAACATAAAAGCGCCGTTGAGCACACCAACAAAAATGGGAGTCTCGTCCTTATAATCTGCTGCTACGGCATTGGCAACACGTTTTACCGCAGTAAGGATTTCTTCCTCGGACAAAAATGGCTTAAAATATTTATCGTGCAGCTTTATCAAAATTCCTTTTTTAAAGAATGCAAATATACTATTTTGATTTCTCTTTTTTGGGCGGATGTCGTCGGTTTCTAGATTTAGACGTATTTTTACATCCTCACGGGCAAACTAAAACCAAACGTATTTTGATGAATTATTTTTCTTCCGATTTTAAGCTGGGCATCCTTGGGGGCGGGCAACTGGGCAAAATGCTACTGTACGAGACCCGTAAGTTCGATATATATACCAAAGTACTAGATTCTTCGGAGGAAGCACCATGCAAAATAGCCTGTAACGAATTTGTCCAGGGCAGCTTGACTGATTTCGATACCGTATACAATTTTGGCAAAGGAGTGGATGTACTTACCATCGAGATAGAAAATGTAAACGTAAACGCCTTGGAAAAGTTAGAGGACGAAGGAATAAAAGTGTATCCTCCCACAAAGGCTTTGCGAATCATACAGAACAAAACCACGCAAAAATTGTTCTATAAAGATCATGAAATCCCGACGGCCGACTTTGCCCGGTTTGCCTATACCAGTCAGATCGAAGACAGTATTGCCAACGGTGGACTCCACTTTCCCTTTGTTTGGAAAGCTGCCCAGTTTGGTTATGACGGTCAAGGGGTAAAAATAGTCCGCAAGCTCGGGGATCTGGATGGCCTTCCCAATGTAGAATGCATCGCCGAAACTATGATTCCCTTTAAGAGCGAGCTAGCGGTTATTGTGGCCAGAAGCCCCAATGGACAGGTAGTTTCCTACCCCGTGGTAGAGATGGAATTTCACCCTGAGGCCAATCAGGTGGAATATGTGATTTGTCCGGCACGTATCGATAAAAAAGTAGCAGAAAGAGCCATGGAAGTAGCTTTAAAGGTCTCTGCGACAATAAAACATGTGGGATTGTTGGCTGTGGAAATGTTTCAGACACAGGATGGCAACATTTTGGTAAACGAGGTTGCCCCACGGCCCCATAATAGTGGCCATTACAGTATTGAGGCCAGTTACACCAACCAATTTGAACAACATATCCGTGCCATTCTGGACCTGCCATTGGGCAATACGGAAAGCAAAGTGGCCGGAATCATGGTAAATCTCGTAGGTGCCGAAGGATATACGGGGGACGTAGTCTATAAAAACATGGAAGAAATTCTAAGGTTAGAAGGCGTTACCCCACATATTTACGGCAAACGGCAAACCCGTCCCTTTCGGAAAATGGGCCATGTGACAATCGTAAATGAGGACATCGCCAAGGCTAGGGAAATTGCGCAAGTGGTGAAGGAGACGATAAAGGTAATTAGTAAATAAAATAGAAACCAAGGAATTAAATATCGTAATTTACAAGGCCGAGGACGGCCAGACCCAGATCGAGGTAAATCTTGAAAAGGACACGGTGTGGTTGTCACTTAATCAAATTTCATCTCTATTTGATAGAAATAAATCTGTAATCTCCAGACATATTAAGAATGTCTTTTCTGAAAATGAATTAAACTACTCTTCAACTGTTGCAAAAAAAGCAACAGTTCAAAAAGAAGGAAATAGACGGGTAGAAAGAGAAATAGAATTATACAACCTCGATGTTATCATTTCTGTGGGCTACAGGGTAAAATCTAAAAGAGGAACCCAATTCCGCATCTGGGCCAACCAAATCATTAAAGATCATTTAGTAAAAGGTTATTCCATAAATGAAAATAGACTAAAAAAACAAACTGAAAACATACAACAATTGGAGAGTACAATTGCTTTGCTTTCCAAGGCCATTCACTACAACCAAAATATACAATTAACGGAAGCAAAAGGATTTATAGAAATCCTTACCAAGTACACTAAAACTTTTATCCTATTAAATAAATATGATGAAAACAGACTGGATGATGAAAATCTTGAGAAAAATATCGTCCATCAACTTGATTATAGGGAAACTATACAGGCCATTCACAAACTAAGGTCGGAACTTGCTGCGATAAACGAAGCAACCTCCCTTTTCGGGAACGAAAAAGATGATTCCCTTAAAGGTATCCTTGGGAATATTGCACAGACATTCGACGGCAACCATCTTTATCCAACTATTGAGCAACAGGCGGCCCATTTGTTGTATTTCACCATCAAAAATCATCCTTTTACCGATGTGTGTGGTACCTGCAAAAAAATAGATTCCAGAACGATGAAAAAGGGAAGTATAAAATTAGCGAAAATACTTTAGTCACATTGTCCCTTTTAGTAGCGCAAAGCAATCCCAGCGAAAAAGAAATAATGATAAAACTGATCATTAACTTAATAAAAAAACAAGCTACAAATCTCAAAAAGTAATATTTTGGAATTTGGA
>CAJDXC010000065.1_pt1 | contig 10034 bp, 7 predicted proteins | sample 7391681 | NCBI WGS metagenome assembly CAJDXC01 (sample SAMEA7055742, study PRJEB34461) | soil metagenome | biome: terrestrial ecosystem; feature: Peninsula; material: soil | place: Antarctica | collected 2016 | reverse complement strand
ACCTTTGAGGAAATATTGGAACTGTGCAAAGGCCAAATAGGCATATATCTCGATTTAAAGGAACCGGATATTAAGAATCAAGTCCGGATTATCAAGGAATATGGGATGGAACACAATATCATCTGGTATATTCCTGCGACCTACCCAAAGGCAATAGCGCAGCTTAAAATGTATTGCAGCGAATGCGTTGTTATGCCCGATCCGGGTGATGAAAGCAACTTGTTGAAAGTACTTCAAACAATTCAGCCACAAATTATTGCAAGTGACATGGGACACCTAAGTGCCAGCTTCGTAACTACTTCCCATAGCAATGGGGCAAAGGTATTTGTAGACGATCGCAAGGCCTCCGAGTCGGAATGGGCCCACATCATAGCATTGGGGACGGATGGTATACAGACCGACAAACCCGAAGAATTGATTCAATTTTTAAAAAGCGACACTAAAAACTGAAGTCTTATTTGGGGAGAATTTGGAATTTCGAATTTGTTTTTTGGAATTTACTTTGTGGTATTTTCCAGAAGAATTACTGACGGACTTTCCTCCAACCATTTTTTGCTCAAGCCGGTGGTATCGCCTTGGGCCAAAAAATAGACAAAGGAACCTAGAACCAGGTCAATATCCCCGTCGCCATCAATGTCCCCCGCATCCATAACGATCCACCGGCCGTTGGTAGCCTCAGGGAATGTAGAATCCTCAAAAGTTAAATTCCCTTTGTTTTCCAAATACACAAAGCTTTCCTCGGGATTGTCACGATAGTCGGGGAAAAATGAAATGGCTGCAATATCCAGATCGCCATCCAGATCATAGTCCCGTGCCATGGCCTTGTATGCCCCATTGAGCTGATAGAAATACGCTTGCTCAAAATTCATATTTCCGTCGTTCAGGAAAATATAAATCCCGTGATAATCTTTTAGTATCGGGCTTTTATCGGCGTTGTCCCCGCAGACGTATAGAATGTCCAGATGACCATCATTATTGAAATCAACCAATTCCATATATTGGCTTCCGTTCAGGGGTGAAAAAGTCAACAATCTTTTTTCAATAAAAGAACCGTCGCCTTGGTTCTCATAGTAAAAAACACCTTCATCCCCTTGGGCCATTAATGCAAAAATATCGTTTAGGCCGTCCTTGTTATAATCAACAATAATGGCGGCTATGGCTCCCGGCTCATTTTTTAACGGTCTTTCCACGTACTTGTTATCCCCCAGGTTTTCGAACCAAACCAATTTTCCCGTAAGATCCCCGTATTCGCAGACAACGATATCCTCCCTGCCGTTGTTGTTCAAATCCCCGTAGGCCATGGAAACCGGGCGCTGAAGATTTGAGAGAACAGGGGTTGCGATCATTTGATCCTTATCCTGCACCGATTTTGTAATCTTCTGCAATGCTCCATCGGACATATCGCTCGGAAACACATTCTTGCCTACCGTGGTGAGATAGATGGTATTTAATTTTTCGTAAAAGTTAATAGGTGTATTTTTAAAGAGAAGATTTCTTTCGAGTTCCAAATTGGAATCTAAAAATGTCAATACGTTATTGTTGCGCTTTCCATCACTAAAAACGAGGCCTTTATTTCTTTCTCGTATTTTTACCATAGAGGTCAAAGGCGGCCGGTGTACCAAGGGTACTTCCCGATATTTAAAGTGCTTTAGCCCCTTTTTAATTTTATGACTCCTCTTTGGGGGAGGAATTGTTTCCGGAGCGTTCATTACATAGTAATCCACTATTTTTTGCCAATCCGCTCTGGAAATGGTTGGTTTATCGGGAAAGACATTTGCCTTTTTTACAATTTTTGCATTTTCAGGGGAGCCAAAAATACTGTCGGGTTGGTGGTTTCCATTAAAAATGCCCATTCGGTGTCCCATTGCCGGTAGGACATCGTTTTTCCAAATTCCTTTTGGCAACTTATCAGGTAGCACGAAGCTGTGACAGGAGGCACATCGTATTGCAGCGAGTTGGTCTCCGCTAAGTGCAGTGGTTGGAGGTTCGAGTGAAGCTGGATTTTTGGTCTTGCTTTTGTCGACGCAGGCAAGCACTGAGAAGATTAATAAATACAGGGCAAACGATCGCTTCATAAAAAACTCAAAAGTTACGTATTGCATGTGCATGAACAAAATAAAAATATTGAAATCCACCTGATATTTGCTTGTTAAGGAAGAAATAGGGGCAAGAAAGTGGAACGTAGATCAAAATTCCATCAAAAAACTATGTATTTTGAATAAAATACCGGAAGCCCAGAAGCTGGGAATGCAATATATTTGAAAACTATTATTTTGAGCACTCAATTGAGTTAAGTGTTATTATACCCCAGCTCAAAACTTCGGGTCGAGTATATTTAAAAATCGCTTGGCTTCTTTCATGTTAACCAAAAAATATCAGTGTTATGCGAAGAATCTTATCATTATCATTTTTATTGCTTTTTACCCTTGTACAATCTCAAGAGCAAACGGATAAAAAAATTGCCTTCGGACCCTATATCCAACAAATGAGCACCAAAGATGCAGCAGTATGTTGGTCTACGCTTGAAGGCCATATGACGGTTACGGACGCTGCTGGAAAAACTGATACTATCCGGGAATATAAGCAGCATGCCATATATTTTGATGGCCTGAAGCCCAATACTACATATTCTTACGATGTTTTGAACGATGGATCGGACGAAGGCAAGGGAACCTTGACCACCTTTCCCGATAAGATAATGCCTTTCAATTTTGTGGCGATAGGTGATACCCGGAGCCGTAACAATGTCCATAAAAAAATTATTGAACTGGTAACGAAAAAGAATCCGAGATTTATTGTCAACTCTGGTGATCTGGTATCCAACGGCCGGTCCATGAAGGACTGGGAATCCTTTTTTGAGATCAACCAAAATTTTATGAGGAACACCCCCTACTATCCTGTGTTGGGAAATCACGAAAAGGATTCTCCCTATTACTACAATTTTTTTGATCTTCCCAACAACGAACGCTACTATTATTTTACGGTCGGGGATGCCCTATTTATAGTGTTGGATAGCGAGGGGTTGCGTACCACCATACCCGCCTATACTACGGAAGGCAATGAGGATGCATATTGGGAAGGGTCTGGTTTAGATTATCTCAAGGAGCAGAAGGAATGGCTAGAGAAGGTTTTGAAAATTAATCATCAAGCTGGTTTTGTCTTTATATTTCAACACCAGACCTTATATAGTGTAAAAAAGAGCCGGGTAGAGGAAGCCAAGAGGGTCCGTGCTTTTTGGGGTGATATTTTTTCACGATATGGGGTACAGGTATTCCTCAACGGTCACGACCATCATTACCACCATGCCTATGACAAAGGAGTCCACTTTATTACCTCTGCAGGAGCAGGAGCGCCTTTGTACGATATTGATGCCCCACAGCCCGAAACCGTTAGCTATAAAAAAATAGAACACTTCATAAATGTTGAAGTAAATCTGAACGATGCAGTTTTGCACGTGATCGATATAGATGGGAACGAGTTTGATACCATTAAGGTCAAGCGCAGGAAGGTAGATTGATTAAGTCTAGTTTTAAGTAATGAAGTATCCAATGATTTTATGATATCGACCGTAATCTTTGATATGAACGGGGTCATTACCGATGATGAAGAATGTCATGAATTGGCGACCAAGAAAGCTTTTGAACAAGTTGGCTTAGAGATAACCCCGGAAATCTATCGAAAATTTTGTCTTGGTAGGACCGATGTTGCCGCCTTTAAAGAGCTCATTGAGATATATAGCCTTTACAATGTGAAGCATAGAAGTGTAATTGCCAACAAAACAAAAATTTATCTAGACTTGATCAGGAATGATCTAAAGATCTATCCCGGAGTGGTCCCCCTTATCCGTAGGTTGCACGAAAAATATGTCTTGGCTTTGACGACGAGTTCAACTTTTGGTGAAGCAAACACGGTCGTTGAAAAACTGAAACTACAGGACAAGTTTAAGACCATAATAACTTCCGAAGATGTTGTCCATGGCAAGCCGCATCCAGAACCCTATCTGCTTACAGCAAAAAAATTAGGGGTAGATTGTAAATCGTGTTTGGTAATCGAGGATTCTGAAAATGGAGTGCGATCGGCCAAAGCCGCTGGCATGACATGTATCGCCATTACCAATTCGGAAAACAGGAATAAATTACTACTAGCGGACCAAATCGTGGACGATTATTCCGAGATCACGAACGAATTTATTCAATATATCAATAGTGGCCACTAAAAGGACAAACGACTTTTATAAATATTTTGCAAAAATATAATGTGGTTGACATGTTGATTTCAAAGAGAATATTAAAATCATCAATTTAAATCAATCCTTAGTCGAAATGATGGTAAATTTAAGATTATCAACAATTTAATGGCTATTGTAAATTTTTACAATAGACACTAGGGTCGGTACATATCTAATTAGAAAGTCTTTCCTCTTTTGTCTTTTAGTGAAAGCGGTCTTTTGTCAATTATAGGAGGAAGTTTCACTGCAAATCTTGAATTACCTCAATGAGCGATTTATATATCAACGGAGCGGTATCCGGGCCAAGGGAATTTCCCTCCCCATAGGTATGGCTCTTATCGTTATACAGATAGGGTTTTTTAACGTCCCATTCACTTTTTGGGATGATGTAGCCAATCTCATCGTTGGAAAGTCCCAAATAAAACTTGTATTTGTCCTTGATAAAAGTCTGAAGTGGTGGAACCTCCAAGGGTTGTATGTCAAAATCTCTCCCTGGAGGTGCTTCTATGCCGCCAAAAACAATTTCAGGATAGATTTCGCCTGGGATACTCAGGAACATGGCAGGACCTATCCTTATCGCCCCGACTTCTGTCCGCTTCTTAAAGTACTCGGGCATACCTATTTTGATCAAATTCATTCCGCTTGCGATTATAAACGTGATATTGTCCAAAGGGGCCAACAACGTTTTTGCACGGACCGATATTTTTGGAGTGGTAACGGTATCCCCACGTTTCTGTAGGGCCTCCAAGGACATCAGGGCAATATGGTCTCCCAGAGCCTTCGCCTTTTCAAAGGTAGGTTTGGAGTAGGCTTCTCCCGTAAAGGGATCGATGATTGCAATGGAGGGATGTGGCGCCATAAGGCCGCCAATGGTGCCGGAGAAGTACACGGCCACCCCGCCCAAGCCTTCCTGCATCAGCTCATTTCCATTATAGACTCCATTTTCAACGGCTTCACGAACGTAATGCGGAAAATCCGAGCTGATCAACAGGTTCTGACTCCATAGCGTTTCTGGGTGGTTAGACCAATTGATCAAGGTTCCAAGAGTCTTGTCGGTTTCCGAATCGAGAACCTGCATCAAATGAATTCCTGGGGCTTTAACGATGGGTTTTCGGGTATCTTTCATCAGGACGGAATCCCTGCCAGAGAGGTCTTCTGCAAAGACCAGCTTGGCAGGCCGGATATTTTTTGTAGCCTCCACGATCGATGCGACGGTCTGTTCCTTTACATATTCCATTTGATCAGGATTTACCCCCGAATTAAATATATTTTCACCCCAAATACCCACTAGGTCGTTGCTTTCATGGGTGTGGGTAGATGAAATTAAGACGTAATCGAGGCCCAATTCCTTGGGGACACGATTTCTGATATCGATAACATCCCCGTTCAGAAAACCAATGGCATCCAAAGAAACCATGGCAATACGGTGTTTTCCATCATCCAAGACTATGGCTCGGGACCAGACATCGTCATGTACCCCTTGTGCCGGTTTGGCATTGCTCATCCCTGCGATCCAAAACGCATCGAACTTCCCGTTGTTGTTCAGGTCATTGTAGGTGTCGCCATCTTTTTTGTTATACTTGAAGTCGTTGTTGGCATCGTTCCAAGTATCTATAATCGTCGGGGTTATTGGCTTTTTGGAAAATCCCGCACGGATCTGCTGAGGGTCGGCATTGGTAAAGTCTATATCGATGTTGTAACCGGGATGCCGATCCCGCCAGTTGTACATAAAAATACCCCCGATGACCAAAAGGATCAATAAGATTAGAATTCCCAAGTATTTAAAAAATTTCTTCATTGTTTATCGTTGTTAATTGAGAAGAACGCTACTTCACAATTCTTGTTCTATTATCTAACAAATTCTGTAATACTTATATTTTCTATAAATTGACGTTTTAGAAATTCATAAACATACTTCAAAAACATCCCCCTGCCCCCTTCAAAGGGGAATCAATACTGACATCTCAAAAATACGGGTAAAATCGATATACATCCCTTAACCTGCAAAACTCTTGCTCTAATAAACCTATAAATTCATAAACTATTGAAACTGATAAATCCTTATAAAATGAGGTTCATAATCTCGAGTGTCTGAGCTAGAAAGTTCGAGAACAAGGCTTGCGAAGCCCGCCCGACCGGTACGGGCAGGTTTTGAAAATCAAGGAGTCCCGACTGTAAACGTCGGGATGACTGTTTTCAAAACAAACATAACGCAGTTATCGGATTTTATAGACGGACACCAGTGAGTGCACCGGACAATTTATAGTTAAGTTCCATCAAATAATCCCCCATACTTGGACCGTACCAACCCATCAATCGGGCCTCATAGGTGTCGTAATAATAATATTTTTCTGGTACTATATAGCCCAAATATTGTCCATTGAAGCTGGTAAGTGCCGAGTTATACCCTTTGAGTTCCAGAGAATTCTTTAAATCGACACCATATTCCCCGCTCAGTTCATAGGGCATGGCGATCCATACAAAATTATTCAATCTGAAGCCCTGAAGATACAGCGATTCCGGTTTGGGTATCAGCATTCCTCCAACCAACGGAGATAAACGCAACCGATCTGAGATATAAAAGGCCTGCAGTTCTGGAATTTCCATTTGGGTTGCAATTGGGGCCAAGGTCACGATCGAATCGTATTCCATTCTTTTGAGCAACACTTCGGCCGAATCTGCCAATGTTTCCCCTATATACTTGGCCTTATCAAATTTTTCCCCTATTCCCATGTTGGATTGGCTTCCTACTGTTCCTGCAAAAAATAGGGCAAGGTCCACTCCTTTGGCCTCGAGCGCACGCTGAAAATAGCCGGGATAATCCCCACTAATTTTATCGTTCCATGTACCAATGATGGTCGCATGGGCAGAATAAATTCCTATGACCGCTTGTCTGTCATTGTCCTGGACTACGGAAAAAAGATTTAATTTGTCATTGAGCCTCCCGGTTTCCCCAATAATCCGGTTGCGGACCAGATTGGGTACGCTTATTAAGTCTGATGCAAATTTTGCTGGCCGTTTGTCTTCAAGTGCGTTTAAGATTAGCTGTGTAAATTTTTCACTGAGCCATTGTACGACTTCCGGCTGGTACTCGCCTGCAAAACTCTTTCCCACCACTCCGGGAATACAATTGCCTAGGCTGGAATGCGTATGGGTCGCACCAAAATAAAGTTGCTTCCTGGATATCCGGTCCTTTACGTTTTCCTGTACTTTGGCCACAACCGATTCTGGCATAAAGACCAGATCGGCACTTACCAGGACGAGTTCTTTTTGCCCGACCTTTAAGGCAATGGCTTTTGCAAAAATAGAGTCGTGTATCCCTACGGCTATTTGTCCACTCCCAAACCCTGCCATTTTGATGGCATTGAACTCACCCTTGTTGGCATCTGGGGAATCGACACCGATTTTCGGAGTGATGCTTACCTTGGAAAACCCGGCCTGGAGCAGGCCTTGGGTTTCTGCCATACCTTTGATCTCGGCATCTATTTTTTGGATGGTATGGTGGTAATAACTTGTTTCAAAATAAGGGGTCGTATCGATCGCCCCGAAAGCAAAAATTCGTAACAACAGAAAGATAATAACCAGGGCGGCAAGCACCCTGAGTAATCTTCGCTCCCATTTTTTAGTTCGCATCTATCTCAGTTTGGAGGGATTTAGAACGATGTATTTGATCGTTTTTCTATTCCAGGTATATACGATGTGCACCTTACCGTCTTCGGCTTGCACGACAGTGGGGTACGAATATTCTTCCCCGGCCTTATCCGTATTTTTTCGCAATGGCTCCAGATCTAGTACCCGGTTCCAGTTTTTTCCGTTTGTGGAAAGTGCAACACTCAGGGGTACCCTATCTCCCCAATCGTTTCCGGTAGGATTATAGACCAAGAGTTGGCGACCATCCTGTAGTGTTACCCCATCAATCCCCGAGTTGGGGTTGGGAAGGGCGGTGGGAGCCATCTCGCTCCATGTTTCTCCGTTGTCTTCAGACCAATTTTCTGATACGAAACCATTTTTGGTACGGCTCAATAATTGCAATTCTCCATTTCCATAATTCAGGACAACTGGTTGTATAGCCCCTATTTTTTCTGGATCGTTCAAGGGACCGGAATTCGTCCAGGTCTTGGCACCGTCCTTACTTGTTTCTACATGGATCGTCCATTCCTTAGATTTTGTTTCATTGCTCGAAGGAGAGAGGATGGTACCATTGTCTAGTTGAATAGGTTGATTCTTTATGGGTCCCAAAATACCATCCGGAAGCATTACCGGCTTGGACCATGTTTTCCCATCATCTTCAGAGGTTATGTAGAGTCCCCACCATTCTTCTGGACTAGGGCCTACCTTATAGTACAAATATAAGGGCTGTCCTTTGGGCTTGAACAATACTGGATTCCAACAAGGTTGGCGAGTGCCATCTTCCTGCACGCCGTCGGCAACCTCGACAGGGGTGGTCCAACTTCCATCTGTCTTACGGGATACCCAGATGGTCACGTCCTTATTTTTTTCCTCAGTGCCTCCAAACCAAGAGACGACCGCAACGCCATTGCTTACCTCGACCGTAGAGGCATGGCACTCAGGGGTAGGGGTATTGTCCAATTCATATATAAACTCTTGGGTTATCACGGCTGGGTCTTCCAATGCAATTACTTCGGGCAATTTAAACGATTTATTCTTACAGGAGAATAATAGTAGGGAAAATACAAGCAAGATGGATGATTTCATGGTATGTGAATCTTAGTTAGAGGTTGTACTTGTCAATTTTGAAAATAATTAAACCGTTTACATTCTTAAAAATATGCACTATTGATCTTCTTGGACCTTATTGGTCCCAACAAATTTAGAATGTGCACCCAACGGCTTTCTTGCAAAAATAATAACAGCGGCAGAAACGAACATCAATAAACCGTATATGGCCGGCACGATCGAAAATTCTGCATTATTTAACGCAATGGTGGCCAGGGTTATGGCCAAGGTCGCATTTTGGATTCCGGTTTCTATAGAGATACTTATTGCCTGGGGTCTGCTCAATTTAAAGAGTACGGCCAAACCAAAACCTACGGTCATGGTAGAAACGTTCAACAGGATAGCTGGTAATCCAGCTTCGCTCAAGTAGCTCACAAAAACATCCCTAATGCTATAGGTGATTCCCACCACAACCAAAACAAAAATGATGGCAGATGCTATTTTTACGGACTTTTCCATACGGGCCGCAAACTTTTGAAAGGTATGTTTTACCCACATTCCCACGGTCACGGGAATCACGACGATGATTAACAATTGTTTGACCATTGTTAAGGCATCTACGCTTATGGCCTGGCTTTCATCGGAAAATGTTTCCAGCGCAAACTGAACGACTATAGGAATTGTGACAATAGTCAACAAACTGGCCACGGCTGTCAAGGAAACCGACAGGGCCAAATCTCCCTTGGCCAGGTAGGTAAGCATGTTCGAAGTGGGACCTCCCGGGCAGGCGGCTAAAAGCATTAGGCCAATTGCCGTAGTAGGGGAGAGTTGCAAAGTAATAGCTAAAGTATAACCGATAAGTGGTAAGAGTATTATTTGGCAACAGAGACCTATAAAAATAGCCTTGGGAAAAAGAAACACCCTTTTAAAGTCGGCCAAAGTTAGCGACAACCCCATGCCAAACATGATGATGATAAGGGAAATGGCTAAAATGATTCCGGAGGTAGAGTCCATGCTGCTATCTATTTGAAATATTTACAAATAAACCCAATAAACCAACACAGTGCCAATGTTATTTTATGGGTTATGCATTAAATATTGTTCTTTTGACCAGTTTTATCGAATTGGA
>CAJDXC010000126.1_pt1 | contig 10068 bp, 10 predicted proteins | sample 7391681 | NCBI WGS metagenome assembly CAJDXC01 (sample SAMEA7055742, study PRJEB34461) | soil metagenome | biome: terrestrial ecosystem; feature: Peninsula; material: soil | place: Antarctica | collected 2016 | reverse complement strand
TTATCGGATGCCGAATTGATAGCTATTCTCATAGGCTCTGGCAGCAGAAATGAAAGTGCGGTTGAGCTTTCCAAAAGGATTTTGGCCTCGGCAAATAACAACCTTAACGAACTGGGCAAGCTGTCTACCAAACAACTAATGCAATTTAAGGGCATTGGCGAAGCTAAGGCGGTGACCATAGCTGCTGCGTTGGAAATAGGTAGACGAAGACGCGGAGAGGAGGCCCAAAAAATAACAAAAATAACCAGTAGCCGAAGTGCATTCGATCTCTTGCAGCCCTTAATGGGCGACCTGCCGCACGAGGAATTTTGGATCGTTTATCTCAATAATTCCAACAAAGTGATACATACTGCCCAGTTGAGCAAAGGTGGCATTACCGGAACCTTGGTAGATGTGCGACTCGTATTGAAAAGAGCTTTAGAACTAAGTGCCATCGCCCTGATCTTGGCTCACAATCATCCGTCTGGAACATTAATGCCGAGTGCCGCCGACAAACAGATTACCAAGAAGTTGCAAAACGCCTCTGAAGCATTGGATATTAAAGTTTTGGACCATTTGATCATCACCCAAAAGGATTATTTTAGCTTTGCAGATGAAAAGGTTCTCTAATGTTTAGTAAGCGGAAGGCAATTAGGTATCCCGTCCCGATAATTATCGGGAGCAATCGGGAGCAGTAGGCATTGGACGCTCAACTAGTTATAAGGAAAACCAAACACCAAACCTATTTTTGGGTTTTGGAATTTAAACTTTGGAATTTGTACAGAATATGCTATTGATCTACACCCATAAAATCACACCCCGCTTTAGTTATGTTATGCGGCATATCTTTACGCGTATTTTGGGCTTTGAGGTGGCTTATACAACCAAGGTCGAAGATTTTATAAAGCATAAGGGCACAAAGATTACCTACACCAAACAACCGTTGCAAAACGAATTTTTCGTGAGGAGCAACGATCTTTTGTTCGAGCAGGGTATCAATGACATACAAATGAAAATTCACCAATGGGAAGGAGTCCCCTGTTTTTTTACAGCCGGGGAAAAAAGCTGTATTCCCTACGATATTTTTTCCGCAAGTTTTTATCTCCTGACCCGTTATGAGGAGTACCTTCCCCATGTAAAGGATATACACGGAAGGTTCCCTCCCACAGAAAGCTTGGCCTACCAAAATAAGTTTTTACACTTACCGGTGGTAGATATCTGGGCGTTTAAACTTTTGGATAAATTGAGGGAACGTTTTCCCAATATCGATGCCAAACAAAAGGATTATTCCTATACTTCGATTGTAGATGTCACTGCGTCCCATTGCTATGCGCATAGAGGTTTGGTGAGGAGCATGGCCGGGATGCTGTTAGATTTGGGGACCTTTAAACTGAAAAGATTGTGGGAAAGATTTTTGGTCTGGACCAAGGCTCGAAAAGATCCGTACGACAATTATTCCGAGCTCATTGAAATGCACAGAAAATTTGGTATAAAAAGCATGTTTTTCTTTCAGTTTGCAGAATATTCCACTTATGATAAGAACGTGTCCACTGACAATAACAATTTTAAGTATTTGATCAAATCTGTGGCAGATTATGGACAGGTATCCCTTGCCTGCTCCTATAGTTCCTTTGATAACATTGAACTGCTAAAGGAAGAAAAAAGGCGTTTGTCCGACGTAATAAATAGGGCTATAACTGCTTCCCGATTGCGATACAATAGGGTAGATGTTCCCACAACGTACAGAAATTTGGTGGAGGCCGAGTTTACCGATGACTATACAATGGGCTATACCCACGAGGTAGGTTTTAGAGCGGGTACTTGTAGGTCTTTCTACTTCTATGACATCAATATGGAACTGCAACAGCCAATCAAGGTGCATCCGTTTGCGGTACACGATTATGCACTGACTCGCTTTCAAAGCAAGGAGGATATTTTGGACAAGGTGGATTTGCTTTATCAGCAGACAAAGAGTGTGTCCGGGGATTTTATCACTATTTTTTCCAATGAACTGTTGGGAGAAGAGCACAAGGTCGACTGGAAGGACCTGTACTTAACTATGCTGGAAAAGTATCATGTATAAAGACCAGGTTTCAGATGTTTTTTTCGATTTGGACCATACATTATGGGATTTTGACAGAAATTCTGCCCTCACTTTTAAAAAATTGTTCACAGATTATAAAATTGATGTAGACCTACCTAGTTTTCTTAACGCCTATACTCCGATCAATCGGGCTTATTGGAAGTTGTATAGGGAAGGTATCATTTTAAAGGAAGAACTGCGTCACCGGCGGTTGCAAGCAACGTTCGATAGTGTACAATATCGGATTTCCCTTGATCTTGTCGATACTCTGGCGGATGGATATGTAGAACACCTAAGTTCTTTTGACAATCTGTTACCCAATGCACTTGAAATTTTAGAATACCTTAAACCCAAGTATAAGCTCCATATCATTACCAATGGATTTCAGGAAATCCAAAACAAAAAGCTCAATAATTCCAATATCATGGATTATTTTGATCAAGTTGTCAATTCGGAAATGGCAGGAGTCAAAAAACCGGACCCCCATATCTTCAAAATGGCTCTGGAAAGGGCGGGGGCTGTGCCTCAGAGATCCCTGATGATCGGGGACGACCTGGAAGCCGATATCCTGGGAGCCAAGGCGGTTGGCTTTAAGGTATTGCATTATAACCAAGACCAACAGGCAAGACACAACCATTGCGGAATTATTAATAATTTGCGGGAAATAATGGTGTATTTATAGATGTCCTATCCGTGTAAGAATAGTTTTGGGAATCTGTGAATTTTGAGCTAAGGCACCAAGAGCGGTTTTGGCCTCCTCCTTCCGAAGGTAAGCCATAGGCTTTCCGAAGGAGGGTGCAAATATAATTTCAAATTTAGGATATCCAAACAAAAATGTAAAAAAAGCCGTTTGTTTTTTTTTGTTTGCAGATCTTTGCATTATGAACCTTATTGTAGACGCTGGAAATACATTTGTAAAGTTCGCCATTTTTGACGAGGGAGACCTTATTTTCCAAGAAAAGCAGGAATTGCAAGACTTTTGTAATCATGTAAAAAAGGTATTTGAAGACTTTCCTAAAGTTACCCAAGCCATTGTTGCGAATGTTGGGGCATTGGGGAAAAGGGACATTGCCATAATCGCAGTTTTTTGTAAAGTCCATCAATTAAGTTATAGATCCAAAGTCCCGTATAAGAATTGTTATGCTACGCCCAAGAGTCTGGGGGTGGATAGAATGGCCCTAGCCACCGCGGCTTTCTATCAATTCCCTAACAAGAATTCTTTGGTAATAGACGCAGGAACCTGTATAACCTATGACATGCTTTTGGATTCGGGTGATTATCTTGGGGGTGCCATTTCTCCAGGATTGGCTATGCGGTATAAAGCGTTGCATCAACAAACCAATAGCCTTCCTCTTTTGGAGATGGAAGACCTTTTGGATTTTGTTGGCAACTCTACCGAAAGCAGTATCCATAGTGGGGTCGTCAATGGGGTTTCTTGCGAAATTGACGCGGTCATCCACCAGTATCGTCAGCGTTTTACAGATTTAACAGTTATTTTAACAGGTGGCAATGCGCAATTTTTGTCAAAACGATTAAAAAATACCATATTTGCGCATTCTAAATTTCTCCTCGAAGGGTTGAACTATTTGCTGGAATACAACAAACAATAGATGATCAAAAAATTTGTGATTGCAATACTGTGGTGTACAGCCTTTGGCGCACATGCCCAGAACGGTACAATTTCTCCCTACTCTTATTTTGGTATTGGTGATATCAGGGCCCAGAGCACCGTGGAAAACCAGATGATGGGTGGTATTAGTATATTGTCGGATAGCATTCATCTCAACTTTAGAAACCCTGCAGCATATAGTAAGTTGGCCCTGACTACCTATACTATGGGCCTGTCCAATGAAAATTTGTTCCTCAAGACTTACGACCAGAATCAGAGCAGTGCCTTTACCAATATCGATTATTTGGCTATAGGAATACCACTTTCCAAAGGTTTTGGTGCTGGTTTTGGTGCACAGCCCGTTACTTCCAGGGGATATAAGGTTGCAAGTGAGGGCATGTTAGAACAGGGGAAAGTAAGCAATTTCTTTTCTGGTACTGGGGGCCTTAGCAAGATTTTCCTATCTGTAGGTTATGAAATTATCTCCAATCTAAGTTTGGGAATTACGGCAAATTATAATTTTGGTGACTTGGAAAGCCAAAAATCGCAAAGTGTGGAGAACGTCCAATTCGGAGTAGTTGACCGAAAAAGTTCTAGGGTGACCGGTTTTGATTTTAATTATGGAGCTCAATATACCACAATTATAAAAGATAGATATACCTTATATTCCTCCTTCAATGTCCATACCCAGTCCAATTTGGTTTCGGTGAACGTGCAGTCCGTTGGATCTTATTCCTTGGCTACAGGAGATGACATTGAGGTAATAGACGTAGATTTGGCAATCAAGGGTTTTGATCGCACCGCGGTCAAGATTCCGACCACCACTACCCTAGGGTTGGGTATCGGCCAAGATAATAGGTGGTTTTTAGGTGCAGAGTACAGCCTTCAGGATATGGGGAAATTCAGGAACGATTTTGTCGAGATACCCGACGCAATAAAATATGGGAAAGCCAATGACTTTTCTCTTGGGGGCTATGTTATTCCAAATTATAATTCCTTTACAGACTACTTTAAGCGAGTAACCTATAGGGCGGGAATGCATATCACAAAAACGGGAATGATAGTAAATGAAAAGGAAATAAATGATTTTGGCATAACTTTTGGTGCTGGTTTACCAATGGGCAATTCGTTTTCGAATATTAATCTTGGGTTTGAACTTGGGAGGCAGGGAACTACCGACGCAGGTCTAGTCGAAGAAACTTATTTTAAAGTGAATTTGGGTCTATCTTTCAACGATAGATGGTTCATTAAAAGAAAGATTAATTAATAATAAATTAGTAATTTAACCATGTTAAACACAAGAACGATGAAAAAGAACCTGTACTTCGTGGCGATCGCTATTTTGGGAGTATCGTTTGTGGCCAACGCCCAAGCACAAAATCCGGAATGTATGACCAATCTTTCCATATTTTCCGAACATGTAAAGGTGAAGAATTTTGATGCCGCCTACACTCCCTGGAAAATGGTATACGAGAATTGCCCTGAACTACATTATGCAACCTATGTATATGGGGAACGTATACTTAAGGACAAAATAGAAAAGTCTTCCGGTGCCGATAAGGATAAATATATCAATGAGTTGTTGGGAGTTTATGATAACAGTTTAAAATATTTTCCGGCAAAAACGAACATTGCGAGTGTGGCTATTGATAAGACTCTTTTAAAATACGATAACAAAATGGCCACCGACCAAGAAGTGTATGATGCCTTGGACAAAGCATATAAGGCAGACCAGAAGAATTTCGACAATCCCAAGGCTCTTTATCTTTACTTTTCCAGTCTAGTGGATCTGTACAGTGCAGGAAGTAAGGATTTGGAAAATGTTTTTGAAACCTATGACGATGTTACCAACAAAATAGAAGAGGAGAACGATAAGTACACAACAGTGGTTACCAATCTATTGCCAAAAGAAGATGCTGGCACGTTGACCGCAAAAGAAAAGCAAGAGCTGAAAATAGCTACCAACTATTCTGAGAACTATGGTAAGATCCAGGAGAGTATAGATGCGAAATTGGGCGCATTGGCAGATTGTACTAATTTGATTCCGCTGTATAAAAAGAATTTTGATTCCAAAAAGAATGATGTTACTTGGGTAAAAAGAGCGGTTGGTAGAATGTTTAGCAAAGAATGTACGGACGACCCTCTGTTTAAGCAATTGTTCGAGGCGCAATTAGCCTTGGACCCTTCTGCAAGTGCCTATATGTATGGCGGCAGTTTAAAAGTGAAGGCTGGAGATTCCAATGGTGCGCTAGCCGATTTTAACAAGGCCGTGGACTTGGAGACAGATTCCAAAAAGAAGTCCAGTATCTTGTACAAGATTGCAACCATCTATAGTAAAACCAGCAAATCTACGGCAAGGAATTACGCCCAAAAGGCTATCAATGCGGATGGCTCTAACGGAAAGGCCTATCTATTGATTGCACACCTTTATGCTAGCAGTGCCAATGAATGTGGTACTTCGGCTTTTGAAAAACGTGCGGTATATTGGAAGGCTGCCGAAACGGCAAGACAAGCGGGTAGGGTAGACCCTGCCTTGAGCTCCAGAGCAAGCCAGGCCGCTGCCAGTTATAGCGCCAAGGCTCCTACCAAAACGGATATCTTTAATTCCGGAATGGCCGGAAAAACGATATCGTTTAGTTGTTGGGTTGGTGGCAGCGTAAATGTGCCGAATTTATAAAATGATAAAAAAATACCGATACAATTTTAATTTCATTGCCACAGTTCTTGCTGTGGCAATGTTTTTTTTATCCTGTAAGGATAACTATGAAAGGGTAGGTCAAGAGGCAAAGAAAAAGGTTTTCCCCCAATGGGTGGCTCGCGATTTTGTTTTTACCTATACGGAGACCAGGGAGCCCATGAACAGCGAGCAGATAGATACCTCGCAAGTGATAGCTGTCCTCACCGGTCCTATCAGCGAGAACTTTGAAAACCTTATTTTCCCTTATCAAACATTTCCCCAAGGGCTGCATCTGGATTTTTTTGACTCGGATAAGAATAAAAGTATTGTCATGGCCGACTACGGAATTGTGTACAACTTGACAAATTTAGTAGATTTGCAGGGCAATGTGGTCTTGGAGAGCTATGATGGTAAAAAGTTGGAAACTCCTCAACTGTACTGGGACAGGACCAATGACTGGATCTTTTCGCAAGGCAAATTTAAGTTTACCAATCCGGAGGATGGTACCGTAATGTACGGGGAAGGCATGGATTTTAACAAGGACCTGAGTTTTTTTAGCGCCCATAAAACGTCTGGGCTTTATACCATTAAAGACGAATAGTTATGATAAAAATTTTAAAATACACCGAATACCTTTATCTCATAGTGGCCGTAGTCTCCCTCTATAAGGTTGCTACCTTGTGGAACGTTGCTCAGGAGGAAACCTATATTTTCATATTTTTCGCTATAGTTTCTTTGGGCATGTTTTTCTTCCGAAGAAATTATAGAAAGAAATTCGAGCAGCGCAAACGCGATAACGAGCAATAACCTTGGAACCTTCAATCGTCATTATTGTATTTTCATTGGTTTTTTCCGCCTTTTTTTCGGGGATGGAGATTGCTTTTATATCCGCCAACAAGATCCATATAGAGATTGAGAAAAAGAAGGATGGTTTTTTGGCCAAGGTGCTGACAAAGCTCACCAAGAGCCCTTCAAAATTTATTGCTACCATGTTGATCGGCAATAATATTGCATTGGTAGTTTACGGATTGTTTATGGGCGAACTGCTCATGGGCTGGTTTGGGGAGCTGTATCCTACTTCCTACAAAATAATCAATTTACTGCTAACGGATTTTAGTCTTGTTACCCAAACAGTAATTTCTACGCTGATCATTTTACTTACTGCAGAATTTTTGCCCAAAGTGTTGTTCCAGATATATGCCAATACTTTGCTTAGACTTTTGGCAGTACCTGCATACCTTTTCTATTTGTTGTTTTCGGTGATATCTGCATTTGTTATTTGGATATCGGACTTCATCTTAAAAGTTCTGTTCAAATCGAGTGGGGACGAAGTGCAGTTATCTTTCAGCAAACTGGAGTTAGGGGATTATATAAACGAACAGATGGAGACCGTTGAGGAAGAGGACGTGGTAGATTCGGAGATTCAGATTTTCCAGAACGCGTTGGAGTTTTCTACCGTCAAGGCGAGGGAGGTTATGATACCCCGGACGGAGATTACCGCCGTAGAACTGGATGAGACGCCTAAGAACTTGGCCAAACTTTTTACCGAGACAGGGTACTCCAAAATATTGATCTATAAAGATACCATTGATGATATTATTGGTTATGTGCATTCTTACGAGCTTTTTAAAAAGCCCAAGGTTATAAAAAGCATACTCCTACCCGTGGAATTTGTGCCAGAGACAATGCTCATCAACGATATTCTAAATGTTTTGACTAAAAAAAGGAAGAGCATTGCTGTGGTATTGGATGAATATGGGGGAACTTCGGGAATAATAACCGTAGAGGATATAGTGGAGGAACTTTTTGGGGAGATAGAGGATGAACATGATACAGTAGATTTAATTGAAGAACAGATCAGTGAAAATTCCTATAAATTTTCTGCCAGACTAGAGGTAGACTACCTTAACGAAAGTTATAGATTGGAACTGCCAGAAAGTGAGGAATACGAAACCCTTGGAGGGTTGATCGTAAATGAAACCGGTGAAATTCCTGGAAAAGATTCCGAAATTATAATCGGAAATTTTGTGTTTAAGATACTCGAGGTTTCCAATACCAAAATTGATTTGGTAACTCTTCTAATTGTTGAAGACGATTAAGTGCGTAATCTCCAAATTCCAAGCACCTAATCCAAGGTAATAAGTGGGCCATAGGTAGTTTTCAGTTATTGGTAAGATAGTGAATCGATTTACGGATTTGAAGATTTACGATTCTAGAGATACTATTAATTTTTTGCCAAATAACTTAATAACCCAATAACTTATATAACCCAATAACATAATATCCCAATAACTTAGTAACCAAACACCAAACAACCAAACAGTAGACTATTATTTAGTTTTTATTATTTCAAAGAAAATGGTAATTTCGCCAACTGATTTTAATTTTAAACATTCCATATAATGGCAATTTTAGAGAATATAAGAAAACGTACGACCATATTGATTCTGATCATTGGCTTGGCCTTGTTCGCTTTTGTGGTGTCGGGGGTTTTCGATGGCGGTGGAGGTGGCGGCAAAGTCGGTTCTAGCATAGGCGAGATCAATGGGGACGATATTTCCATAGACGCCTTCCGTTATAAGGTGGAGGCCGCGTCCAGAAGATATGGACCACAGGCATCTTCGATGCAATTGATAAATAGCGTATGGAACCAGGAAGTGAGAAATACCATTTTGGGCCAGCAATTCGAGAATTTGGGAATTGATATACAACAAGATCAGATTATCAATTTTATCAAAATGAACCCTTCCTATGCCCAAAACCCACAGTTTTTGGATGGCAACGGGGTTTTCGACGAAGGGAAATTCAAAGAATTCATTGCAACCTTAAAGTCTACCAGTCCGTCCCAGTTTCAGCTATGGCTTCAAGATGAGCAGGCAATTGTTCAGATGGCCAAGGAACAGGTTTATTTTGACTTGGTAAGAGCGGGAGTGGGTGCAACCTTGAAGGAAGGCGAATTGGATTATAAATTGGCCAATGACAAAGTAGATGTCAAATATGTACGGGTTCCATTTACTTCTATTGCAGACAGTTCCATAAATGTTACAAAGAAAGAAATCGAAGCCTATATCAACGCCCACAAAAAGGATTTTAAGCAAGAAAAGGCAAGAGATATACAGTTTGTGTATTTTGAGGAAAAACCATCGGCCGCCGACGAAAAAGCTGTGAAGGATGAAATCGTCAAATTATTGGATGACACGGTAGAATACAATTCGGCAAAGGACAGCAACGATACCATTGTAGGATTTAGTTTAGTACTACTAAGGATGTCGGTGCTTTTCTAGATAGGCACTCGGACGTAAAATTCGATACTATTTACAAGGCCAAAAATGATTTGCCTGCCAAATTTGCGGATAGTCTTATGGCTTTGAAGGTTGGACAGATTTACGGTCCTTATCTCGATGGGAATTTTTATAAGATTTCCAGGATGATGGCCAAGAAAGAAGGAGGGTCTGTAAAGGCAAGCCATATCCTTATTGCCTACAAAGGAGCCGAAAGGTCTAACCCATCGGTTACAAGAACCAAGGAGGAAGCCGAGAAAAAGGCGGAAGAATTGTTTAAGGAGGCCAAAAAGGAAGGAACTGTATTCGCTGAGTTGGCCAAGGATAACTCCGACGGGCCATCTGCTCCAAATGGAGGAGATCTAGGCTATTTTCAGGAAGGTATGATGGTAGGAAAGTTCAACGATTTTGCCTTTGGTAATAAAGTTGGTACAATTGG
>CAJDXC010000086.1_pt1 | contig 10117 bp, 8 predicted proteins | sample 7391681 | NCBI WGS metagenome assembly CAJDXC01 (sample SAMEA7055742, study PRJEB34461) | soil metagenome | biome: terrestrial ecosystem; feature: Peninsula; material: soil | place: Antarctica | collected 2016 | reverse complement strand
CCAACAAACTCAATATTGATTCCGTTCACTTTTCTTGTGTCATTTCGATGGTTGGAAAAAGCATAAAGCCCCATTATTAAGACTACCAACCCTATCATTTTTATATAGTTCCAATTAATTCGCATAACCTAACTCTTTTCTTATTTTCGGTACTTCCAATCCAATGTCACCAGCCCCCATGGTCACCAGAATATCAGGGGCTTGTTTCTTTATCTCCGCGGCCAAATCGGATTTTTTCAATAATTTCTTATTGGGATTATCTATTTTGGCCAACAACCATTTGGAATCAATTCCTTCTAATGGACTTTCCCTTGCGGGATATATATCTAGCAAAATCACACTATCGAATTTTGAAAGACTAACTGCAAAATCATCGGCAAAATCCCTAGTCCTCGAAAATAGATGGGGCTGGAACACGGCCAATACTTTCTTTCCCGGATGCATCTCTGTTATTGCTTGATGCACGGCTTCAATTTCTGAGGGATGATGCGCATAGTCATCTATAAAAACAAAATCCCCATTCTTGATCTGGTACGAAAATCTTCGTTGCACTCCCTTAAATGTCAAGAGAGCGCTTGCCAATCGATCGGCCGGAGCTCCAGTTTCCAAGGCCATCGAAAAAGCTACCAGAGCGTTTAACAGGTTATGCCTTCCAGGTTTATTGAACCTCACATTTTTAAGTACAGTTTCTGGAGTCCGGATATCGAAGTTATAGACCCCTTCCTCAATTTTTATATTCGTTATAGAGAAATCCGAGCCGTCCTCTATGCCATAGGTAAACCCCTTTATTGGCAATCCGTTGTGCACGAACATCTTTCCATTCGGCTTTACTTTAGATGCAAAATCCGCAAACGATTGTTTCATTGCCTCACTATCCCCATAAATATCCAAGTGATCAGCATCCATTGAGGTGATGCAAGCCACATTGGGGGATAACCTTAAAAAAGACCGATCAAACTCATCCGCCTCCACAACTGAATATTCCGTTCCTTCCAACAAAAAGTTGCTATTGAAATTCTCCGCAATCCCCCCAAGGAAAGCTATCAAAGGCGTACCCGTTTCTTTCAGCAGATGGGCCAAGATACTGGTTCAAAATCGTTCGTTAAAAAATATTCATATTCACTATGATCCTTGGGAACCGCTGGAGTGTATACAATCAATGTGTTTTTCTGATCCATAAAATTCTTGGGGACCAGAGATAGATTGTCGTCGTAATGAATATTAACATCCAATTTGGCAAGTTCCTGGGTCAAAGAGGATTCCGTCCTATCGTACCCAGCCACATTCTTGCCAATAAACTTAAAATACCGGGCCAGAGCAGACATACCAATGCCTCCGATACCAATAAAATAGACGTTATGTATATTATTTAAGTTCAAAATCAAGTGTCAAGTTCAATCCCGATAGCTATCGGGACAAGTGTCAAGTTCAAGTTCAAGTTCAAGTTCAAATTTAAAGATTTATACGTTTTTCAACAATTTTTCTATCTCGTCCACGATGTGTTTTGTGGCGTTTGGCAATGCCAATTTCTTAATATTGATTCCCATTTCCCTTTGTTTTTCCTTGGATTGAAATACATTTGAAAACACAGCTTCAAATTCCATATCCAATGATTTTTCGGCAATCATAACGGCTGCATTTTTTGCAACCAAACTTTGCGCATTCTTGGTTTGATGGTCCTCTGCCACATTGGGAGAGGGTATAAATATTACCGGTTTGCCCACGATGCACAGTTCTGATACCGAGCCTGCCCCAGCCCTTGAAATAACGATATCTGCAGCCGAATAGGCCATATCCATACGGTCCAAAAAATCGAAAACCTTTACCTCTGCCGCTGTGTGTTTTTTATATTCTTCAAAATAAAGTTTACCACATTGCCAGATTACCTGCAGCCCATGACTTTTGAAAAAATCGAGTTTTGCCTCAATCAACTGATTGATACGCCTTGCACCCAAACTTCCCCCCAAGACCAACAACGTTGGTTTCTTAGCATCCAACCCGAAAAAAGCTTCGGCTTCAACCCTGTTTTCCGTTGATCGCACCAAATCTGCCCGAACGGGATTTCCAGTTTTTACAATTTTATCGGCAGGGAAAAATTGTTCCATTCCGTCATAGGCAACACAAATTTTGGCAGCTTTTTGGGCCAACAACTTATTGGTAATCCCTGCATAGGAATTCTGTTCCTGCAACACACAGGGAATATTCCTTCGGGAAGCCATCTTTAACAAGGGCCCACTCGCAAAGCCTCCAGTCCCAATGACCACATGGGGCTTAAATTTGGATACTATGTTACCTGCCTTAACCAAACTGCTCATCAATTTCAATGGAAACATCAAATTTTTTAGGGTCAGTTTCCTTTGCAACCCACTAATCCACAATCCCTCAATTTTATATCCGGCCTTTGGAACTTTCTCCATTTCCATCCGGTCCTTGGCACCGACGAACAAAAATTCTGCATCGGGATACCTTTCTTTTAACTCATTGGCAATAGCAATTGCCGGATAAATATGGCCTCCCGTTCCACCTCCGGAAAGTATGAACCTATAACTGCCCACTCAGTATTTCTAAAGGGTTGGTGTCATCCACTTTGGAAGTCCCAACTTCCGAGAGTGTATTTTGATTACTAGCGCTCAAGACGATACCAATCGCCAAGCAAGTCATCCAAATTGAGGTTCCACCGCTACTTATAAGCGGCAAGGTCTGCCCCGTAACCGGGAACAATTCTACCGCCACTGCCATATTGATCAACGCTTGGAACACTATGGGAAGCCCAACCCCTACCACCAACAATTTTCCAAAAATAGTCTTGTTGCTATTGGCCACGACCACGATTCTAAACAAGAGCAAGAGGTAAACGAACATCAGGGCAAAACCCCCGATCAAACCATATTCCTCAATGATGATTGCATAGATAAAATCTGACGAACTTTGTGGCAAAAAGTTCTTCATCACGCTTTTGCCGGCTCCATTGCCCACTATTCCACCCGTTGCAATTGCAATTTTGGCCTTTTCAATCTGGTAATCGGCCACGCCGTCTCCCGGTTCCCAAAAACTTTCGACCCTACTTATCCACGTATCCACACGGTTTGGAAAAAGATCTGGTACCGCCTTGGCCGTAAGCACAAAAAGGGTAAGGCATACCAAGCCGGTTCCCATAATTCCCAGTAGATATTTAATGGGATATCCACCTAAAAAACAGAGCAACAATACCATACAAAAAATGATGGCGGCGGTAGAAAAATTAGCGGGCAAAATTAGAATAATAACTAAGAAAACAGGCAGCCACAGCGGCAGTATGCTTTCTTTAAAAGTGATGGTTTTGTCCTTGATCTTGGTAAGGTATCGCGCTATATATATCATTAAAACCACAAAGGCCAGATTGGAGGTCTGGAAGGTAATCCCAACTACCGGAACCATAATCCACCTGCTGGCATTTGCCCCATCGATCGTTGTTCCCTGTGCCATGGTATAGGCCAACAACAGTAACACTATGGGCATAGCTATAATGGAAAGGCCCTTGAAAAAATGGGTAGGAATACGGTGCACCCCATAGATAATTCCAAAACCTAAGATCAACAACATACCATGCTTCACCAAATACCCAATGTTGGTGCCATTACCCACAACATATACTAGATTGGCACTGGCACTGTAAACGGGCAAAAAAGAAAATAAGGCCAACAGCGCCACTACGGCCCAAATGGTCTTATCCCCTTTTATATTTTTAAAAAATTCCTTCACGTACTATAGACTTTTAATCGCATTTTTAAATTGATTGCCCCTATCCTCATAATTCTTAAAAAGATCAAAACTGGCACAGGCAGGCGAAAGCAAAACCGTATCGCCACGTTCGGCAACCTTATATGCCACTTTTACGGCTTCTTCCATGGAGTAGGTCTCTACCAAAAGGTCAACAACATTTCCAAAGACATCGATTATTTTGGAGTTGTCTATGCCCAAACAGATAATTGCCTTTACCTTCTCCCTTACAAATGGCATCAATGGTTTATAATCATTGCCTTTGTCCACTCCGCCAACAATCCAAACCGTAGGAGACTTTACACTTTCCAATGCATAATATGTCGAATTTACATTGGTAGCCTTGGAATCGTTGATATACTGTACATGATGGATCTTTAACACCTTTTCCAATCGATGGGGCGCTCCCTGAAAATGCTGCACACATTCCCGAATAGTCTGTTTCCTGATTTTAATCAATCGTGCAGCAGTAGCGGCTGCCATAGTATTCATGACGTTGTGCCTACCTTCCAATGCCAAAGTATCTGTCTCAATTTCCATAGTGTTGTTATCTAGCGTAATCTGTATTTTATTATCTTTTAAGTATGCTCCCTCCTCAAATTCTTGGTTTAAGGAAAAGGATATCAATTTTGAGCTGACAGGATGTTTCTGCAACCAATCCACAATTACCTCATCATCGGCATCATAGATCAAAAAATCGTCCTTGGTCTGATTCTCGGCAATCCTAAATTTTGAAGCGATATAGTCATCGAACTTATAATCATATCGATCCAAATGATCAGGGGTAATGTTGGTTATAACCGCGATATGCGGCTTAAAATCGATGATTCCGTCCAACTGAAAACTACTTATTTCCAGCACGTAATGACTGTAATGTTTTTCGGCCACCATCTTGGCAAAACTATCCCCAATGTTCCCTGCCATACCTACCTTTAACCCACCTGCCTTCAAAATATGGTTGGTAAGCATTGTGGTCGTGGTTTTACCGTTGCTCCCCGTTATCCCGATAATCATTGCATCGGTATATCTTGCAGCAAACTCTATTTCAGATATCACCGGTATACCGCGCTCTACCAACTTCTTTATCAACGGAGCACTGTCTGGTATACCTGGGCTTTTCATCACTAGATCGGCTTTTAAAATGCGATCTTCGGAATGTCCTTCCTCTTCCCAATCAATTTCATTATGCTCAAGAACTTCTTTATACTTATCACTTATCTTTCCATTGTCTGAAACAAAAACCGAGTATCTCTTTTTTTTTCCCAATATGGCCGTTCCCAATCCACTTTCACCGCCGCCAAGGATCACTAGATTCTCCACTGATCCTCCCTTAGCGGAGAGGCTATACTTACTATGTTCCTTATTCTCTTTCATTTTTAATTCCCTTCGCTTAAGGGCTGGGGATGGACCACTTTATCTCACTTTCAGCGTCACGATGGTCACAATAGCCAAGAGAATCCCAATAATCCAAAAGCGGGTCACTATCTTGCTCTCGTGATATCCTTTCTTCTGATAGTGATGGTGGAGCGGTGCCATCAAAAAAATACGTTTCCCCTCTCCATATCGCTTTCTTGTGAATTTAAAATATCCCACCTGTACCATCACAGAAATCGATTCTGCAAAGAAAATTCCACATAACAGGGGAATCAATAATTCCTTGCGCACCATGATTGCAATTACTGCAATAATCCCACCGATGGTAAGGCTCCCGGTATCGCCCATAAAAACTTGGGCGGGAAAGGCATTATACCAAAGAAACCCAACCAAAGCTCCGACAAAGGCAGCAACAAAGATTACCAATTCCTGGGCCCGTGGGATATACATGATATCCAGGTAGCTGGAGAATATGACATTACTCGATACCCATGCAAATATGCCCAAGGTCAACACAATAATGGCCGAAGTGCCAGCGGCGAGCCCATCAATACCATCCGTTAGATTAGCCCCATTGGAAACTGCGGTTACGATAAGGATTACCACGGGAATGAATATAAGCCAGGCATATTTTTCGAGCCCTTCCCCTGCCCAAGAGATAAACTTGCCATAATCTAGCTCATTGTTCTTCACAAAAGGAATCGTGGTCCGAGTCGATTTTATCTCTGCTCCAGGTCTCTCCTCTACTTCATATGCAGTGGTAATAAAGCTCTTCGGCCTTTCCTTCATGGTTACCTGCGGGTGAAAATAAAGGGTGGTGCCCACAATAATACCCAGCACCACTTGCCCAATTACTTTAAACCTGCCCTTTAACCCTCCTTTATCCCTTTTAAAAATTTTGATATAATCGTCCGCAAAACCGATAATCCCCATCCAAACGGTGGTTACCAACAACAAAATGATATAGATATTATCTAACTGTGCAAACAGCAAAACCGGAATAAGGGTGGCCAAAATAATGATCAGCCCTCCCATCGTTGGCGTACCTGCCTTTTGCTGCTGCCCATCCAAACCCAAATCCCTGACCGTTTCACCGATCTGCTTTTGCTTTAGATAAAGAATGATTCTTTTCCCATAAATGGTAGCTATCATCAAAGACAACAACACAGCCATAGCCGCACGGAACGTAATAAAACGGAACAGCCCCGCGCCAGGGAATTGATATTCTTTATCTAAAAATTCAAACAGATAATAGAGCATTGTTGGTTTCTAGGTTTGTTTTTATAGTTTAATGTTTGAAAAAGTTTATATGTTTCTGGGTTTGTAAATCTCCACTTCCACTCATAACAATCTTGATACGATTTTATATAATTCCGAATTCCGAATTTTTCCCCTGCCTACTGCCACTGCCAGCTAAATACTGGATACTGTAAACTACTTCCCCAGTGCCATCAGGATTTCCTTAACCTTTTTGTAATCATCAAAATCTATCCGTACCCCATTGGTTTCCTGATAGGTTTCATGTCCTTTCCCGGCCACCAAAATAATGTCCTTGGCATCCGCCAATTGGCAAGCCGTTTTTATGGCCTGCTCCCTGTTCTCTATAGAAAGCACCTTCATAGCATTTTGCGGTTCCACGCCCGCCTCCATTTCTTTAATTATCAGAGATGGGGATTCGGATCTGGGGTTATCCGAAGTAAAAATCACTTTGTTGCTCAATTCCGTTGCGATATGACCCATAACCGGACGCTTAGACTTATCTCTGTCACCACCACACCCCACGAGGGTGATGACTTTTTCATTTCCAGTCCTCAATGTGTTGATAGTTTCAAGCACATTTTTCAAGGCGTCCGGCGTATGGGCATAATCGACAATAGCTGTTATTTTTTTTTCTGATATGTAATATTGAAACCTTCCCTCTACATTCTCCAATTCGCTCATCAATCTCAGGATTTCCAATTTTTCCAATCCCAAAAGGTCGGCGGTAGCATAGATGGCCAACATGTTATAAGCATTAAATCCACCGATTAACCTGGACCACAGTTCATTGTCATCTATCTTCAACAACTGTCCATTGAGCTGGTTTTCCAATATTTGAGCCCGATAATCGGCGTAGGATTTTAGGGCATAGGTGTATTTTTTGGCGTTGGTATTCTGGAGCATGACCAAGCCGTTCTTGTCATCGATATTGGTCAGCGCAAACGCATTTTTCGACAATTGATCGAAAAGCTTTTTCTTGGTATCCCGATACTCAGCGAATGTTTTGTGATAATCCAAATGATCATGGGTCAAATTGGTGAAAATCGCTCCGGCAAAATCAAGTCCTTGCGTTCTCTTTTGATGTATCCCATGGGAGCTCACCTCCATAAAACAATATTCAACACCCTCTTGGTTCATTAGCGCCAAATACCTATTGATCGTCAAAGCATCCGGAGTGGTATGTCCTGTCGGGTACTCCTTATTATCTACTTTGATTTTGATAGTAGACAACAATCCTACCTTATACCCCGCCTTTTTGAAAAGTTGGTAAAGAAGGCTGCTCACAGTGGTTTTCCCATTGGTTCCCGTTACACCCACCAATTTCAAATTCCTTGAAGGGTTGTCATAATAATTGGAAGCCATAATAGCCAAGGCACTGTTCCCATTTTGCACCTCCACATAGGTGACCCCATTGACCATATTTTCCGGAAGAAATTCGCAAACGATTGCCTTGGCTCCCAATTCCACCGCCTTAGCTATATATTCGTGTCCATCTACCTGGATTCCTTTATTAGCTACAAAAACGTCGTCAAGGCCAACTTTGCGGGAATCAAAACAAATAGCATTGACCGCCACACTAGTGGTACCGCTCACAGCTGTAAGTCCTACTCCGTACAAAATGTCCTTTAATAATTTCATGAAAGTTCCAAGACTATTGATTTTACTTCACCTAAATCTGTTCCCTCGGCAATGGATTGCTTTTTCACCCTTCCGTTGCCCTTTACCTGTACCACAATCCCCAAGTTTTCTAAAATGGAGACGGCATCCATTCCTGTCATCCCCTTTACGTTGGGTACTTTACTATATTTTATTTGCGCTTCCGCGTAATACTTCTCATAGTCGATATCCAACTCGGGATCATCTACCTCTAACTTATCAATTTCATCAACTTTAGGAGAGGAAGTATATATCTTCTGGGCAATGGATTTGAATACTGGGCCAGATACATCCCCACCGTAGTAACCTACGCTCTTGTCCGGTTCGTGAATGATCACGATACATGAATATTCAGGATTGTCTGCTGGAAAATAGCCGACGAAGGAAGAAATATATTTCAATTTGCTAGGATCCTTGGATTCGTAATGCTTTTGTGCCGTACCTGTCTTTCCGGCCATGGAGAAATTGGGAGAATACAACTTATGCCCGGTTCCATATTTTTTCTCCACCACCGCTTTCATCAAAGTCTTGACTTTGTCGACAGTTTCTTTGGAACAGATAGACGGATTGATTACTTCCTTTTCAAATTTGATAATGGACTTGTCCCATTCCTTTACCTCCTTGATCAATCTAGGTTTTACCAGCTCGCCATCATTGGCGATGGCATTGTAGAAAGCCAAGGTCTGTAAAGGTGTTAGGGAAACTTCATAACCATGGGACATCCAAGCCAAGGAAATTCCGGACCATCCCTTATCCCCTGGATATCGTATTACCGGTTCGCCCTCTCCTTTTATGGACAATCCTAACTTCTTGTCCAAATTCATATTCATCAATCGTTCAACAAACCGTTCCGGATGATCTTTATAGTTATTATCAATCATTTTGGCAAACGCCGTATTAGACGATACTTCGAAGGCTTTGCCTACCGATATTTTTCCGTATCCTCCGTGATGCGAATCCCTAACGGTTCGATCATATATTTTCCAATAGCCTTTTTCCGTATCAATAACGGTACTGGTATCTACTACTTTGTCTTCCAAGGCCGCAACTAGGGACATTAACTTAAACGTGGATCCAGGCTCTGTTGATTCGCCAACGGCGTAGTTGAGCCTTTCGTAATAATTTCCGTCCGTGGTCCTACCCAAGTTGGAGATGGCCTTTACCTCGCCCGTCTTGGTTTCCATAACGATAACACAGCCATGGTCTGCCTTGTAATATTCCAATTGACTTAGAAGGGCGTGATGAGCGATATCTTGAATATTGATATCTATGGTAGAAATTACATCGTAACCATCCTTTGGCTCCACGATATTATCCATCCCTATGGGTTTCCATTGACCCTGGGATATTTTTTGCTTTAGCCGCTTCCCCTCTACCCCGCGCAAATACTGTCCGTATGCCCCTTCCAGGCCAACACGGGTATAATATCCATTCTCGTCGACACGTTCATAGCCCACACTGCGTTCCGCTATCTTGCCCAAAGGATGTTCCCTTACCGTTCTTTGTTCTACGATAAGTCCTCCTTTATATGGGCCTTTGTTGAATAGCGGAAATCCCTTCACTTTTATATATTTCGAATAATCCAGGTCCCGAGCGACCAACGTGTAGCGGTTCTTGTTTATCTTGGCCTTTCGCAATATTTGTTCGTAATGGGACGAAGGCTTACTCAATAATTTCGACAAAGCATCCGATAAGGGTTTCACTTGGGCCTCGAAGTCCTTGCTGCTCACCGTTACCGCGTCAAAATGGATGGTATATTGAGAAACCGATGTGGCCAATAAACTACCATCATCAGAATATAGATTACCGCGTTTTGGCTCAATAGTGAACATTTTTTCGGTGCGCTCCATGGCCAACTCCCGATACTGGTCGCCATGTACAAATTGTATACTGACCAATTTTAACAGTACCGCCACCCCGAACAGAAACAATCCGCCGGAGACGATATAAAGTCGGGTCAATATTTTTTTATCCGTTGTAGGCATTATTTTACCGAGTTTACCTTAATTTTTTTTGGTGGAGTTTCAGAGGGGAACAGTCCGTCGTTTTCCATGGATTTTAAAATCGT
>CAJDXC010000101.1_pt1 | contig 10189 bp, 8 predicted proteins | sample 7391681 | NCBI WGS metagenome assembly CAJDXC01 (sample SAMEA7055742, study PRJEB34461) | soil metagenome | biome: terrestrial ecosystem; feature: Peninsula; material: soil | place: Antarctica | collected 2016 | reverse complement strand
TGTACCGTAAGGGCGCCCTTTCACGAAAAGCCCAAAACGGGATTTGATCTTGTGATCGAACCCAAGATGAGTTTTGGGACGGGACACCATGAGACCACTCACATGATGCTTCAACATATTTTGGATCATGATTTTGAAGGGAAATCAGTTTTGGATATGGGTAGCGGTACTGGCGTTTTGGCGATTCTTGCCGCTAAGAAAGGGGCTACTACTATAGATGCCATTGATGTGGATCATTGGTGTTACCTCAATGCAATGGAAAATGTGGAAAGGAACAATTGCATGCAGATACGAGTCCTGGAAGGGGATGTCTCATTGTTGAAAGATCAGAGGTACGACATCATCCTGGCCAATATCAACCGGAATATCCTGTTAGAGGACATTCCTGCCTATATCTCTGTTATGGATAGGGGAGGCATGTTGTTTTTAAGTGGCTTTTATAAGGAGGATATACCTCTGATCTCGTCAAAATGTGACGAGATGGGACTCAAATTCGAAAAAAACCTTGAAAAAAATAATTGGGTAGCTGTAAAATACGTATTTTAGATAGTTCAATCCAAAATAGTAAGTGCACTAATAAAATAATTATCATGAGTACCAAGGAAAGAGTCTTGGAAGAGGTGCTTTTATCTGAAGAGACTGTAAAACAAAAGGAAATAATACTTTTTAATGACGATGTAAACACTTTTGAACACGTCATAGAGACCTTGATCAGTGCCTGCGACCATACTCCCGAACAGGCTGAGCAATGCTCCCTTATTGTACATTACAATGGTAAATGTACCGTAAAGACCGGGGAATACGAGGATCTTAAACCTCGTTGTAGCAAGCTCCTGCAAGCTGGCCTAAGCGCCGAGATTGTTTAAGGGACCAATTGCATGCGTCTCCCAATTACTGCTTGGGAGAAAAGCGGCATTTATAATTTCTGTCAACTGCAACTGCAAACTGTCAACTTGGAATTTGGTCCCAATCTATCGGGATTGGAATTTTTTAATCAATGGGGCAACTTCTTTTTAAGAGTCCCATAGGCAAGCGTTCCCATGAGGGCACCTACAATGACAATAAGCATTGTAAAGACTCCTGTTCCCACCAAAATATACATAGGTCCCGGACAAGCTCCCGCTAGGGCCCAGCCTAAACCGAAGATAGTCCCACCCAAAATGTTGGCCGTATATTGTTTTTCTTTTGGGGCAAAATTAATTTCTTCTCCCTCGGTACTTTTGAGTTTTGTTCTTTTGAAAACCTGAACAAATACAATTCCCAAAAGTACCGCAGAGCCAATAATCCCGTACATGTGGAAGGACTGAAATTTAAACATTTCATATATCCTATACCAGGATACCGCCTCCGATTTTACTAAAACAATTCCAAAAAAGATACCTATCAAAAGGAATTTTAAATATTTCATTTTGTACTGTTATTATGTTTTTTTAAATCCCTCTTTGAAGGGGGTAGGGGGATGTTTTTTGAGTTTTTTGGTAAATCTTTTTAGCATTAAAACCCATGCTCACCTCTGTGTCCATTTTAGCTAAAAAGTAAAGGCAGTAAAAAATACGTCATCGCCATTCCTCCTATAAAAAAACCGATTACTGCAACTAGGGAAGGCAATTGAAGATTACTCAATCCGGTAATGGCATGGCCAGACGTACATCCCCCCGCATAACGAGTGCCAAATCCGACCAGGAATCCCGCAACGATCAGGATTCCAAAACCTTTTAGGGTGGCGACGTGTTCCCAACCATAAATTTCTGGTGGTAATAGGGATTCTCCAGCACCTTGAAAGCCTAGTTCACTCAAATCATTAACGGTTCGTGGATTCAATGCTATTGTGCTGTGGTCCGACAAAAAATGAGTTGCCAAATAACCTCCTATAATGGCTCCAAGAACAACGACAAGATTCCAGCGCTGCGCCTTCCAGTCGAACTTAAAGTACTCGGCAAATTTACTCGCACCGCCCATGGCGCAAAGTGAATCTAGGTTGGAGGACATACCGAAGGTTTTTCCAAAATAGATCAACAGCAACATCGTCAATGTAATCAATGGGCCCGAAACATACCAGGGCCAGGGTTGTAAAATAGCATCCATAAATTCCTGTTTGGTTCAAATGTAATTATGAACTCGTTAAACTTATTCTTTTACCTGCAAATATCACATATTGCATCCATATATTGGTATTTTTTACTGCCTTAGCAGTGCCTGTGCTAGCCGTTTTCGTCCAAGTAGATGGCTACTAGGGCAGAAGCTTCTACCTTGCTATACCACTAAAATTGCTTGGAAAGCCTCGGGATTTTTAGTTTAAAGAAAATCCGGATCCACCTGATAGTTCGAGTTAAACCCGAACGTTAGAAAAGTGATTTCTAGAAATTAATGGTATACCCAAAAGTTACATTGGTATTCTTATTGTTGATGCGTGCAGGGGTTGGAAATCCTGTATCATATAGGTATTTGTCGAAATCTTGAAACGATTGATTGAAGGCTACATCCAGTCTACTGGGCCCAAACGTGAAACCTACACCAGCAGAATATCCATTAAGACTTCCGACAGTAATACCGTTTTTAAATGGACTTTGCTCATATCTATAACCCCCTCTTAGGCTAAATATGCGACCCATTCTATATTCGCCACCTACCCTTAGGGAAGATACGCCTTGCAATTGATCTGAGATATACTCGTTTTCCGAAGCAAAGCTAGGATCGTTGTTGGGTCGTAATTCTGCATTGGACATATCTTGAAATCCATAGTCCAAGCTTACTAGACCGTTCTTCCCAAAAATTACGGCCATACTTCCCGTAACTTTTCCAGGAGTCTTAATGGTATAAGAGTTGTAGACGTTGGCAATGTCAAAATTTATATAGCCAATATCCGAATCTGCTAGATCAGAATTAATTTGTTGAGAGGTCTCATCCTTTAGGTCGTACCACGTAGGGGATTGGTAACTGGCACCGACCCTAAAAAATTCATTCACTTTCGCTATAGCGCCCAAACTAAAGGAAAAGCCATATCCCTCTGTGTGTAAAAAGTTATCAAAAGTGGTATACGAGATTTCCGAATCGGAGGCAAATCCATTTTCCCTCAGTTTGGTAATCTTGTTGTACAAGACGGAGTTAAAGTTCAAGGAAGCCCCTATATATAGGAAATCTTTATATTGGGAAGCAAAATTAGCCGTTATTTTACTGTTTTGGCCTGACGTACTTTGCGTATAATTCTGATTTAATCGGGTGTACCTTGCATTGGAAATATAATCTGTACCGTTGTCGTTAGCGGGATTCATAGGATCGATTATACCACCATAATATCCCAAAAAGGCTTGCTGGGCCGAATATCCATAGCTAGACCCGATGTCCAGATAGGCCTCTTCAATATATTCCCCGTCCTGCAGGATAATATTGCCAAAAGGGACTCCCCCCGCATGGTTCAAAAAGTAATTGTCAATCCCTTGATCGCTAGGTCCGGAAATATACATGCCATCATTAAAATTCTGAACCATATCATAGTTAAAAGCCATAGTAAACTTTTTCCAATCGGAAGAGCTGTCGTTATCCTTAAAGACAAAAGCACCCCCTGCTTGATTTAACCGAAAGCTATTTAAACTGCTTTTGTCGTTTTGACCAAAATAGGAAGACTCGTTGTTTCTGTTATAATTGGAAGCCGTTAAGGTAAACTGGCTATTGTTAAAGACAGCCGAACCTGCGGGGTTAATGTTCAGAGCGGATAAATCGCCGCCCAGAGCGCCAAATGCACCGCTAAGACCTTGATAACGTGCGGTTCCTTGGATATTCTCAGAGCTCATTCGCAATACGTCATTGATGTCTTGAGCGGTGGCCAATGCGCATGCAAATAGAAACAGTAGAGTAAAGGTATACTTCTTCATCTGTTAGGTTTTGGATTTTGTGTAATTGGATTAGTGGACTTAATTTCTACGCGATCCGCCGCCGCTACTGCCAGAAGAAGATCTAACAGCACCGCCGGATGAACCTGAACTTCGATAACTGCCACTATTAGAGCTCCTTGCGTTCGTGTTTCCAGAGCTACGACTTGCGGGAGGAGACACTGTCGATTGTCTTGAACTATTAGAAGGTGCTGAGCTTCTAGTAGAAGGTGCTGAGCTCCTGTAGGTACCACCGTTGGTATTTCCATTGGAGTTGCTGTAGGTACTTCTTCGGGCATTAGTTTGGTTCCCACTAGAATTATTATTAGAGCTACTATAAGTAGGGACCGCCCTTGTACTTCTACTTGATCTGTAAGCCCTGTTTTGCTCGGCAGCATCTACACCAACGGTTCTTCTCGCGGTTGTGCTACTTCTGTAATCTGTGGTCCTTCTAGCTGTTGAGGAAGGAGAACTCGAGTTTGTTCTATATCGGGTATTGGCAGTAGCGCTGCCAGTGGAACGCCTTGCGGTATTTGAGGTAACATAATTATTATTATAGTAGCCTCTTCGACCCGTTGTATATCCATATTGTCTATTATAGTTATTATAACCATAATAAGGATAATGGGGATAATATGGATAATATCCTCCGTACCCTCCGCCCCAGGCATAACCGGGATAGCCGTAACCCCAGTATCCACCGCCCCAATAGCCGCCACCATAATAAGGGCTATACCAAGGGTTGTACCAGCCACCATATCCGCCGTAACCACCGTACCAAGGATTGTAGTAACCATACCCTCCGTAGCCACCATAGCCACCATACCCTCCGTAGCCACCGTAACCTCCGCCATAGATATTTATGTTGACCGAGGTAGGATTGTCACCCCACCCGGCATAACTGTTATAGTCATTGTTAGAGGCAAAGTAATTGCCGTTAGAGGTAGGAGCAATACTGTCCTGGTCCGATCCTCCATAGTAGCTATCCACGTCGGTAAATATTTCGCTATTCAGTACATCTTGGTACTGATTTGCTTTTTCGCCAAAATATTCCGCGTAGGTGTTGGATTGTTTTTGCGGCTGGGATTTTGAATAGTTTCCCTCCGTTCCCTGTTGGTTGCCATTGGAGTATATTCCGTCCTTATCGTAGTAGGATGCCTGCTGATAGGACCCGCAGGAAACCAAAAGGACTCCTATGAGTGCCATCGTGGCAAGCATTCCAAATTTTTTGTGGGGTAGTGAATGTATCATGGTTATATATTTTATATTATAAAGTTTAAATCGCATCATTATTGTTGGGCAATGTAAAAATAGTTAGATTTACCGATCTATTTTGTTAATAAAATGGCAAGTTTTATGCCAAACTATAAATAATGGGCAAAAATCTAACCAAAAGAAGTGAAGATTACTCTAAATGGTATAACGAGCTCGTCGTTAAGGCCGATCTGGCAGAGAACTCGGGAGTAAGGGGATGTATGGTGATAAAGCCCTATGGCTATGCTATCTGGGAAAAGATGCAAGCAGCCTTGGACAAGATGTTTAAGGATACCGGTCATGAAAACGCCTATTTTCCATTGTTCATTCCAAAATCCTTCTTTAGCAAAGAAGCAAGCCACATTGAAGGATTCGCCAAGGAATGCGCGGTGGTAACGCATTATAGGTTGAAGAATGCGGAAGATGGGAGTGGGATTATTGTAGATCCCGACGCCAAACTAGAGGAAGAACTTATCGTTAGACCCACCTCGGAAACCATTATTTGGGATACTTATAGAAGATGGATCCAATCTTACAGGGATCTTCCTTTATTGATAAATCAATGGGCCAATGTGGTCCGTTGGGAAATGCGTACGCGTCTTTTTTTACGAACAGCCGAGTTTTTATGGCAAGAGGGCCATACGGCCCATGCTACGGAAGCCGAAGCTATTGCGGAAGCAGAACAGATGATGAACGTTTATGCCTACTTTGCCGAGAATTTTATGGCGATGCCCGTAATTAAGGGTACCAAAACTGAAAGTGAACGTTTTGCCGGAGCTTTGGAAACCTATTGCATTGAGGCACTAATGCAGGATGGAAAGGCGTTGCAAGCTGGGACGTCCCATTTTTTAGGTCAGAATTTTGCCAAGGCCTTTGATGTAATGTTCGCTAACAAGGAAGGAAAACAGGAATATGTTTGGGCAACCTCTTGGGGTGTTTCCACAAGGTTGATGGGAGCTTTGGTAATGACCCATAGTGATGATAACGGTTTGGTACTACCTCCAAAATTGGCTCCTATCCAGGTGGTTATCGTGCCTATCTACAAAGGATTGGACCAACTGGATGCCATTTCCGAAAGAGTAGCTCCTTTGGTGCAGCAACTTCGTGACAAGGGCATCTCGGTCAAATATGACAACAGGGACACCCAAAAGCCTGGTTTTAAGTTCAACGAATATGAACTTAAGGGAGTGCCTATCCGCTTGGCCATCGGTCAGCGCGATATGGAAAACAACACCTACGAGGTGGCACGGAGGGATACCTTGGAAAAGGAAACTATACCTATGGATTTGGTGGTGTCCAAGATCGAATTTTTGCTGGAAGATATTCAGAAGAATATTTATCAAAAGGCATACGATTTTAGGGAATCGCACATCACGCTGGCAGATACTTACGAGGAGTTTAAGTCCGTTTTAGAGAACAAAGGAGGTTTTGTCTCGGCCCATTGGGATGGCACGACCGAAACCGAAGAAAAGATTAAAGAAGAAACAAAAGCTACCATTCGCTGTATCCCTTTGGATGTCAAGGCTGAAGAAGGAAGTTGTATGGTAACAGGGAATCCATCTTCCAGACGGGTCCTGTTTGCAAGGGCTTATTAGTGTCACGGATTTTATGTAGGATTGATTAACGGAGACCCGGCATTGCAGGGTTATACTTTTGTCCATTTATGAGTATGGGTACGCCATGGCTAAAAAAAATTATTGAGGAGTTGCAATAGTGAAAAATAGTTGTATTTTTGCAGCCGCTAATGAATTTTTAGAATTACGATTTTAGAATTACGGTTTTGGATTTACTCTTTATTAGAGACTATTAAAATCAAAAATCTTACATCGGAAATCTAAAATTTAGATGGTCCGTTCGTCTAGGGGTTAGGACGCCAGGTTTTCATCCTGGTAACAGGGGTTCGATTCCCCTACGGACTACTTTTAAAGTTCGGAGTTAAGAGTTCGGAGTTGAACTTGTCATAATTCTGCACTCATAACTAACAAATGGCCCGTTCGTCTAGGGGTTAGGACGCCAGGTTTTCATCCTGGTAACAGGGGTTCGATTCCCCTACGGGCTACAGAAGAATTACGATTGTAGAGTTTCGATTTTTAGAATTGCTTTTTTGGGCAGTAGGTAAGAACTAAAAACCATCAATCTTAAATTAAAATAGGATAAGTAAAGTACGAACTTAGTTATACTGGTTTCTTAAATTGGGAAAGTGTAACGACAATCGTACATCAAAAAATTATAAATAGAAGAAAATGGCAAATCACAAGTCGGCATTAAAGAGAATTAGAAGGAACGAGACAGTACGCCTTCGCAACAGGTACCAACATAGAACTACCCGTAACGCCATCAAGAAATTGCGGACCGAGGAAGACAAAAAGGCTGCTGAGACCTTATTGCCAACGGTGGTAAGTATGATCGACAGATTGGCCAAGCGCAATATTATCCACAACAACAAAGCGGCAAACCTTAAGAGTCAACTTATGAAAAAAGTAGCTGCTCTTTAATCGCATCTTCTTTTTTTAAAAAATTTTGGAACGTCCTTTTGTGAGAGAGGGCGTTTTTTGTTTTGACCTATATTGAAATTTTCACTACAACATTCTTTTATAGGTTTTCTTCGTATCGTGTGGCTTTCCACAATTCATATACTTTATTTGCGTTAATTTTACAGTTCTAAAGGTGTTTGCCGAATGAAAAAATCCATCCTACTCCTCTTTCTTGTCCTGATCAAGGGAGCTATTATAAATGCCCAAATATTTGAACCGGTAAAGTGGACAACATCGGTAGAAAAAATATCTGCAACGGAATATGATTTGATCTCCACGGCCAGCATAGATCCTGGGTGGCATTTGTATTCCCAGAATGTTCCCGAGGATGGTCCTATTTCCACAAGTTTCAATTATCCTGGCTCTGATGATTTTGAATTGGTCGGCCAAACGTCTGAGGAAGAGGGCCATACCGTTCATGACCCAGTATTTGATATGGTCATTAAATATTTTGAGGACAAGACGGAGTTCCGCCAGCGTATCAAACTTCTAGATCCTGATTTGGATGGGATAGGAGGGGAAGTGGAGTTTATGGTCTGTGACGACGAAAAATGTCTACCACCTACGACGGTGGAATTAGTCTTTAATATAAGTGGCAAAGAAAGTTCATTGGGAAGTTCCCTGAATATTGGAAGTTTAAAGACAGGGCAGAGTCCTAAGGAAGTTAGCAAGCTCGATAATCCTTCCAAGACGCCTTTGGGCGAGAGTAAAAGTAAAAGAGGAATGTGGGGCATATTCTTTATCGCATTTCTTTCAGGTTTTGCGGCGTTATTGACTCCTTGTGTTTTCCCGATGATCCCAATGACGGTCAGTTTTTTTACCAAACAGAGCGAGACCAGGGCAAAGGGCATCCGGAATGCTATTATTTACGGGTTGGCCATAATAGTAATTTATGTGTTTTTGGGCACGGTGGTTACGGCTATTTTTGGTGCGGACTCCCCGAACGCTTTGGCTACCAATGTGTGGTTCAATCTAATCTTCTTTATTTTATTAGTGGTTTTTGCGCTGTCATTTATGGGTGCCTTCGAGATTTTATTGCCCAACTCCTGGGCCAATAAGGTGGACAAACAGGCCGATAGAGGTGGGATCATTGGTATTTTCTTTATGGCCCTTGCGTTGGCCTTGGTTTCTTTTTCCTGTACGGGGCCTATTGTGGGCCCGTTGTTGGTGGAAGCAGCGTTAAGGGGAGGTATAGGGCCCATAATCGGGATGTTCGGATTCTCCTTGGCCATTGCGCTTCCTTTTGGTCTTTTTGCGGCCTTTCCGGGCTGGATGAACTCCCTGCCCAAATCTGGTGGTTGGCTTAATACGGTTAAGGTTTTCCTTGGATTTCTGGAGTTGGCACTGGCCTTTAAATTTTTGTCGCAGGCCGATATGGTCCTGCAATTACATTTGTTGGAGCGAGAGGTTTTTCTTTCCATTTGGATAGCCATTTTTGGCGCTCTTGCCTTTTATCTTTTTGGCAAGATTCAGTTACCCCATGATTCCCCAATAACAAATATTTCGGTAGGAAGATTGAGTATGGGGCTATTGGTTTTGGCCTTTACGATTTATATGGTTCCGGGTTTATGGGGAGCTCCCCTTAAACTCATTAGTGCCTTTCCACCACCGATGGAATATAGTGAGTCGCCTTATGGAGTAGGTTATACAAAGGCGCAAAATGGGGGTAGTGTTTCGGAATCAACCCAACTTCCCGAAGGAGCCCATTGGCTTCCTCCGCACGACATCATGGCCTTTAACGATTTTGACGAAGGGATGGCTTATGCTAAAAAGGTGGGGAAACCGGCAATGTTAGACTTTACGGGCTGGGCCTGTGTTAACTGTCGAAAAATGGAACAGAACGTGTGGCCCGATAGTCGGGTGCTAGACTTGCTAAAGAACGATGTAGTATTGATATCTCTCTATGTAGACGATAAAAGGGAACTCACGACACCTGTGGATTCCAAACTAAAGCCGGGCAAGAAACTGAAGTACATCGGTCAAAAATGGAGTGAATTTCAAACGCTGAGATATGAGGCCAATACCCAGCCTTTCTATGTCTTGATAGGTAATGACGAAAAGGATTTGGTTCCTCCCGTAGCCTATACCCCCAATGCGGACGACTATTACAATTGGCTAAAAGGAGGAATCGATATCTTTAAAAAGACTAAATCTCCTTTTTAACACAACAAGAATAAGGTTGCAATATGATGTAGACCTTTGATTACTAGTCCCTAACCATGATAGTTATGAGAGTAGGAAATTTATACTGTTTCTAGCTATAATTTTGTTCTGCTTTTTTCGAAAAAAGTAGGGGTTGTTTGGTCTGACTTTTATATTTTTGCAATCTCAATTTCGGGATGTGGCCCTTCGTCTCCGCTCAGGACAGGCTGCACCGGTAAAGCTTTTTTATTTACCGAAAATTTGAATTATATAAAGAACTTGAGCGATCTTATAATTCGGGATGTGGCGCAGCCCGGTAGCGCACACGCCTGGGGGGCGTGGGGTCGCAGGTTCAAATCCTGTCATCCCGACCAGTAAACACGGGGCTTT
>CAJDXC010000080.1_pt1 | contig 10202 bp, 7 predicted proteins | sample 7391681 | NCBI WGS metagenome assembly CAJDXC01 (sample SAMEA7055742, study PRJEB34461) | soil metagenome | biome: terrestrial ecosystem; feature: Peninsula; material: soil | place: Antarctica | collected 2016 | reverse complement strand
AATAAGATCGTGACTAATGGACGTATAACCAATTTCTCGGGCCGCATCCGTCACCTTTTTCACATTTTCGAAGGGCTGTATCCTGTGAATGGCTTTCTGGACCACCTCGTTATAATCCTGTACACCATAACTGACCCTTTTAAATCCAAGCTTATATAAAGATTGCAAATGTTCCTCCGTGGTATTGTTGGGGTGGCCTTCAAAACTAAATTCATGATCCAAGGCCCTATCCGCGGAACGGAATATCCCATTGATCAATGATTCTAAATTTTCTGGAGAAAAGAAGGTGGGAGTACCGCCACCGAGATGCAGTTCCTTTATTATTGGCCTACTTGAAAATAGATCACAATAAAGGCTCCATTCCTTCAGCACGGAATGCAAATAAGGAATCTCTATATCGTGTCTTTTGGTAATCCTTTTGTGGCAACCGCAGAACGTACATAAACTTTCACAGAACGGAAGGTGTATATACAGACTTATCCCTTCGGAAGCATTGCTTTCCTTAAAACAACGCACAAGGGACTCTTCCCACTTTTTTCCCGAAAAGGAATCCATATTCCAATAAGGCACTGTAGGGTAACTTGTATATCTAGGTCCGGGAACATTGTATTTTCTGATCAAACTGCTCATGGATTCGGTTTATTTGCATACAAAAGTATCAAACCGGAATTGTGAAAAATATGACAATGGTCATAATTTACAAAAACTTTGAAGCCAATGTTCCTGACGTATTAGCCACGCTTTAAACATAAACTATTTGAACCTGACAATTCCCAAGGTAAAACCACTCCAAAAGCAGGGTTTGGCAAGTTCTGAAAATGATGATTTACTTTGACCCTAAAAAATGACTTTTATCATAGTCCTTACCTCAAGATCTTATTAATTTTATCGGCCTAAGATTTACTTTGACCCTAAAAAATGACTTTTATCATAGTCCTTACCTCAAGATCTTATTAATTTTATCGGCCTAAACCTTGATGAATAATAGGGGAAACTGACCAATCAAACTTTTTAAATAGCTACAAATAACCTCAACCGTGAGAAAGGGAACATTACAAGAAAATTCCTAACTTTAGGTGTCTCCGATGATGACCTACAAACCAATTATGGCCAAAAAAACCCGTATCCATTATATTTACCTGTTGTTTTTGTTTGCCTTAGTACTTTTCACCGTAGCCTGTAAAGACGAAAAACAAGCTTATATTCCCGTTCCTAAGGAAAACCCCGCAGATATCTTTACATCTACAACGATCATGGACGATGCCGATTTTATGGGAAGTGAAAGCTGTAAGGAATGCCATAAAGATCAATTCAAAAAATGGGAAGGATCCCATCACGATAAGGCCATGGAGTTGGCCAACAGGGAAACTATACTAGCGAAATTTGAGGGCGAGAGCTTTAAAAGCCAGGGCGTAACATCCCGTTTTTTCCAGAGGGACAATGAATTCTACGCAAATACGGAAGGTCCGGATGGTAAGAATCACGATTATAAGATCGTGTATACCTTTGGATTTACACCCCTGCAGCAATACATCGTGCAATTTCCCAATGGAAGATATCAATGCCTAAGTACGGCTTGGGATACCAAAAAGAATAAATGGTTTAATCTATATCCGGATTTTAAGATCGTACATTCCGAATGGCTGCACTGGACCAATGGGGCAATGAACTGGAACAATATGTGCTCTACTTGCCACTCCACCAACGTACGCAAGAATTACAATCCGGCAAACGGGGGTTACGATACCAAATATTCCATAATCAATGTAAGCTGCGAGGCCTGCCATGGCCCTGGAAAGCAGCATGTAGACAATGTGAAGTCTGCTGGAATTTACGACTCCTTGAACAGTAATCTCTACATGACCAACCGTATCCTGCCAAGACAGCTGGTAGATGAATGTGCAAGGTGCCATATGCGCAGGGAGCAAATTACCGAAGGTTACAATCACGAGGGAACAATGTTGGACCACTACTTTCCACAATTGATAGAATCTCCTACCTATTATCCCGACGGCCAAATCCTGGACGAGGATTACGTTTACGGCTCTTTTATCCAAAGCAAAATGTACGAAAACAATGTTACCTGCAATAATTGTCACGACGTACATTCCCTTGAGCTAAAATTTGACGGAAACAAACTCTGTCTCCAATGTCATGCCCCTGAGTTCGACACCGCTTCCCACCATTTTCATAAAGGGAACGGTGAAGGTTCCAAGTGCATTAATTGTCATATGCCCGGCAAGTTCTATATGGGTAACGACTATAGAAGGGACCACAGTTTTAGGGTTCCAAGGCCAGACCAGAGCATTACCTACGACACGCCCAACGCTTGCACACAGTGCCATACCGACAAGGATGACCAATGGGCATGGAATGCCTTCAAGAAAAATTGGGGAGAACCAGGTCACGCCCATTTTTCGGAAAAATTGGCACCGGGAATTACTGGGGAAGAGGGAGCCGACGTCGGTTTGCTTGAACTTGCCAATGATCAGTCACAGCCCGAAATTGCTAGGGCTTCTGCTGTAAAAGCGTTGGCAAGCTACAACATACAAAACAACATTATCGCCTATATTGCACTCCTGAACGACAATGCCCCATTGGTGCGAGGCGCCGCGGTGGACGTTTTGGGTGAAATTAATTCCACGGATTTTATGGCCGATTTATTGCCATTATTGAAAGATCCCAAACGAGCAATTCGGGTAAAGGCGTTTTATGCCTTGGGAACCGTACCGGAATATCAAATTCCCAATGAGTATAAAAATGTCTACGGGAAAGTCAGTAAAGAATCCGATACCTACTTTAGGATCAATGCAGATTTTTCTGGAGGATTGGCAAAAAAGTCGAACTATCTAGAAAAACAAGACAATCTGCCCCAGGCAAAAGAAGCACTGATCGATGCCCTTAAAATTGATAACAACAACAATATGATACGGAGTAACCTGGCCAATCTTTACTACCGATCCGGGGATACCCAAAATGCAGAAAAAGAATTTAAGGAAGTTATTCGGCAAGAACCCGAGTATGGGCTTACCTATTATTCATTAGGTCTACTTTACGCAGAATTAGGGCGAATGGACGAAGCCGAAGTTGAGATGGCGAAGGCCTACAAACTCTTGCCATCCAACATGAAGGTAACCTACAACCTCAGCTTGATTTACGACCAGAACGGAAAAGCGGAAAAAGCGGAAAAAACTCTCTTGCAAGGGGTTTGGCTGGAGCCCCAAAACGAAGAACTGCTATACACCCTGGCATATCATTATGTACAACAAAATCAGAAACCAGAGGCCTTGCAAACGATCAATAAACTCATTAAACTGTTCCCCAATAATCCCAGCTATCAAAATTTATTAAAACAAGTGGAAGGTTCATAGGATCTTATTTGCCTCCTTCTTGCAGCAACAATTTCAATTTGGCCAATAACACTAGTTCCGATTTATTTTTACCCGAGAAGGAAGAAGCGATACCGTCGGCGGTTTTCCAGATGAGTTTCTTGATCTTCTGATTGAAATTCCCTGGATTATCACTATAAAAATCCGCAAATTCGTCATAGCAAGCCTCACTCTCCTTTTCTTCTTGCTGCAACCAGTCAAAGACAATTTCTATTTGGTAAGCCGCATCCGTTCCAAATCCGTCCTCCACATCATCGACGGGCAGCCAGTATTTTTTTACGTCTTCCTTTAATCTTTGAATCTCAATAGGCCGCACGGTCTTATCGGCCATAGCAACCGCGTAGAAAAGCTTTCCCAGATTTTGATAAAATTCATTGTCCGTTTTTTTTAAGTTTGCCATAGTTTCCCTTTTTATTTCAATGTTCATACAAGATGGACCAAATGGGCATAGCCATTTTTATGATTGGGTCCCAGGTAATTCTCCTTGACATTGGTCGTCCGTACCCATGCATTGGCCTCTACCCTTTCGACCAAATCAAATACCTCCATTTCGATTTCGGAATTCAAAAGATCAACTAGCTGAACAACTTCCGATCTCCAATCTGCGTTGGTAATCAAGGCAAATTTTCTGAGATGCTTCAATACAAGTGTCTTTTTTATGCTGGAGAATAGGCTACTGATATTCCGTAGATTGTCAATTTGATAGGTTTCTACAATAAGATTTAATTTCCCGTTCTTCTTTGCAATAGAAACCAATTGTCCAAACAGATCAGTGATTTGATTCTTATCGATTCTATCATTCAATTTATACGAAATGGTCAAGGAGGAATCTTTCATACCTATATATTCTGAAATTTATAGTCATTATTGACCTATTTTCGATCCCTGTAAACAAAAAGTTGCAGTGACGAAGAAAATGGATAACCCAAATAGGCCGTACATTTACAATATTTTACCGAATTTTGTCCAAGCAAAATTAATACGGAACTTTTGGGCATGGAATGATAAAAATCATATAGTCTCCGAATCTTGATGGCTGGGATCGATTTTTTTAGATTAAAAGCAACTTAATTCAGGGCCAGGTTAAAAAAATGGGTAAAAATTCTGTATTTTAATACTTTCCCGAATACAAAAACTGATAAAACTGTTAAGGATGCACGTTTTTGAAAAAAATAGCAATGTTTTCGAAATATTGTCAGAGGCCGTTCCAGAAGGTATCATTGTGATAAACAAAGATCAGGAAATAGTTTCCGTAAATAAGCACGCAGAAAGCCTTTTTGGATACGGGACGGGAGAACTTTTGGGACGGCCGCTGTTAATAATAATACCTGACACATACAAGAAAGCCCATAAAAGACATGTTTCTGGCTTTTACGAAAAACACGAAAAAAGAAGAATGGCAGAAGGGCGACATCTGCTTGGTCTCCGCAAAAACAATGAAACATTCCCAATTGAAGTTGGCCTGAACCCCTTTAAAGTTTACGGCGATACCTTTGTCTTGGCATTGGTAATCGATATCACCGAAAGAAAAAGTATAGAAGCAAGCCAAAAAATGAAGACGGCAGCCCTGGAAGCCGCCCTTAATGGCATCATTATTACCGATGCGCAAGAAGATGATAATCCCATTATCTATTTTAACCCTACTTTCCAAAAAATTACGGGGTATTCCGGAGATGAAATCCTAAACAGAAATTGTAGGTTTCTTCAAGCTGATGATAAGGATCAGGATGGTGTTAAAACGATAAAGAACTCGATAAAAAATGGTAAGAAATGTCGGGTTCAGATTCGGAATTACAAAAAGGACGGAACGCTTTTCTGGAACGAAGTTTCCATTAACCCCATTAGGGATAAAACAGGGAAAATTACCCATTTTGTTGGGATACAGAACGATATTACCGAACAAAAGAATGTAGAGCAGGAAATTGGTCATTTGGCCAAGATATTTGATGAATCGCTCAATGAGATTTATGTGTTCGATGCCGAGACCCTTAAATATGTTAATGTCAATTATGGCGCGTTAAAAAAGACGGGGTATAGTATGGAGGAATTCAAAAAGTTAACACCTTTGAATTTAAAACCAGATTTCAATGAGGACCAGTATCGACGATTGTTAGCACCTATTGTCCGCAATAATAAGAAAAAACTAGAATTTGAGACCTCACATCGCCGTAAGGATGGGTCTACCTATCCCGTAGAGGTACATATGCAATCCTCGGTCATAGGGGACCGAAATATGATGGTCGCTATGATTTTAGATATCTCGGACAAGAAAAATTATACAAAAAAGCTGGAACAAACAGTAGAAAAACGAACCGAACAGCTGAAAAAGTCACTGGAAAGCGAAAAAGAGCTGAACGAACTAAAAACCAAATTCCTCTCCCTGGTATCGCACGAGTTCAAGACACCGCTAAGCGGGATCTTAACCTCGGCCATCTTGATTGGCAAATATGTCAAGGAAGAGCAACAGGATAAAAGGGACAAGCACCTAAAGACTATAATGGGAGCCGTATATCACTTGACAAATATACTGGATGATTTCCTGTCCATAGAAAGAATGGAAAAAGGAAAGGAATCCTATAAACTATCCAATTTTTCACTCAGTAAAATGGTGAACGAGGTAGTTTACAACGCCAATATGCTTTTAAAAAATGGACAGCATATCAACTATCCACATAATATCGAGGATGTTAGCGTTCGTCAAGATGAACGGATTGCTACCTTGACCCTGACCAACCTTTTACACAATGCTATAAAATACTCCCCGGAGGATAGCGAAATAGATTTAAAAGTGGAACTTTCCGATGAAAAGATGGTTTTTCATATAAAAGATCAAGGCATAGGCATACCGGAAAAGGACCAAAAGCATGTTTTTGAACGGTATTTTAGATCGGAAAACGTTTTGTTGACCCAAGGTACCGGCATTGGTCTGAACATCGTAAAGGCACATCTGGAAAACATGGGTGGGCTCATATATTTTAAAAGTATAGAGAACCAGGGAAGTACTTTTTCTGTGGAGTTACCACTAAAACATCATACGTAAGAGCATGAGGGTTGATGGATGGAGGATTGATAGCCGCCATGTAAACATTTAATAACCGATTATTGCACAATTTATTCTGAAAGATATAAATAACACAACGATGAAGAGAATCTTATTAATCGAGGACGATACGGTTCTAAGGGAAAATACTGCGGAACTGTTGGAGCTTTCTGGCTATGAAGTAAGCACGGCTGCAAATGGTAAAAAGGGAATCCAAAAGTCTATGGAATATTTGCCCGATGTAATAGTATGCGATATTATGATGCCCGAAATTGACGGATATGGGGTATTGGAGGTCCTTTCCCAAGAGCAAACCACAAAAAGTATCCCGTTTATCTTCCTGTCCGCAAAAACAGAACGCAAGGATATACGCAAAGGTATGGAGTTGGGGGCCGATGATTATCTAACAAAACCCTTTTCCGAATCCGAGCTTATAGGGGCAATTGAAAGCAGATTGGCCAAAATGGCAATTCTCAAGGAAGCCAGCGAGAAAAAACTAGCGATAGATCCGTCTTCGGAAACTAGGATTGCGACTATTCATGACCTCAAAAACTTTATAGATGACAATGGATCGCAGCTTACTTGTGAAACGGGTGAAATCATTTTCCAAGAAAGTATGAATACTAATATGGTTTATCTTGTTGTCAAAGGTGTGGTAAAGACCCATAAATTGGATGCGATGGGCAAGGAACTGATTACAGGAATCTATAAGGCCGATGATTTTTTTGGCCTTACGAGTTTTACCAAAAATACCTTGCACCAAGAAACGGCAACAGCAATGGAAAAGACCACTTTGACAACAATTTCTAGCATGGAGCTAAAGAACCTGCTACAGGAAAACCTCAATCTGGCTTTGGAACTCATGCAATTACTTTCGGAAGACCTATCTGAAGCAAAAGAACAACTGTTGGAAATGGCCTATGGATCCGTAAGGAGAAAAACAGCAAGTACCATTTTGAAGTTTGCCGAAAAACTAGAACAGGACTCTCGGGGCAACCTCCATATTTTACGGAGCGATCTCGCCAGTGTTGCAGGGATGGCCACGGAGACTCTTATACGTACACTTTCCAGTTTTAAAAAAGAAGGGCTAATAGATATCGAAGACAGAAATATTAGGATCACCAATATGGATGGTCTGGGTCGGGTTTATTGATTTCTAATTTTGAACTCATTTAAACTCTCTTCGTCCAAACGGGTATCTGTCTACAAATATTTTTTTAAAACTAAATTCTTTACACCGACATGATGATTATCATTTGGTGTCGCATTGTTGAGTTTTAAATTTGGTCATTAAAATCAAAATTCTTACTTGCAATGAAACATGTTCTTATACCCACAGACTTCTCCGACAACGCATGGAACGCCATAAAATATGGTATTAAATTGTTCCAAAAGACTAGATGTACGTTTTATTTGGTACATATAAATCCCATTCCCACTTATTCCGGTGCTGCCACATCAGTACGCGCTGCCGGCGAAAGCTTTATACAAAACATTCTTAAGGAAAGTAAGTCGGAACTTCAGGATTTACTGGGTCGTATCGAAACGGAATTCCCCAACAACACCAAACATACCTTTGTACCGATTGCCATTTACGATTATTTTGTAGATGCCGTAAAGCGAGAATCCAAGAACAAAAATATCGATTTGATCATCATGGGTACCAAGGGGGCAACAGGACTAAAAAAAGCGACCATAGGGAGCAATACCGGCGACGTGATTACCAAGGTAAAATATCCTTTGTTGGCCATACCGGAAGATGCCGAGTATATCGATGTCAGGGAAATTGCCTTTACGACCGACTACCAGATCAGTTTTGACATAAAAGTATTGGACACATTGATCGAAATGGCTACGATGAACAAGGCAGAGCTCCGAATCCTGCACATTTCGAAAAAAGGGGAAAAATTGAGCGAGGAACAGCTAAATAACAAAAATTTTCTAAATGATTATCTAGTGGATGTAGATCATACTTTCCATTCGCTTACCGGCACAAGCATGGAAGCCGCGGTACAGTGCTTCACCGAAAGCCGGGATATCGATATGATCGCAATGGTAGCTAAAAACTTAAATTTCTTTCAACGGATTCTGTTTAGGCCAGCTGTGGAAGAGATAAGTTACCATACCAAGGTTCCGTTTTTGGTGTTGCATGAATAGGCTTCCATAAAATTCAGGTTCTTTCCAATACCTTTAGGGTAAAGGGCATTAATTTATGCCTGGTTTCCGTCTGTGTTATATTGGACCTAAATTTCATTCTCGTCTAAATATTTGCGAACTTCACTTTTTTTTTAATCATGAACCATTAGTTACATTGAGGGCAACGGATACAAAACTAAAAGAGCGTATCAAGGAACTCACCTGTCAGTATGAGGTGACATCCATTATAGTAAATTCCGATTACGATCAATTGGGTACTTCACTGGAGGCAATCGCTTATTGTCTCAAAAAAGCATGCCAATTCGAAAATCAGGCAGGGGTTACCATAGTAAGTGGAACCTACAACCTGAAAACCGATGATTTCCAATCCCCAATGACCTCTTTAAAATCGGATATTAAAGTTTTTAATGAAGTAAACGGATTTGTCAAAATTGGGTATCCCCGCGACAAATATTCCAAATCGGATTTCTTGAAAGAAGAACAAATATTGCTCAACAACGTTAGCTTGGCCGTAGGCAACTTATTGGAAAGAAAACAGATCCACGATAGTGAAATTGCTGTAAGACGAAAAATGGAACACTCCGACAGGCTACACATTCTCGGTGAGATCACTGCGGGTATTGCACACGAACTAAATACGCCCCTCGCCAATATTCTTGGCTTTACCGAATTGCTAAAAGAAAGTATATCGGATAAGGAAGCCGCCCGCGATCTTCAAAAAATTGTGGACAATGCCATTTTTAGTCGTGAAATCGTAAAAAAATTGATGTTTTTCGCCTGTGAAATGCCGCAGAACATTAATGCGGTACAAATTAATCCTATTGTTGAAAACGTATTGAATTTGCTCGCCCCATCGCTGCTAAAGAAAAAAATTAAATTGAACAAGACCTTTAGCAATGAAAATACTCAGCTAAGGGCAGATACCGTTCAATTAACGCAAGTGCTTTTTAACCTTATTATGAATGCCGTTTACTACTCTCCCGTGGGTGGGGATATAAACGTAATTGTACTAGAAAATGGGAATCACGTCCAAATTCGTATCTCCGACGAGGGACCGGGTATCGATTCCAAGAACAAGGATAGGATATTCGAGCCCTTTTTTACCACCAAGCCACTTGGTGAAGGTTCGGGGTTGGGGCTTAGTGTAGTCCACGGCATTATAAACAGTCACAAGGGTACAATAACCCACGAAGATAACAATCCAACAGGCACTATCTTTATAGTAGATTTTCCTAAATTATAACCATGGCGCTCAGGAAAGAAAATATTTTATTGGTCGATGATGATATCGATATTTTAGAACTGTTACAGCGCCATCTACAATCTATGCATTACCATACCTATAAGGCCATATCGGTAAAGGAAGCACTCTTTATCCTAAAAGATACCCTTATAGACTTGTTGATCACCGATATACAGATGCCTGAAGTAGACGGACTGCAATTGGTGAAATTTGCCGAAGAACATTATCCGGAGATGCCCAAATTGGTCATCACCGGCTATCCTTCCGTATATGGCGCCTTAGAAGTCATCAAATCTGGTGCCATCGATTATCTGACCAAGCCTTTTACCAAAGAAGAACTTAGGCAGGCGGTACAAAAAGCATTTGGGCAAGA
>CAJDXC010000127.1_pt1 | contig 10265 bp, 6 predicted proteins | sample 7391681 | NCBI WGS metagenome assembly CAJDXC01 (sample SAMEA7055742, study PRJEB34461) | soil metagenome | biome: terrestrial ecosystem; feature: Peninsula; material: soil | place: Antarctica | collected 2016 | reverse complement strand
GAGAGACTTTCAGCCCCCGAAATACCCATTGATTTTGTGAGAAGCCATGCCAGTCCCTTGACCACTTTTTGTATAATACCGAGATAGAACAGTACCGATGTCAATGCGGAGAAGAAAATAATTGTGGGCAGGATCTGAAATGCGAAGATGTACCCGATGTTGGGATTATCCAAATCAAGTAAATTGCCAAGAAGAAATTTGCTCCCTGCCAGAGTATAGTCCAATATATTGATGAAAATCTGCCCTACTTCTGTAAATCCCATTTGAACAAAGCGAACTCTGAGAATAGCAATGGCCAACAATAATTGAATTGACAACCCTATGCCAACGGTCTTCCAGTTGATTGCCTTTCGGTCGATTATACCGCGCCCCAAGCTGCTAAAGGAAAATCCTTGACTGGGGATTATTTGGGCATTTGGTTGGGAGGCAATGTCGTTTATAATCGTGGTCTCCATCACGGGTCTAATACTGTCCGAAAATACTTGGTGTTGACCGAAAGAAGAAAAAAAGAATAGGAACGCGAACAAAAAAAACCAACGGCTGTACTTCATTCTTCTTTAAGAGTTATTAGGTTGCTATGCTACTAGGTTATTGAGTTGGTTATTTAATAATCTCCCCATGGCTATTTCTCTATCTTGCCCACACGCGAGGTCAAAATATCCGGTTTACGGAAATTTTTGTTCCGTTCCAACTTAATAACTCAGTAACCCAATAACAAAATAACTCAATAACTATTTCCGCTTGGAAATTTCGTCTCTTAATTTGGCCGCTTTTTCATAGTCTTCGCTCGCCACCGCCTTGTCCAGTTCTTGGTAGAGTTCTTCTACGGTAAGTTCTTTGTAGGCATCCGAGACACTGCTGTCTATTTCCACGGTTTCCCCTTCCTGAAGGATTTCGTCTACCATTATACTGTCTACATTTTCTTCTTTGACTTTGTCCTTGGACGAGAATTTTAAGAAGATTCCCGCCTTGTCCAAGATAGTCTTATATGTAAAAATAGGAGCATCGAACCTCAGCGCCAAGGCAATGGCATCGCTGGTACGAGCATCGATGATTTCTTCTATTTTATCCCTTTCACATATAATACTTGAATAAAACACCCCATCGACCAATTTGTGGATAATGACCTGTTTTACAACAATGTCGAACCTATCGGCAAAATTCTTGAAAAGGTCATGTGTCAATGGCCTAGGTGGCTTTATTTCCTTTTCCAGTGCAATGGCGATGGACTGCGCCTCAAAGGCGCCGATGACTATAGGCAATTTACGGTCACCTTCCACTTCATTCAAAATGAGGGCATAGGCACCATTTTGCGTTTGGCTATACGATATTCCCTTTATTTTTAATCTTACCAAGCTCATAATCTACTGTATACTGTAAAGGGCTGTTCAAACAAAAGGGACAACCAATTGAAGTGATTTAAACTTTTTGTCCCGATAGATATCGGGAGGCACCGAGAATGAAGGCTTTTGTACCATGATGAAGACATTTTTTAGTAGCATAGCCATAGCTACGGTACTCAGAAATGACAAAATCAGGGTGCAAAATGCGAAATTCGCAGGTAAAAGAAAGAGTTTAAATCACTTCATCGTTTAAACAGCCCTTTAGGGGGGTCAATTTAGCAAAAATTAAGCGTTTTGAGCTTTAAATTCCTTTAATTTTTCGGTGAGTTTGGGAACTATCTCAAAGGCATCGCCCACAATCCCGTAGTCAGCAGCCTTAAAAAACGGTGCTTCGGGATCGGTATTTATTACCAATTTTGTCTTGGATGCGCTTACCCCGGCCAAATGTTGTATGGCACCGGAGATGCCAATTGCGATGTACAGATTGCTGGCAACGGGCTTTCCCGTTTGCCCAACATGCTCGCCATGAGGACGCCATCCCATATCCGATACGGGTTTTGAACAAGCGGTGGCGGCACCTAAAACTTTGGCTAGATCTTCTATCATGCCCCAATTCTCGGGACCCTTGAGTCCTCGTCCTCCCGAAACCACGATGTCGGCATCTGCAATGGTCACCTTTCCGGCCACCTTGTCGACTTCAATAGGTTTAGTGGATAAATCGTCCTCGCTAACAGCAGGGTCAAAAGACTCTACGGAAATTTCTTTTTTGTTATCCAAAACTCCAAAAGCGTTATTGGATACTCCTAAAATCTTAATTTCGGTATTTATTTGGGTATGGGCAAAGCCTTTGTTGCTAAATGCCGTGTGTTTTACACTAAATGGATTGGTGCTTTCCGGGGCAGCAACTACATTGGGCACATATCCTGCCTGCAGTTTACCCGCAAGTATAGGAGCCAAATACTTGGCATCCATTCCTGATCCCAATACGATTACTTTGGCGCCTTCTTTCTTTACCGCCTGTTCAATGGCGTGGGCATAGGCTTTGGCGTTGAAAGTCTTCAATTTGTCATTGCTAACTTGTAGCAACTTCGAAACCCCATGTCCCGCTAGGTCTTCACTGCTATCGACATTGAATGAAATTGCCGTGACCGTTGTTCCCAATTTTTGCGCTACTTCGTGGGCATACGATGCAACCTCAAAGGCACTTTTCTTAAATTTCCCGTTTTCCGATTCTGTATATACTAAAACTGACATGATTTTTTGTTCTTATGTTTATTGTTTGTTTCTTATTCCAAGTTCCTAGTCTCAGGTTTGGCATTTTAACTTTGAAATCTTCTGCCTACTGTCACTGCCTACTGATTACTTTTTAATCACTACAATTATTTTTGTCTTGTCTCTAGGTTCTTTTTAAATAACCTTCGCTTCATTGTGCAACAGGTTTATCAACTCGTCGAGATTGTTCGGGTCTATCATCTTAATGGGGCCTTTCGGTGCAGGTTTATCAAATTTGGTGTCCTGGGTAGCTTTTGTGGCTTCTATAGGTTCTACTACATTGAGCTTCTTTTGCCTTGCCATCATAATCCCCCTCATGTTGGGGATTTTAAGATCGCTTTCTTCTACCAGTCCTTTCTGTCCGCCGATAATTAATGGTAGGGAGGTGGCTATTTTCTCCTTTCCCCCATCAATTTCACGGATTGCTGTAGCATTGTTACCTTCAATCTCTAGCCCAATACAGGTGTTTACAAAGTTGATGTCCAAAAGGGCGGCTATAATGCCCGGTACCATACCCCCGTTGTAATCGATACTTTCCCTTCCGGCGATGACCAAATCGTATTCGCCTTTTTTTATTACATCGGCCAACTGTTGAGCGACAAAAAATCCATCGGTAGGCTCAGTGTTGATCCGTATGGCCTCATCTGCGCCAATGGCGAGTGCTTTTCTTATGGTTGGTTCCGTTTGTTGTCCACCAACGGTCGCTACATGTACCGTTGCACCTTGCTTCTCCTTGAACCACATGGCACGGGTAAGTCCAAATTCGTCATTTGGGTTGATTACGAACTGTACGCCTGTGGTATCAAATTGGGTATTATCTGCTGTAAAATTTATTTTGGACGTAGTGTCCGGAACATTGCTGATACAAACTAAAATTTTCATACGTTTTAATCTTTTTAATTACTGGAATATAAATTAATTAAAAAACCCGCCTGAATGACTAGTCGGCAGGTTGAGAACGTATGTAAATGCTACGCTCTCGCATTAACCCCGAAGGGTCGGGGTTAAACATCACCTTTTGTGAAGTAATTTTTGAACCCCGAGACTTCGGGGCTTAATGTTCTTTTCATCTATCGTTGTCTTTATTGGATTGATATTAGATTGATTTTATTTGAATTTTGGTAGTCGATATCGGTGTTGAAAATGCCCGAGGTATGGGTTGAAATTAAGCACAGCTAAGATAGGTAATATTTTTGGAAATTACTATGCATGCATAGTAATTTTTACGACTAATTTTAATTGTGCCTATCGGGTAATTGATATATAATTCCCTATTTTTGCTTGCATTTTAATAACGACAATTCGTAGAAATGAAAACAATACAATTTAGGGAAGCTATTTGCGAGGCCATGTCCGAAGAGATGAGAAGGGATGACACCATCTATCTTATGGGCGAGGAAGTGGCAGAATACAACGGAGCCTATAAAGCTTCCAAAGGAATGTTGGACGAATTTGGTCCAAAACGGGTTATAGATACCCCGATTTCTGAATTGGGTTTTTCAGGTATCGCAATAGGTTCTGCCATGAACGGCAACAGACCCATTGTGGAATTTATGACCTTTAATTTTGCCTTGGTAGGGATCGACCAGATAATCAACAATGCGGCCAAAATTAGACAAATGTCCGGCGGACAGTTCAATTGCCCAATCGTCTTTCGCGGTCCAACTGGTTCTGCTGGTCAACTGGGGGCAACACATTCCCAAGCCTTTGAAAGTTGGTACGCCAACTGTCCCGGTCTTAAAGTTGTTGTACCTTCCAATCCCAAGGATGCCAAAGGCTTGTTGAAATCTGCCATCAGGGACGATGACCCTGTTATTTTTATGGAGTCGGAGCAAATGTATGGAGATAAAGGCGAGACACCGGAGGGGGAATACACCATCCCTTTGGGGGTTGCAGAGATAAAACGGGAAGGTAAGGACGTGACCATCGTTTCCTTTGGCAAGATCATCAAAGAGGCCTACAAGGCTGCAGATGAATTGGAGAAGGATGGCATTAGCTGTGAAATAATTGACCTTCGCACCGTACGGCCCATGGATCACGATACTATTCTTAAATCGGTCAAGAAGACTAACAGACTGGTGATTTTGGAAGAGGCATGGCCATTTGGCAATGTAGCCACGGAAATAACATATCTAGTACAATCGCAGGCATTCGATTATTTGGATGCCCCCATAATTAAAATTAACACTGCAGATACTCCAGCACCCTATTCTCCCGTTCTGTTGGCAGAATGGTTGCCGAATCATGAGGATGTTATTAAAGCTGTTAAGAAAGTATTATACAAATAAAAAATATAGATTTATAAAGATAAATTAGCTTTGTCGACTTTAGGTCGATAAAGCTTTTGTCTTTTAATGAAGGGCTTGTTTAATGGTTAAGCCTCTTACGCAGAGCAAATTAATGAAACATATACTTATTTCGATTTTTTTGCTGTTTTCTTTGGTCTTGCAGTCGCAGACCAAGGTAAGCGGGATCGTTTTAGACGAATCTGGCTCTCCCGTGTCTTTTGCCAATATTATTTTTAAGGATTCTTCCGAGGGGACCATTACCAATGATGATGGCCGTTTTTATATGGAATCGGATAAGACGTACAATACCTTGGAAATCTCCTTCTTAGGCTATAAAACGCAGGAATTGCCTTTGACCGCCAAGGTAAATTATAATCTAAAAATTGTAATGGAAGAAGAGAGCGAAAACCTAAGGGAAGTCATTGTGTATTCTGGGAAGCAATCCAAAAAGGACAATCCCGCCATAGATATTCTGAAAAAAATTTGGGCTAAGAAACGTCAGAATGGTCTGCGCATGTTCGATCAATATGCCTATGATAAATACGAGAAAGTAGAGTTTGATATAAATACCATAGACAGTGCCTTTATGAAGAAAAAGGTATTCAAGGGACTAGAATTCGTGTTTCAGGATTTGGATACTTCTAGAATTACCGGAAAAACTTATTTACCCATTTTTTTGAACGAGACCTTTTCCAAAATGTATGGCGATAACAATTTCAATGAGGAAAGAGAGGTTGTCATGGGCAATAAAAATTCAGGTTTCAGCAACAACCAGGCGATTATTGCCTTTGTCAAGGACCTATACACTCCCTATAATATATACGACAATTACCTAAAATTTTTTGATAAAAGCTTTACCAGTCCTCTCTCCAAAACTGGAGTTGAGATCTATAATTACGTGCTGGCCGATAGTGCATTCGTGGACAATAAATGGTGCTATAACATTATTTATTATCCAAGACGGAAAAGCGAACTTACTTTTAAGGGCGATTTTTGGGTGAACGACACCACTTTTGCCATAAAAAAAATCAATCTAGAAGTTACAAAGAGTGCCAATATAAATTGGGTAAAGGACATCTACATAGAACAGGAATTTGATGTGGTCAACGATTCGGTCTTTCTCTTGAATCGGGACTATATGATGAGCAACTTCAGTCTTAGGAAAAAGGAGGACACCCAAGGCGTATATGGAAAGCGTACAACTGTTTTTAAAAACTATGAATTTGACCAGCCCAAGCCCAAGGATTTCTATAGAGCAAAGGGTAACGTCTACAACTCCGAAGTCCTTAATCAGGATGATGCTTTTTGGCAAGTAAATAGACTCGAACCCTTGAATAAAGATGAAAAGGGGATTTATCAGCTTCTGGATACCTTGGAAACGGTGCCAAAATTTAAAACCTTTTACAATATCGTCAGTATTTTGGGCTCTGGTTATATAGAGGTGCCGAAGTGGAAAATGGATATTGGCGATATCTATAGCTGGTTTGGATACAATGAGGCCGAAGGAATCCGATTGCGTGGAGGGGCTAGGACCTATTTTGGACAGAACGATCCATGGCGGTTGGAAGGCTATTTGGCCTATGGGTTTAAGGATCATAAAGTGAAACACGGTATTTCCGCCAAATGGTTGTTGGATAAGGATACCCGGCTGATTGTTTCGGGAGGGAATAGGAAGGATGTGGAACAGTTGGGCATCAGCCTCACGGCGACTAATGACGTGCTTGGCCGCAGTATTGCCTCTTCTTCCATTGTTACAGTGGGGTCCAATAATCGATTGACCAATATAAACTTAAGTACTTTTAATTTGGAGTTTGAACCGGTGGAGAACCTGAGGCTGCTTACCGGTATCTCGTTTAGGACCTTGAGCTCTGCGCTGCCAGATGCCTTTAGTCTGGATTACATAGACCTATCCTCTACCACGGGGATCTCTTCTGTCACAAAGGATTTCGAGTTTAATAGTACTTTTCCTATACCCATCCTTGGCAGCTTGGTGGTTTAGGAAGATTATTGAGTTCGGTGGAGTTGGGAAAGACTTTTGGGACCGTGCCCTTGGGACTGCTAAGTGTAGTGCCCGGAAACCAGACATTTTTTACACTATTCAATACCTTTCCTAATTTGAATTTTTACGAATTTGTTACGGATACCTATGTCTCAGCGCATTTTGAACATAATTTCAATGGTCGATTGTTTTCAAGGATACCATTGGTTCGCAAATGGAACCTGAGGGAAATTGTAGGTCTCCGTGGGGTTTGGGGTGAATTGTCTGATGCCAACAAAGCCTTGAGCAGTCCTACCAATATTCCTTTAATGGCCCCTACGGATAAGATTTATTGGGAATACTCCGTTGGGATCGGCAATATCTTTCGGATCTTTAGAATAGATTTCAACTTTCGTGGGGATTATCTGGACAATCCAGAGGCCAGACCTTTTGGGATTACAGGTTCCTTTGGGTTTAGTTTCTAGTAAGACTAGAACTTGATTTGCGGTTGAAAAAACAGCCTATTAAAATATTTTCGTTTAATTTTATAAATCAAATATTGATAACGTTATGGAGAAAAATGAAATCACGTCGTTTGATGTGTTTATAGAGATTCCAAAAGGGAGTAGAAACAAATACGAATATGATTTTACATTAAAAAGAATAAGATACGACCGAATGATCTTTTCTTCCATGATGTATCCTGCAGACTATGGATTTATACCGGACACCTTGGCATTGGATGGAGACCCCTTGGACGTACTTATCCTTGTAACCGAACCTACCTTTCCAGGTTGTGTTATAGAGGTAAAGCCGATTGGAGTCTTCCATATGACCGATGAAAAAGGCCCGGATGAAAAAATAATCTGCGTTCCCATGACCGATCCCGTATGGAACAAGGTCAATGACCTTTACGAGTTGAATCCCCATCTGATCAAGGAAATAGAACACTTTTTTAAGGTATATAAAGATTTGGAAAAGAAAAAGGTAGATGTTGGCGGCTGGGGCGATGTTATAAAGGCGAGGGAAATTGTAGCTAAATGTATCCAACGTTTTACCGATAGTAATATGCCCGCTACGGAGTTCAGTATAAAATAGATTTTTTTTGGGATGATTTTCATGTAGGGACAAGGCATCGCCTTGTCCCTATGTTTTTGGAATTGCCTTGTGTCTACTTTTAGGACAATGCACAAGCCTATTTTTATGTCTTAGATTTGCACCTGCCGTATTACTAAATTTTTATTACTTTTGCCCCGCTAAATACTTAACAATCGATTAAATGGAATCCAATATAATTTTTGTGCCAATGATATTGGCGGTTTTAGGCCTTATTTTTACAGCGATAAAGGCCTCCTGGGTAAGAAAACAGAATCCGGGAAATGAAAAAATGCAATCTATCTCAAAAGCGATCAAGGAAGGCGCCTTGGCTTTTCTGCATGCGGAGTACCGATTGCTTGCCATTTTTATCTTGATTGCAGCCGTTGCATTGGGTACCATATCCTATTTTGTTGCTACAACACATTGGATGATCATTATAGCCTTCGTTTTCGGAGGATTATTTTCTGCTTTGGCAGGAAATGTCGGAATGCGCATCGCTACCGAAGCCAATACTCGTACTACCCAAGCTGCAAGGACAAGTCTGCCACAAGCCTTAAAGGTTTCGTTTGGCGGGGGTACCGTTATGGGACTGGGAGTTGCCGGCTTGGCCGTATTAGGTCTTAGCCTTTTCTTTTTCATTTTTGTAAAAATGTTCGTTACCGGTGGTGATGCATTCTATGATGAAATGACGATAGCCTTGGAAACCTTGGCTGGATTTTCATTGGGAGCGGAGTCTATCGCCCTATTCGCACGTGTTGGTGGAGGTATTTATACCAAGGCAGCCGATGTAGGTGCGGATTTGGTAGGTAAGGTCGAAGCAGGAATTCCCGAGGACGACCCCCGAAACCCGGCTACCATTGCAGACAACGTTGGGGACAACGTTGGGGATGTTGCAGGAATGGGAGCCGACCTTTTTGGCTCGTACGTTGCCACTGTTTTAGCTTCTATGGTATTGGGGAATTATTTGATCAAGGATATGTCTGCAACTTCGCAGTTTACGGACGCCTTTAGTAATATGGGTCCTATATTATTACCAATCGTGATAGCCGGTGTAGGGATTGTGGCTTCCATTATCGGTACTTTCTTTGTAAAAATTTCCAGTAATGATGCCAAGGAGGGCCAAGTGCAAAAGGCTTTGGACACGGGGAACTGGGTAGCGATTATTTTGACGTTGTTTACTAGTTACTTTTTGATAAAATGGATGTTGCCGGAGACCTTGCATATGCACTTTTTTGGCGAAGGATATAAAGATATCTCTTCGATGAACGTGTTTTGGGCGGCCTGTATCGGTTTGGCCGTGGGTGCTCTTATATCTGTGGTTACTGCCTACTATACCAGCCTGGGAAAAAAGCCAGTAATGGATATTGTAAGAAATAGTTCTACTGGTGCAGCTACCAATATTATTGCCGGTCTTTCAGTGGGGATGAAATCTACGTTCTTGTCGGTTTTGTTGTTTGCTGCCGCTATCTACGGCTCTTATGAATTGGCCGGATTTTACGGTGTAGCCCTTGCGGCCTCTGCTATGATGGCAACCACGGGGATGCAATTGGCGATCGATGCTTTTGGCCCGATTGCGGATAATGCCGGTGGGATAGCCGAAATGAGCAAATTGGATCCCGAAGTTCGTGGACGTACCGATATTTTAGATTCCGTTGGGAATACTACCGCAGCCGTAGGGAAAGGATTTGCTATTGCTTCCGCAGCCTTGACAGCCTTGGCCTTATTTGCGGCCTATGTGACCTTTACAGGAATCGATGGCATCAATATTTTTAAAGCCGATGTGTTGGCGATGTTGTTCGTGGGAGGTATGATTCCCGTTGTGTTTTCTGCCTTGGTGATGCAGTCCGTCGGGAAGGCAGCTATGGAAATGGTACAGGAAGTACGCCGTCAGTTCCGCGAGATTCCTGGTATTATGGAGGGTACAGGAATACCCGAATATGCAAAATGTGTTGATATTTCTACCAAAGCAGCTTTAAGAGAGATGGTCTTGCCTGGGATGATTACTATAATTACGCCAATTTTCATTGGACTTGTTTTTGGTGCCGAACCTTTGGGTGGCTATATGGCAGGTGTCTGTGTTAGCGGGGTTATGTGGGCCATTTTCCAGAACAATGCTGGCGGTGCGTGGGACAATGCCAAAAAATCCTTTGAAGCCGGTGTAATGATCGATGGTGTAATGACCTACAAAGGTTCCGAAGCCCATAAGGCTGCCGTGACCGGGGATACCGTGGGCGATCCGTTTAAGGATACTTCTGGACCTTCTATGAACATCTTGATAAAGTTAAC
>CAJDXC010000117.1_pt1 | contig 10317 bp, 9 predicted proteins | sample 7391681 | NCBI WGS metagenome assembly CAJDXC01 (sample SAMEA7055742, study PRJEB34461) | soil metagenome | biome: terrestrial ecosystem; feature: Peninsula; material: soil | place: Antarctica | collected 2016 | reverse complement strand
TTTTAGAGAAATCCGCACCTTCATTTTGCACTTCAATCAAAAAAGGTTAGACCAGTTCATATACTCAAAAACAATAGTTAATAAAATTTAACAATATATAGTTGTTTAACTAACTGTTGTTGCGCTACCTTTGCCTCGAAAATGAGAAATGATTATGACTTCTAAACTATCCTTTGAGGAAAAGTACAATTTGTTAACGGGCCGCATATTTATGTATGCAACGCGGCTGCTTAACCAGAATTTCAAGGCTGCAAATATTGACATTACGAAAGAACAATGGACCGTTTTGGCCGCACTCTGGCGACAAGATGGCGTATCCCAACAAAAAATTGCGAACGAAACGGGCAGGGATAAACCTAGTACTACCCGTCTTTTGGACAATTTGGAAAAGCTGGGCTACATCGTACGGCGTGCAGATGCAAATGATAGAAGGGTCAATACCATTTTCCTGACTCCACTGGGAGAAAAAACTGAAAAAAAAATCATGATGGTGGTAGACGAAACGTTTACGGCCCTTACCGATGGCCTCACGGAAAAGCAGTTGCAAAATGTGAGGGAAGTTTTTAAAACAATTTATTGGAACATAGAAAATAAACAATAGCATGAAAAAAGGAATCTTAGCAGGGTTGCTTACCATATCGTTAGGATACATACCCTGTTCTGCCCAGCTCATCGTTTCACCTTCGCTCAAAGAAGCCATTGATGCGGGATTAGAGTACAACGGCACTTTAAAGAATCAGGATCTTGAATTTGAAAAAGCGGAGCTCGGTCGCAAAACCGTTTTGAACAAATACCTGCCAACGGTATCGGCTAACGCTACCTACGCCTACGTCAACAATGATTTGGAGCTAGACATCCCAACCGTTCTGCTCCCTGTCACAGGAACTCCCATATTTGAAGGAAGCACCAGTATTCACAACGAAGGGAACATCTTTGCGGCTGCTGTCAATGCCAAACAGGTATTGTTCAGCGGGGGGCAGATCATGAACGGGGCAAAAGCCTTGGGTGCTAAAAATGAGGGCACAAAATACCTGTCCGATTTAAAGAAAGATGAAATCGTAAAGGAGATTATCAATGCCTTCGATCAGTTAAGGCTACTAGACCAAGCAAGGAGTTTTGTAAAAGAAAGTGAAATTCGGCTCGACAAAGAAAAACAGCGTGTTGAAAAAGGCATTGCGCAAGGCTTGGCGGTACCTTATGATCGTGACAAAATTGAATTGGCCGGTCTAAATCTTGAATCCAAAAAAGCGGAGATCGAAGGCCAAAAGCAATTGTTGTATATCCAGATCAACACCCTTACCGGATATGATGATGCACAAATCGATGCCGTTGTTTATGCTTTAGAACCCATAATGATCACGGAAGTGCTAGACATACAAGGTCGCAATGAATTGAAGGCTATGGGCTTGTTTTCAAAGGCATTGGAGTATAATTTTAAGAAAGAGAAAGGCAGCCTTTTACCTACGATGGGGGCATTTGCAAGTTATGGTTATGGAAGCTTGTTCAATGCGAACAGCACCATCCCGCTACCCATCTCCGGAAACCAAACCACCTTAGAGCTAAACCAGGCTACCCTTTCCCCAAACTTGATTGTCGGTGCACAATTAAAATGGGAAATTTTTGGGGGGATGGAAAGAAAACACAAAATAGAGTCGGTTAAAATTGATCAACAAATACTGGTCAATAAAAAAGAAGATACCGAGCGCCTGATGAACCTTCAATTGAGAAACAATATGGTCCATTACAAAGTTCAATTAGATCAATTGGCCATCGCAGATCAAAAAATGAAAATTGCAAGTAATAACCTGATCATGGCCGAGAAGCAATACAGGTTGGGCCTTATCAATGTCACCGAAAGAATCGGGGCCGAAACGGACATCTTTGAAGTTTCATTGAGCAAAGTGCAGACCTTGATCAATCAAAGACAAGCTGCATTGAATGCCTATTCGGCGGCCGAACCGTTAGAAAATTTTATCCAAGTAAATTAAAGAAACAATGAGAAAGTTAATACCAGCCATTTTAGGAGGTCTACTATTAACCGCTTGCGGCAATAAGGATAATACCAGGAATATTATTCAGGGAAAAACCGAAAAAGATCAAATAGCGGTAGTCGGGAAACTCGCCGGGAGAATACAGACCATCAAAGTTAGTCAAGGTGATTTTGTACAAAAAGGAGACACTTTGGCCATTCTCGATATTCCGGAAGTAGTAGCCAAGAGAGCACAGGCAGAAGGTGCCCTAACCTCTGCCAGTGCGCAATATCAAATGGCGCAGCAGGGAGCTACGGCCAATCAACTGAAACAATTGGAAGCCAAGAAAAAAGGCTTGGAAGAGCAATATGCCTTTGCCCAAAAATCTTTGAACAGATTGGACGTAATGGTAAAGGACTCCCTGATTCCACAACAACAGTACGACGAGGTTTTTGCGAAATATCAAGGCGCACAAGCCCAGCTTACGGCCGTGAATGCGGAGATAGCGGATGTTCAATACGGGGTTCGCACGGAACAACAGGTAATGGCATTAGGTCAAAAGAGTAGGGCGGAAGGCGCTTTACAAGAAGTGGAAACTGCCGAGAAGGAACGGTTCATCATCGCTCCCCAAGATATGACGATAGAGACCATCACCCTAAATATCGGGGAATTGGCCTTGCCGGGATACACTTTATTCAATGGTACTTTAGACAATTCTACCTATTTCCGGTTTACGGTACCGGAGAGCAGCTTAAAGCAATACAACAAAGGCGCTGATATAACAGTTACCGTGCCTTACTTGGACAAGCTACAAGTGGAGTGTACCATTAGAAATGTAAAGGAAATTGGTGCATATGCCAATATTTCCACGGCTTATCCCGATTATGAAATGCAGGATCCATTGTTTGAAATTATTGTTGCCCCTAAAAATATAGATCAAGCCAAGACAATATTGAATAAGACTACGGTAACCATTAAAAAATAAATTGTGAAAACCTTCTTCAAACTACTAAAGAGAGAATTCAAATTATTTTGGGGCGACAAGGTGTTGCGCCTGCTTTTTATTGGAGCGCCCCTGTTCTACGGAATTTTACTCGGCTATGTGTACGGCAAGGGAAAGGTTACGCAACTACCCATTATCGTGGTAGACGAAGACCATAGCCCTATGAGCCAAAAAGCTATTGAAATGATGCGGGACAACGAAGTCATAAACATCGTTGCAATACAATCGGACCGTAACAATCTTATGGAATTAAGTATCAAGGAAGATGCCGCTTGCATTGTTCTGATCCCAAAAGACTTCGAGAAAGATATCCTGACCAAACGCTATCCCGAGATAACGACGATCGTAAATACTACAAACGTACTTACGGCAAATTATGCCTCTTCGGCATTACAGGTAGTATTGGGAACCTTAAAGGTGGGCACGCAGTTGGAAGCCATGCGCAAACAGGGCGTACCAGAAAATCTATTGATGAGCCAGTACGAGCCATTCAAAACAACATATATCAAGAAGAACAATAGGTCTACAAACTATATGTATTTCTTATGGCCAGGGATTTTGGCTACCGTTTTACAACAAGTCCTGCTATTGGGTTTGGCCCTGTCGTTTGCCTCGGAATTTGAGAACAACACCTTTAAGGATTTGGTGGCACAGACCAAAAGTACTTTCTCCTTGATCATGGTAAAAGTGATACCCTACGTAATTATGAGCCTTGGAATTTGGCTGATGTATGGGTTGTTCACGCTCTGGTTTAAAATACCCTTCACGGAAAACCTGGGGACATTGACCTTAATTGCAGGCGTATTTGTTCTCTCGGTCAGCTTTATTGGCATCCTGGTAAGTATTGTACTGCCAAACCAATTAAAGGCGACAGAAGTATTGATGGTGATCGCTACCCCAAGCTTTATCCTTTCGGGCTTTACCTGGCCTCTAAGTCAGATGCCTCTATGGATCCAGTACATGGCCGATGTCATTCCATTGACGCATTTTTTAAAGGCTTTTAGAATCCTTATCGTAGAGAACGGTCCAGTACATTTAACCTATCCTTCCATTGTCAATATGCTGATCATTGCAGTGGTGTCGTTTATACTCTCTTTCATTATTCTAAAAATAAAAATCAAGAAAGTAAGGATGGTAGAGGTCGTTTAAATGAGGGGAGTTATATGCAACTGTACATCTGCAAATAGAGGCATATATTTATATGGTTTAGCACCTAAGATCTTCTGTTTATCAAGCAAAAGATGTGACTTTGCATTGGGTAGAAATGCGCAGGTGATAGATACCAAGGGGTAGCGGTTAATAATTATTGCAAATTCAATAACGGAGATAATGCTTTTATAAAATCAATTTCATAATTTTAATTACCGGACTACGGGAAAGCTTTTAAAATAGCATGGAAATAGCCTTAAGGATATTGCTGGGCATTGTCACTTTAATTTGCCTATTGGGAGGATTAAATCTTCTACTAAAAGGAGCCTATTATTTCTTGCCTGAAAATATTCTGCCTCAGCGAATTCTGGATAATCTTGTTCGGTTTTTAAGTGGAATTTATTTTGGATTGGGCATTTTAATGGCTTGGGCGGTCATTCATATTCAGCATGTAACCGACCTAATTTACTTTATAGGAATCGTGGTGGTTTGTTCTGGTCTGGGCAGATTATATTCTAGGGTTAAAGTTGGTTCTGCCGGAAAATACTTTGACTTTATTATGGCTTTTGAAATAGCTTTAGGAGTCTCCATCATTTTGCTACAATATTTGAGATAAAATGATTGTGGGGAACAACACCTAAGTATCGAAAATTGTAATTAACGTGTCATGCAGAGCGTGACCTGCCGAGGATGTCATTCAGGCGGGCGCTCGATGTGACAAAGCACCGTCACACTAATCATTTCACATTGCGAGCATTTACTCATGTTACGGAAGTTAACCGCTAAAAATCGACCACCTTCCCGGTTCTGGAAGATTCGTAGGCTGCATCGACAATTTCCATTACGATCTGCCCTTCCTTTAACCCTGGAGATGGGTTGGTTCTAGTCCGGATGCAGTGAACGAAATACTCCATCTGTTTGCTGTAAATAGCTTGATCGCAATGGTCTTCCCTTTTGGGCAGTTCTGGAGTGATCGTTTCAGATTGTTCTACCCCTGTTTTCAACTTTAAAAACGTAGGGAACAGACTGGCATAGCCTTTTGTACCATAGATGCCACTGCTAGCCTCGGGTCCGTCCATATGGGGCTGCCACCAGCCGCTTTCTATGATGCTCTCGGTCCCATTGTCCCACGTAATCATTATAATTCCGCTATCATCTACATCGTAATCCCCAAAATGGGTAGCAATCCGGGCGTAGACCTTCAACGGTTTGGGGTCGCCCAGGAGATACCTTGTAGTGTCTATAGCGTGGACGCCCATGTCGCCCAAGGCACCGCTTCCAGCTAATTCTTTCTTAGTAAACCAGCCCGCCGGACCCCAATTTTCATGGATGCCATAACTCTTGGTCTTGATAATCTTTCCAAGTTTACCGGAATCGATATTATCTTTTATATATTGGGTATCTACATCAAACCGCCACATATGGCCTACCATGACCAGGTGTCCGGTCTTTTCTGCGACTCCCTGAAGTAGCATTCCTTCCTTCGCATTCATGGCCATGGGTTTCTCGATAAAAACATCCTTTCCGCTTTCAAGAAATTGAATCGCGTAAGGGGCATGAAATACGTTGGGGGTACTGATAATGACACCATCGATGGTGCTATCTTCTACTACCTCGGAAATAGAGGAATACGCATTTTCTATTTCGTGTTTTTCTGCAAATTTCTTCGCACTGTCCAAATGTTTGGAAACCACGGCTACAATTTCAACGTTGGGCAATGTCATAAGACCTCGGGCATGATAATCCGAGATATAACCAGCTCCTATAAGTGCAATCCTAATTTTCTTCATTACTTTTTAATTTCGAAGGCGTCCACAATCTCACCTACCTTATTGTAGGTCGTGTATTTCAACACAGAATCCTTTATTGCCATATGCTGATAAAATTGACCCTCTTTAAATCTTTTTTCGGCATAAGGTTCTTCGCCAATATCGTCATGTTTGACTTCCGTTCCTATAGAAATCGCGTAAACGGTTCCATCTTTAAACGAATCTACCACCTTACCTTGGTTCATAGGCTTGGAACGCATATAATAATGAATGTGTCCGGAAATGACCATATCAACATGATACTTATCGAAAAGGCCACCCCATTCCTCTTGGATATCTGGATAAGGTTCTTCAAAGTTATAAGGAGCGAAATGGAACATGACAAATTTCCAAGTCGCCCTTGTGTTTTTTAATTGATCATCGATCCATTCTGTTTGTGCTTCGTTGGGATGTGTGGAATCTACCATCAGAAAAAGGGCATTGCCATATTCAAAAGCGTAAGTGCTTTCTGGGTGAACTTCTTCTGGACCGTTTTCGGGAAAACTAAATAATTGATAATACATCCAAGCGCCTAATCCGTCTTGTCGATCGTGATTTCCCAGTACGGGCATTAGAGGTTTGTATGAGAACACATCCTTTTCATATTCAAAAAATTCATCCCATTGGTCCCTATAAAGGCCCGTTGTCACAATGTCCCCAGCGATAGAATAAAATGCGGTTTCGGGATGGCGTAAATTTGCATCCTGCAAAAGTTCGCCCCATTTGGGATCTTTGTGGGTATCTCCGAACCATATAAAGGAGAATTCATCGGTGTTGTTTGCCTCCGTTTTAAAATTTAGAACTTTCGACCAAGAATCGTTTTCTTTAGAACCTGCTCTATACTCGTAAGTAGTGCCATCCTCCAACTCATTGAGATGGGTTGTAAAGCGATGGATATATCGGTCATTGTACAACATTCGATCTTCCATCACGGATACGGATGCCTCTGTTGAGAGGGTATCCTTAGTGCCTTTTTTCCAATAGGCCACACGCCCTTCTTTTACAGTTGTATTTGCCCTCCATTGTACATCGATGGAATTTGTGGGGTCTTTGCTCCAAGTAAGAACAATCTGGTCCGGTTTACTGGAAGAAGGAAATGGGGTTTCCCGAAATGCTCCTTGCACATGGGCTTCTCTTGCTCTTCCCCTAACCGTAGTAAACAGCACTTGCCGAAGCGTTCTTGGGCCCAACGGTAATGAAATAAACGGGGCGGTGCATATCAAACCCGGAAATACCCAAGTTTACCCAGCCCGGTTGAAAGTCCTTTTGCCAAACTTCGTATTCGTATTGTTCGCTCTTTACCTTGTCTTTTGTTTTTATAAATCCGCTATCCTCTATCCAGAAAGGGACAGAGGCTTGATCGATATTCCGCATCAACGAAACCGTAACAGGTACGTTTACCTTAAAATATAGGTATTGGGTCGCCAGCACCTCTTTTTCCTCATCGGTTAAAAAATCGAACACAAATGCATCATCAATAGCCGCATATTTGTCAGCTGGGACCTGATCGTACAACCTAGTGATCACATCATCCATTGTGTTTTTTACCGCGGCGGGATTATTATCAATTTTCTTGGCATTTTCAGAACAAGAAACAATAAAGAGCAGGCAAGTGGCTAGTAAAAAGTAACGCATTATTTTTTCCTTTTTTTTTGTTAATCCTAAGTATAGGACATTTTATCCAATTGTGTAAATATTTTAAATGATTGTAAGGCAAAACCTAAGCATCGAAAGTTATAATTATCGTGTCACATCGAGCGCCCGCTTTTGTCATTCAGGCGGGCGCTCAGCATGACACGCTCAGTAAGTATCAAAACGAGCAAGCATATAAACACATAAACTCAATTCAGTTCTCCCAAATTTTGGGAAATTTTCTTGATCGCGTTGGCTATAAGATCCATATCGCTCTTGGTGCCCATCAGAACTTTGTGGTGCAGGCACACGGATTCTTCCTTAAAAATACGTTCGCAAACGGGCAAGGAAAACCTTTTTGGATCAATGGCCTCCCAATAGGCGGCGTTGAGCTTGTGACGGGAGGGTTTTGTATGCGGAACATATAGGGAACAATTGTTAAGGGGTTCGTAGCAGGCATCTACCACGATGCCGAGTTCGGCTTCCAGGGCACTTCTAAATTTCTCGACAGATAATCCCTTGAAATCCCTTTTAAGATACCGGAAGGCAAAGTTAAAATAAGCCTTTTTGGTTTCCCTGGCGTCCCTTTTTAGGGGAACGATACCAGGGATTTCACTTAACAGTCCGTTTAAATATTCCCCGTTGGCATCTCGGGTCGCATTCTGTGCCGGCAATCTTTTTAGACCTTCCACCAAAATAGCGGCCTGGAATTCGGTTATCCGAAAGTTGCCCGATTGAATAAAATTACCATCATCACCATAGTCACCTATGCCCTTATCGGCACCTATCAAAGAATCTCCTTCGGGTCTACGGCCAACGTTTCTTAGTGCATCCAATTTTTCGGCCAGAGCAAGATCGTTGGTAGTTACCGCACCCCCTTCCCCGGCGGTGAGGTGTTTGGACAATTGAAAGCTAAAACTACCTACATTTCCAATGCTGCCCGCTTTTTTTCCTTTCCATTCCCCGCCGTGTTTATGGGCACAATCTTCAATGACGTAGAGGTTATGCCTTTTGGCAATATCCATAATGGCATCCATATCCGCGAATGCCCCATATAAATGCACCGGCATTATGGCCTTGGTACGTGGGGTGATCGCTTTTTCTACCAGTTTAGGATCCAAGCACCAGGAATCCTCCAGCACATCGATCAAAATTGGCGTGGCATTAACATCGATGACTGTCGCCGCCGTTGCCTGCCATGTGAGACCGGGAACTATGACCTCATCCCCAACGCCTATGCCAAGGGCTTCTAGCGCAAGTTGCATTGTTACCGTACCGTTAGCGACACAAATAGAATGGCGTACCCCGGTGAACTCTGCAAAGAGTTTATTGAACTCTGTTTCTTTGGGGCCATTATAGGACCACACGCCACTGTGCAATACTTCTATCAGTGCCTGTTCATCTTCCTTGCCCCAAACTGGCCACTTGGGCCATGGATTTGTTTTTGTATCCCGTGCGGGCTGACCTCCGTTAATGGCTAATTTGTTCATAAGTCGTTACTTTAAAGTGATTTCGATAGGATTAATATTCCATCCTTCAGCTATTAATTTGATATTGTTCTTCGATTCAAATGTGGCATGCAACGTTCTTTCTTCATTGGGGAGTAGACTGATGAAGTTGTCGTCCCAAAAAACAGGAAGGATCAACTCGTTATTCTCCGAATCGAAAAGTTTTAAATTGATTAAAAATGCGAGCGCCTCCCCTTGGTTCTTTAGGGTCACCGCAATCTGTTTTTCAGTGCCCAAATCTTCAAAATCATACGAAGCTTTCACCTCTACTTTGGGCAGGGTGTTGAGCAAACGAAGATCGGCATACCGTTTACTGGGGGTATGAAAGGCAAATTCCCCAAGGTCGGCTTCATAGTCCAAGGTCTCTTCCTGGATAGAGAGCCAATAAAAATTGACACCTTCCTCTTTTCCTTCCGAATTATATAGACGAAGGTCTAAAAAATAAGTGGATGATAGGTTTTCCGGAACGTTTATTTGGAATATGGAAACCGAAGAATCGGGACCTGCATCAAAAGAGATATGTTTTTCCGATACGATTTCCGAATCAATGTTCAACACACGGATCTTTGCCTTCAAATTTTCTACCTGATAAAGATGGTCGTTTACGGCATAAATTTGATGGTCCCCGTAATTGTAGATCAATTGGAGTGGGGTACAGGCTTTTTGAGTGGCGTAAAATGCCCCGTTCGGATTTAGGTAGTAATCGTACAATTGCCAATACATTTTGGGCCATGCCCCGTTTAGCATCCATTGTATTACTCCGGTGGACTTCTTTTTATTTACCTGAAAGGCTTCGAACATGGGGCGCATCAACTCATAATTCATCGCTTGGGCCTTCTTGTCAAATTCCTCTAGGGAATTGGGTTTCCCATAGCGTTCGTCGATCGCCTTTGTAAAACGATCAATGGTAGAAAACTCATACCGACCGCAGTGGTAGTTCCATACCTCGTTGATGGGCCAGAGCTTGTCCTTTGGGATAAATTTCTTTAAGCTTTCCAATTGGGGCACCTGGGCACCTGGGCCTGTTTCGGTGTTAAAACCATAGGCTCCCCCCAAGTTTGTATCCGTGAACCAATACACAGGGGCCGTATAGGCATAGGGTCCCAACATTTTAACCCCGGACGACCCGCTGATTTCACTGATAACGTCCTCACTGCCAACTACGTGTTGGTCACTACCCACTCCTCCGGTCGAATTTAAATAGGGCCGGGTAGGGTCGTATTTGGCAAAAGTCTCAATATATTTTT
>CAJDXC010000077.1_pt1 | contig 10324 bp, 7 predicted proteins | sample 7391681 | NCBI WGS metagenome assembly CAJDXC01 (sample SAMEA7055742, study PRJEB34461) | soil metagenome | biome: terrestrial ecosystem; feature: Peninsula; material: soil | place: Antarctica | collected 2016 | reverse complement strand
AATTCTTTTTGATTCTCGGGACGCAAAAGTGAGCTGATGGTACCTAGAGGCAGTTTCTTAAACGCATTATCGGATGGTGCAAATACCGTAAAAGGACCGTCATTTCCCAAAACCTTGTCTAGATGCACCGCCTTTAACGCTGCCATCAATGTTTGGTAATTTCCAGATTCTTGAGTATTTTCAAGAATTGATTTTTGGGGATTCATTTGAGTCCTTTCCTGGGCAGAAATATATAAAGTAGACAAGAAAATAAGGGTCGACAAGGCATACTTTAAGCATTTCATCTGTTGATAGTTATTTGTTTTTAATGGTCAGACCTGCCCGACTGTGTCATTCAGGCGGGTGAAATTCGCAATCAACATTTTGGGTGATATCCAAGATTGTTGCTGCTCATTTCATAGGTTCTGGAGTTTGGGGCAAAAAGAATAATCGATGAACGGTTCGGTTTCTTCGACAATGTACAATAAATTGATTCTATATTCATCTTGGACCAATGCAGTTCATAGAATTTAACAAATATTTAACAATATTTTTCTACAATTAAAAATGAAATGGAAACAGGTAATTCCATAATTTTGATAATAGTTGGTAAAAAAGGAAATGATTATGCTGCTAAAAAGAACCAATATCGAAGAAAGATTGGCTCGGGAAAGATTAATCCAGAAAAAGGAGGAGTCTATATTACAGGAAGTTAGGGAGATTCTGCGAAATGCAAAGGAAGATAATGAACGTATTTTAAAAACCCTAGCTACGCCGGTACGGACCACAACCGCGCTCGTGTTTAATTTTGATCTTTTGGAGACCCAAAAGATTTATCATATCGACCAAATAAAGAAAATTTGCATCGATTATAGGCTTCGGTTTTTGGATTCCAAATATTTTAAGGGTGAAATTCCCCAAGAGGCTATCTCCAAAATCAAGATTTTGGAAAGGCAGCACGGATTTGAAATTAAGAATTTTAAGATAATTGCCCCTTCTAGGCTTTTTAAGTTGGAAGATAAGGACGATCCTCTTTTGTTCGCTCCGCTCGGAAACAACTATTTTTATTTGATCCACAAATGGGGAAACGACCTCCACCCCTTGCGAAAATTATTGGTCTGGCCGTTTAAGGACATACTTAACTTGATAGCTCTGCTACTGGTTCTCAGTTATTTTGTAACCTCATTGATCCCTCAGGGGCTATTCTCAAAACATGGTTCCAGAATTGAATTTTGGATCCTCTTCTTTTTTATGTTCAAATGTATTGTAGCGATTGTAGTATATTATGGTTTTGCCCGGGGCAAGAATTTTAACCCTGGCATCTGGAACAGTAAATATTTTAATACCTGATCTTTTTCAAAACGAGCGTAACGCAGTTATCGAGCTTTATAGACGGACACTAATTCACGAAAACGGCATAAGGCACGCCTTCCAAGTCTATATTATCGATAAGTTTTGGTTCTGGAGCTGGCTTAATCCGAAGTAGTCCACCTAATTTACTATTGCTAGATTTACGATACCCAATAAGGATAAGGTTGTTTTTGGCATCATAGGAAACCATGGACGTTTCTCCAATGCTAAATTCAAACTGCAGTTGTGCCGAGGTCAGGAAATTTTCATAATAGTATAAGGTTGCCACATTCCCTGCAAATTCATATACGGCAGGGATTTGAGGGACGCTGCCGGTGGTTTCCTTTGGCCGCCAATAATATAGTTTTCCGTCATTAAAGACTCCGTCGGTCAAAACCCCGAATTTAGGCTCCTTCCCCTCACTGTACCTCACCTCGGAAATACTTTTCAAAAGAGAGCTATCGATAATTATATGCATGCTCGCAAAACTTACCAGAATGTTTCCATTAGAATTTTTAGCTATTTCTTGGGCCTCGAGTCCCAAATTCATTTCATGGATCTGCTTTTCGGTTTGCGTATCTACAACGATAAGGCTGTGGATCCCGGTAACCTTTGCATCCAGGCAAAGTAGAAACAAACGATTATTGGAAAAAGCGAGTTGCAAAGGTTCCTTGTCTAAAGGGATGTCCTTTATTGCCTTGGTTTTTCTATCGATTATTCTTATAAAATAATCGTTCTTTAAAGAAACCTCATTCCATAAAGCATAAGCAATATACAATTGTGAAGTAGAATGGGCCAAGGCTTTGGGGTTTAGCTTGCAAATGCCCATATCATCAAACATTTTATATGTTTGCTCTTGCCCATTGCCAAAATCATAAATGATAACTTCCCCCTCACACTCGGTCTTCTTTTTGAAAAGACTAAAGGTCGTTCCCTCCCTGTAAGTAAGTAGTGGCGCTTCGGTAGTATTAAACGAACTACCGTCGTTGTTTAGTAAAATGTGTTCCAGATTTGCATTTAGTAACGCGCCAGACCATTGACCGTTCTTAGCCAAGATCATAGTATAATCGGCTTCCACTCCTGGTCCCGTTTCTACTCCGGTACCTTGGTCCTGCTCGGATGTACTGCACCCAAGGAGTGTACATGCTAATAGCATGGCGTATAATTTGTAGGTTTGCATGGTGTAAGAATTTGGGGTTCTTAACTAGTGTCTGATAGGTCAATTATACGGGAACGACGTACATCTTATCACGTTGTTCCTTAATTGCCTTGTCGGACATATACTCATCAAACGTCAAATATCGGTCAATATTACCCTTGGGGGTCAATTCTATAATCCTATTGGCTACGGTTTCTGCAAATTCGTGGTCATGTGTTGTAAATAGGACGGTTCCCTTAAAGTTTTTCAAGGAATTGTTGAAGGCCGTTATACTCTCCAAATCCAAGTGGTTGGTGGGTTCATCGAGCATAAGGACATTAGCGCGCATCATCATCATGCGGCTCAACATACACCTTACCTTTTCGCCACCGGACAAAACCGTACATTTTTTTAAGGCCTCTTCCCCACTGAACAGCATCTTGCCCAAAAATCCACGGATATAGACCTCTTCCCTTTCTTCCTCGGTCTTGGCCCATTGGCGCAACCAATCGACCAAATTTATATTTTCCGTAAAAAAGTCGGAGTTGTCTGCCGGTAAGTAAGATTGAATTGTCGTTACTCCCCATTGGTAGCTACCATGGTCGGGCTTTCTATTGCTGTTGATAATCTCATAAAAGGCGGTGGTGGCCCTAGAATCCTTCGAGATCACGGCAACCTTATCCCCTTTTGCGAGATTGATATCGACCCCTTGGAATAATACCTCCCCGTCCTCACTGCTGGCGGCAAGTTTCTCAATATTGAGGATTTGGTCACCCGCTTCCCTCTCCTGGTCAAAAATAATGGCAGGATATCGTCTGCTGGAAGGTTTTATGTCTTCTATCTTTAGTTTGGAAAGCATTTTCTTTCTTGAGGTGGCCTGTTTGCTCTTGGCAACGTTAGCACTAAACCTTAGGATAAATTCCTGAAGTTCCTTAGCTTTTTCCTCAACCTTTTTATTTTGTTGTGCCCTTTGCCTTAATGCCAATTGGCTACTTTCGTACCAGAATGTATAATTGCCGGAATACAGGTTCATTTTTCCAAAATCGATATCGGCTATATGGGTACAGACAGAGTCCAAAAAGTGACGGTCGTGCGATACCACGATTACGGTATGGCCATAATCTGCTAAAAAGTTTTCCAACCAACCGATGGTCTCGTAATCTAGGTCGTTGGTAGGCTCATCCATTATCAATACATCTGGATTTCCAAAAAGGGCCTGCGCTAAAAGTATCCTAACCTTTAATTTGGAATCTATCTCGGACATAAGGGTATAATGCAGGTCTTCCGCGATTCCCAGATTGGATAAAAGGGCGGCCGCATTGCTATCGGCATTCCACCCGTTCATTTCCTCGAACTTTACTTGGAGCTCCCCTATTCGATCCGCATTTTTGTCATCATAATCGGCATACAGGGCATCCATTTCTTTTTTTATGGCCGATAAAGGCTTGTTGCCCATTACCACGGTCTCCAAAACCGGAAATGCATCGTATGCGTTGTGGTTTTGCTCCAAAATCGACATTCTTTTCCCAGGCTCCAGATTGACCCTACCTGAGGTTGGGTCAACCTCTCCCGATAGGATTTTAAGAAAAGTGGACTTGCCGGCACCGTTGGCACCAATAACCCCGTAACAGTTTCCTTCGGTAAAGGCTACATTAACTTCATCAAAAAGAATCCTTTTTCCGAATTGCACCGATAAATTGGATACAGAAAGCATATCTTGTTTTTTAAAATATGTGCAAAAGTAGTCAAAATTAAGCCCCCAAACCAACAATACTTGAACTAGAAATGAGGTTGTCCTTTAACGTGACACCCCAATATTTAACGCCTCATTAACAGCATACCCTCTATTGGTTTATTAGATTTGTTTGCTAAATGGTATTTCATTCTTTATGAACAAAATTTCATTTTATTTGTTTTTTGCTATTTTGGGTGGATGTAATGTTGGAGAAAAAAAATCCCCTGGGATTTATTTTGGAGGGGAGATAGTGAATCCTACTAGCGATTATATTGTACTCTGCAAGGACGATAGTATTCTGGATTCCATTCCCTTGGACAAGGAAAACAGATTTTCACTTCGACTGGACTCCGTGAGCGGGGGCCTTTACCATTTTGACCACAGCCCGGAATACGCCTATGTTTACCTAGAAAAAGGGGATAGCCTTCAGGTAAGGCTAAATACGGTAGATTTTGACGAGACCTTGGTCTTTTCAGGAAAAGGGGAAGAGGTAAATAATTTTTTGGTGGAACTCTTTTTGGCCAATGAAGAGGATGAAAAAACCGTTAATTCCTATTACGAACTGGATCCAGAGAGCTTTGAACGCAAGGTAGATTCCTTGACGGCCCTAAAGAAAGCCACTTTTAATAGCTTTAAATCGCAAGTTTCCGTTACCCAAAACTTTCAGGACATTGCCATGGCCTCCATAGATTACAATGCATATGTCTACAAAGAAAAGTATCCCTTTGTTCATCGTAAGAGACTTCACGAAAAAAATATTCCCGATCTTCCTGCAAATTTTTATAATTATAGAAAGAAGATAAATTACAATGATAGGACTTTGGCTTACTACCGGCCGTATTACGATTACATGGTCCTGAATATTGGAAATATGTCCTATATAAATTGTAAAAAAAGGTGTAGTGATAAAGAGGAAGGTTTTAACAGGCTTCATTTTAATGAGCATAAATTAAAGCTTATAGACAGCATTTTTAAGGAGAAAGATTTAAGGGACAATCTATTCCGGAATGTGGCCATGGATTATCTTTTAAAGACGCGGGATAGCTGGGAAAACAACAACATCTTTATGGAGGAGTTCCATAAATATTCTGGCAACAACGAGCATATTGCGGAAATTGACAACGTTTACCAAGGGGTCCAAAACCTGCGGCCCGACAGCAAAATCCCCAACATATTTGTTTATGATGCTTTGGGGCAGAAGGTTGGCCTACAGGAGATTTCGAAGAAATATAAGAATACCGTCTACTATTTTTGGACAGGAACCCAAAGAATGCATTTTGATAACATGGCACGTCGTATAAAGGAACTTTCCCTAGCAAGGCCCGATTACACCTTTGTCGGGATTAATTTTAATACGGATTTAGCACGCTGGAAAGTAATATTGGAGCAGAACCAATTGGACAAAGACACACAATTCCGGTCCGATAATTTTCAAGAGCTTACCAATGCGCTCATCATCTATCCCATGAACAAGGGTATTATTACCGAGGACGGACGAATCGTGGATGCCTTTGCCAACATCTATGCTTCCTTTTAGATACTTCCTATTCACCATTTGAGACGAGAACCCAGTGTACCCCTTCCCCAATCAAAAAACCCCTGTCCTGAAAACACCCTTTTTTAAGGGTTGTCCAAAACAGAGGTTTTTTACTAATGAAAAATAATTCTTAATTCCCCTTCTTATAATCCGCCAAGAATTTTTCTAGACCTATATCGGTCAATGGGTGTTTTAAGAGCCCTTCAATGACAGAAAGTGGTCCGGTCATGACATCGGCACCAATTTTTGCACAGTCAATAATATGCATCGTATGCCGGATAGAGGCCGCCAAAATCTCGGTTTCATAGCCGTAATTGTCATATATGGTTCGGATTTCAGAAATAAGGTTAAGACCATCCGTAGATATATCGTCTAACCTACCAATAAAGGGGGAAACATAATTTGCCCCTGCTTTTGCGGCCAAAAGTGCCTGTCCGCAAGAGAACACCAAGGTACAATTGGTGCGTATACCTTTATTTGAAAAATACTTCAGTGCCTTTACTCCATCCTTTATCATGGGAATCTTTACCACGATCTGTTCGTGCAGTTCGGCTAGCTCCTCCCCTTCCTTTATCATTTCTTTAAACTCGGTGGCTACCACCTCTGCAGAAACATCCCCGTCGACAATATTACAAATGTCTACATAATGTTTTAAGATATTGTTCCTTCCGGTTATACCCTCTTTGGCCATTAGGGAAGGATTGGTAGTAACACCATCCAATACACCGAGTGCCTGGGCCTCCGCAATCTGATCCAAATTTGCTGTGTCAATAAAAAATTTCATGTGTGTTCTAGTTTAATGGTTAATCAATACTTTTTTTCAAATTATTTCTATGGAACAATCTGAGAAAAACAAGGGCTAAAATTACAATTTATAATCCTTCCAAAATTGTTTAGCCAGTATTTTATCTGATGGGATTCTTAGATGATCAGTTTTGAATGCAAGATATATTTCTCTTTTTTATTTGACAGACAATTGTTTTGCCACATTGTCCTCCCCCAGCCCCTCCGGAGGGAGGGGAGCAGATCATGCAAGTAAATAAGGACAAAAGGTGCTGGGAAACGGTTCTCCTCCCCTCCGGGGAGGGTTAGGGTGGGGAAGATTCCAAAATGGTTTAACAAGTATTTTATCCGACGGAATTCCAAAATCGCCTCTAGAGACCCGCACTAACAAAAAAAGTCCCATCACAACAGATAGGACTTTATAAGTCACTTTAGGGTGGAAGACCGGTTTCGAACCGGCGACCTCTAGAACCACAATCTAGCGCTCTAACCAGCTGAGCTACAACCACCATTTGTAAACGGATGCAAAGGTAATTTTTTTTACTTAATCTTTCAAATGAAAGTAAATCTTATTTTGCAAAAAAAGGCCTTATGGTAATTGCTTTACTAAAGGTAATTGATTCTCAAGACTTAACTGTCCACTAAGGAACTATTAAACTTTTTTTGGAGCAAATAATTATCGTGTAAAGCAACAAAAATCCGATGAAATGCATATTTTACACGTCAAAACACACAATATTCGCAATTTCACAACATTAATAGTCGTTATCTAAAGACATCTTTCTATTTTTAGCGATTAATAACCTACAGCCGACATGCCCCAGGCCATGACCTACATCTTTACCAGAAACGATGGGAGTAAAAAACTCGCCATTACCTTGGTATTGCTTATTTGTTGCCTTTATTCAGGTCGCTCTCAACAAAGGGTCAGGGACAGTTTGCAGAAGAGCATCCAAAACCAAGAGCGCTCCAATGGTTTTAGTACAAAAGATACCTCGTATATAAAAGCACTGAACCAATTGGCCGGTGAATTTCGATACTATAATTCGGACAGTCTTTTATTGATTTCCCAGCAGGCACTAGAATATAGTAAGGACGCCAAGTTTATAAAGGGGGAATGCCTCTCCTATTTAAATCTTGGAGGTTTTTATTCAGATCAAGGTGAAAATTGTTTGGCGATAGACTATTTTTCAAAAGCGTTGAACCTGGCCAACTCACTCGAAAAAATTAAACTAAAACTTAGTATCGAAAACGGTCTTGCCAGCGAATACGCCTATATAGGGGATTATGGCAAGGCTTTGGACGGTTATCTGGAAGCCATAGAACTGGCGACCAAGGTCGACGATAAACCTATGCTTTCCATATTGAACGAAAACATTGCTGATCTGTACGCCTCCCAAAAGGACTATACCCAAGCATTGGATTTCTACGACAAGGTAAAGAAAATCAACGATCTTATAGTCGACGAGATATATTCTGCCGAGACCATGTGCAATGTGGCCTCTATCTATGCAGAAATGGATAATTTTTCTTATGCGCTGTTCAATATCAATAAAAGTATTGCCATTTTTGAAAAACGCAAGGTTATGGATTGGCTGGCCTACAGCTATTCGGTTAAGGGAAAGATTTATGTAAGGCAGGGCAAGTACGATTGGGCGCTGCATTGGTATAACCAGAGTAGTTATTTATATGAAAATCTGGATGATGACCGATCTAAGATAGAATTGCTCAACGGTATGGCAGAAGCCTATTTGGGACTAGAACGGGACAATATATCCGAACAATATGCACTGGAGGCCTTCGAAATTTCAAAAAGGATAAACTTCCTGCAGGGCATAGAACAATGTTCCAGAACGTTGTATCTTATCCATAAGAATAAAAAGGATTACAAAACGGCGCTGGAATACCATGAACTCTTCCAAAAAATGTCCGATTCCATTTCTAGGACCGACAATAGTAAGAGCCTAACCATGTTGCAAACCCAATTGCAACACAAAAAACAGCAAGAAGACCTGATTGAAAAAAATAAGCGGGCGCTTGCCAAACAGTGGAATTACGTTTATGCGGCTTTGGGAATGCTCTTGATTCTTGTTATTATCATTATCCTTATCCATAGGGGGCGAAAAATTCAAATGGACTTGAACAGAAAACTCCAGCGTCAAACAGAGGCGCTGCAGGAAAGGGAATTAGAGTTAAAATTGACGAGCAGTACCAAGGACAAGCTTTTTTCCATCATAGCGCACGACCTTCGGGGGCCAATTGGAGCATTACAGGAGCTGTTGCGGTTATTTAAGGACGGCGATATAAAGAAAGCGGAGTTTCTGGAATATATCCCCAAGCTTAGAAATGACGTCGGACATCTTTCCTTTACATTGAATAATCTGCTTTCTTGGGGGCAGACACAAATGAGGGGCGCCGTAACCAATCCTAGAACCGTTTCTTTGGAAAATTTGGTTAAGGACAATTTAAATCTGCTTTCGGAAATTGTAAATTCTAAACACATCAATATTGTTAACAAGGTTGCGGATAATACTTTGTCGTGGTCCGATAGTCATCAAATTGATATTGTAATCAGAAATTTGATCAGTAATGCCTTGAAATTTACTCCCGTAAACGGTACGATTACAATTGAAGCTAGGGATATAGATGGTTTTTGGGAGCTTTCAATAAGGGATACCGGAGTTGGTATGGATTTGATTACCCAAAAAAGTTTGTTCAACAAGAACAACTATTCCACTACCTATGGGACAAATAACGAAAAAGGGACCGGATTAGGACTTTCCCTTTGTAAGGAAATGGTAGAAATGAATAAGGGTACTATCTGGATGGAGAGCGCGTTGGGAAAAGGCACGTGTTTCTATTCCTACTGCTGATCGGAGTTTCGGGCTCTTTGCTATTGGGATCAAAAAACTGGGAGCTATAAGCAAGTATCGCCTCGGTCTTTTTATTGATAAAACCAGAAACATCCACCACAAAATCGGGGGACAGATTTCTCCATTGTATATAGTGGTACACCTGTTTAGGTCGCCAAGCTTCTTGCACCACCTCGGACAGATCGGTCTCTATCCTTGTCAGACCACTTAAAAAACAAGCATCGCTTACCAATTTTGCTCCTTTCCCGTGATCTATATGTCGATCCTCCACTGCATTGCACAATACTATTTCGGGCCGATATTTTCTAAGGACCCGGATAACGGCCATTTGATGTTCTCTATCATTCACAAAAAAGGCATCGGCAAAGCCAAGATTTTCCCTTACGGAAACCCCCAGAATATCCGCTGCCGCCAAAGCTTCTTTATGCCTGATCTCGGCAGAACCGCGTGTACCCAGCTCTCCCCGGGTAAGATCTACGATTCCCACTTTCTTCCCTCTGGCCACTTCCTTGGCCATAGTACCACCGGCACCCAGTTCGGCATCATCGGGATGTGATCCAAAGACCAGAATATCTAATTTCATAGTTGTTTTGTTGTTTGGTGTGTTGTTGAAAAAGGTTTCTGTTGTTTCAAGTTTCAGGTTTCAAGTTTGTAGGTGGCAATGCCAACATGAAACCAGAAACAATAGAAACCAGAAACCAATCACATAAAAATGTCTACAGTTTTTTGCAAAAAGTCAATGCGTTTTCTATATCCGCAATCAAATCTTCGGTTTCTTCGATACCGACCGAAAAACGTATCAAACCATCCGAGATTCCCTGTCTTTTCCGTTCCTCTGCACTTAAAAGAGAGTGAGATGTCTGCGTTGGGGAAAGCACCGTGCTCTCCACACCGGCAAGGCTCATAGAAGGTTTGATCAACCGTAGGGA
>CAJDXC010000121.1_pt1 | contig 10336 bp, 8 predicted proteins | sample 7391681 | NCBI WGS metagenome assembly CAJDXC01 (sample SAMEA7055742, study PRJEB34461) | soil metagenome | biome: terrestrial ecosystem; feature: Peninsula; material: soil | place: Antarctica | collected 2016 | reverse complement strand
GTCGACCTCCATTACCGAACCGCAATTGGAACAGGTGCGCAACGCTTCGGAGTTGTAAAAGTCCTTAAAATGGCTGAAAAAATCCTTTTCTATATCGTGAAGCGGAAAATAAACTTCGTGGAGCTTATTGTTGCAATTATCACAATACCAAAGAAGTCCATCCTTCCCACTCAGGCCGATCCGTTTGCGTTCTATGACCAAACCAATGGAGCCTTCGTGACGAATTGGGCAGTGAGGTATTTTGGCAGGGTGAAGATACATGTCGCCAGGCCCTAGTTCGAAAGTCCTTTTTTTACCGTTTTCCTGAATACATATTTCAATTTTACCTTCCAATTGATAAAAGAGTTCTTCGGTCTCATTGTAATGGTAGTCCTTTCTGGCATTGGGACCGGCAACCACCATCACAATGTAATCCCCGGCATCTTTACATAGGTTCCTATTGCCGACAGGAGGTTTAAGTGTATCTCTGTTTTCCTCGATCCATTTGGGAAGATTAAACGGGGGGTTGATGCTCATGTTTTAGGTTTGTGGTTAATAGTTAAAAGTGAATGGTGTTTAAGCCATCTGATCTTCTGCCAACTGCTGCTGCCAACTATTTTCTTTTTGCTTTGGGTTGATGGTTGATGGTGCATCTGAAAAAACTAAACTGCAGACCAAAAACTTTTTGATTCAAATTTAAGAAAAGAAATCGGAAGACTAGTGTTAAGTCAAAGCTGAAATGACGTATAAGGCAATCGTAGATTTTGTACCAGGCCTAGGCAAAAAATCATTGCATAGCGGTAGCTATGGAATTATTTTTTAACGAAGGGATGGTGCAAAGGGTACATTGGATTATTCTTTAGTTTTGGCTTGACTTGACACTAACGGTAGAACATCTGGGTGTAGTAATAATGACCGGAAGGGTCTTTTTTAACGCTGACGGCAGTATGTGTATAATCGCCTTCAATATTCTTAAGGTGCCCTGAACTGGCGATCCACCTTTCAAATGCTACTTTAGCGGTGGGGTAATCCTTGGCAACGTTCTCAGCTACCGCCGAAGCATCTACTTTTGTAGAAATATTCGAAGCACGGGAAGAAAAACCATCATGGTTTATATTTCCTTTGGCTATCATATAATCTGTGTGTTCATTGGCATAGTCATAGGCCACCGAACTAAACTCCAAGCTGCTGTAGCCAAGGGAGCTTCGATAATTGTTGACCATGCCAAGAAGTTCCTGTTCTACGGGAACCGCGTTCTCGATTTCTAATACGGTTGGAGATTCCAAGGGCTCTTTGCCACAGGAACTTGCCAATAATACAAACAAAACCAAGATCGCATAATGCAATCTCATTTTCATATAGTGTTCTATTTGTAAGTAGGAAAGTCGGAGATTCTTGTGTTCTCAATCTGTTCCAGGGGATGAAACAGAATCAATATTACAAAAATAAGTATAGATACCCTATAATAATCGATTTTATTCGTCGAAATACCAAATTTGAAAAAACTCGAATCTATGTTAAACGGGTTCAAAAGAAAAATTTCCTTTCAGTTTGACGCAACCATTTGCCTATTTCTGCGTTTATAGAGAAACGATAAATCTAAACAGATGAATTTAAGATCAATTTTTGTGGGAACTGCCTTGGTAATGGGCTTAATGTTTTCTGGTTGCTCGGACGATGATGACAATTGCATTGACGATTTTACAGGACCTTTGACTGCTAGCGAGACGCTTTTGGTGGGAGAATGGAGGCTTTCTGGCATTACTTCTAGCGTGGCAGTCGACCTTACCGACGACGATGTGGAAAATCCATTAACGGATATTTATGCACAATACACGGACTGCCAAAAGGATGCTGGATACGCCTTTATGGAAGATAGGGATTACAAATTTGAACAGGGGACTACAGAAGCCAACTGTGAAAACAAAGTGATAACCAGTGGAACTTGGCAATATACCGCCGATCAAATTAGCTTTATTACTAGCTGTACCGTTCTAAGCATGCCGATAACGTTCACCAATGCAAATACTTCTTTTCAATCGGTTTCGCCAAAATTACTGATAAAGGATGTTACTGGACAGATCGTAGAGGCCGATGTAACTTTTGTATATACAAAAAACCTTCCACTATAAAGATCGGAAAAATAATTAATCTACCATTGGTAAAATACCAATGTGTTTAGATTCCGACAGTTGTCCAAAGTTAGATCCTCTGGGCTACCGCTATACGCTATTCGCTTTACGTCCTGCGCCATTTCGATGCGTAAGGCGTACAGCGAAGTGCGCATGGCAATAGTTCCGATAAACCTATTTGTCACAACATTCGTGGTAGCATCCACAACACTACTACCTTTTTTCGTCCTCGTCCAATTCCCGTAAAACGGTACTAAAGGCAAATTCGCCAATATTCTTGATAGGCCTATAGAGAATAGACTGCTCTTTGGTGGTCTGGTCTATCATATTTACGGAGTTATTGATACGGTCAAAAAATATCAGTAAGGCACCTAGGATTATCGCTATTTTAAGCGTTCCAAAAACCGCTCCAGCTATCTTATTGAGAAACCCGAGCATGGCAAAATTGGCTATTTTGGTCAAGAACTTTCCCGCGAAATGTACAACAACAACGATGATGATAAAAGTGATAAGAAACGAGGTAAGCGAGATATATCGGGCATCCCAATCCATATTTTTGGACAGGTAATCACCGGCAAAATAGGAGAAATGAATTGCTCCATAAATCCCGGCAATAAGGGCGATAAGGGAGGCGAGTTCCACAAACAACCCATTGATAAATCCACGGTAAAATCCCCAAGCCAATAATAGTCCCAAAACAATATCCAAAAAATCCATCGGATTGCTATTTAATGTTCCTACAAATATAGAATTTTGATTTGTACCTTTATCCCCCTATCCCTACCCTATAATTATCGGGAGATCGGGACCCAGAAGGGAAATAACTTTATGGGAGCAACAAAAAAGTAAAAATTACATGTCCAGAGATACAGTATTAAAAGAAAGATGGGGACTCTTGGTGGAGAAACTTTCTGCCCAATTTTCCGATTGCGACCCCTTAGCATTAGAATCCATCATTTATCTGGTAGGTGTTCAAGAGTTGGGGCAATACCATAGGACCTATAAAAAGGATGAAAAGATCAACCTGATGCACATCGCCATCTGCCGATTATTGGAACCTTATGGGTATTATGAGTTCGATTTTTTTGACGAGGAAGGTTGGCCACATTATACCGTTAAGGAAGAACTACCCCCACTAAAAGCGGGCGAACAATCGGTTTTGATGAAAGAAGCCATTGTGTCGTATTTCTTGGATAATGGATATTTAGTTTTGGGTGTGGAAAGTGCTAGGGAAGAGCTTGGTATTACCGTGAGTTATTGGGAAAGTAGGGAGGCCATTGCCCATTGGAAATCCAATTCCGATCACTTGTTTGCCCAACGAAAAGGTAAGAAAGATTGGTATTCATGGTACAAGATCCGGATATGCTTGGTTGAAAGGGAATACGAGTTTACGACTTTATCCCAGGCTTCGGAAGAGAAGTCTAAACAAGTTCTACAATAAACAAGACCATCATATGCCCATAAACATCAAGTTCTCTAATCTAGACCGGGAAAAAACCATCCAAAAATTAACGGAAGCAACTTTTGACCTGGTGGTGATCGGGGGAGGAATAACAGGAGCTGGCATTGCCCTAGACGCTGCTTCCCGGGGGCTTAGGACCGCTTTGGTAGAAAAGGGCGACTTTGCTTCTGGCACCAGCAGCAAGTCTACCAAGCTTATCCATGGCGGATTGCGCTATCTAAAGCAATTCGATTTTTGGTTGGTAAAGGAGGTAGGTTCGGAGCGGGCCGTAGTACATCATTTGGCCCCACATTTGGTATTGCCAGAAAAGATGTTGTTGCCACTGATAGAAAATGGTTCCTACGGAAAATGGCTCACTTCCATTGGGTTAAAAGTATATGATATTTTGGCCCAGGTAGAAGGGGAGGATAAACGTCAGATGCTGGAAAAGAAGGAGGCGTTGAAACTGGAGCCGCTACTTCCGAAAAAGAAACTTAAAGGGGCAGGGTATTACGCCGAATACCGAACGGATGATGCCCGGCTGACCCTTGAGAACATAAAGACAGGTTTGCAATTTGGAACCACAGCCCTAAACTATACCCAGGTAGAAGATTTTCTATACCGGGATGGGAAAGTGGTGGGGGTAAAGGTCAGAGATCTGGAATCTGGTTCGGAATTTGATATAAACGCCAACTACGTGGTAAATTCTACCGGGCCTTGGGTGGATGAACTAAGGGAAGCCAATCATTCTAAAAAAGGAAAAAGACTACACCTTACCAAAGGGGTACACCTTGTTTTTCCCCACGAAAAGTTACCGGTACGGCAATCGGTCTATTTCGATATTCCCGACGGGCGGATGATGTTCGCCATTCCAAGGGGCAAGATTACTTATATAGGTACTACGGATACCAATTATTTCGGTGACAAGGATAATGTTGGGATAGATCTGGCAGATGCCATGTACCTCATCTCCGCAGTCAACAATATGTTTCCTAGTATTAATTTGCAACTGGAGGATATTGTTTCCTCTTGGGCAGGACTTCGCCCCTTGATCAACGAGGAAGGGAAATCTCCTTCGGAACTCTCCAGAAAGGACGAAATCTTTGTGTCGGATTCTGGACTTGTAAGTATTGCCGGCGGTAAATTGACGGGTTACCGCAAGATGGCGGAACGTACGGTAGATATAATTGCCAAGAGGATGGAGGATGATTTTGAAACTGAAACCAAATCGTGCACCACGGACAAAATTCCGTTGTGCGGCAATGAGTTTAAGAAAGACAAACACGTAAAGAGTTATATTTCGGAGGTATTCGATCAAATAAAACCGGATAATTTTATCCTTTATGACGCTTGGTATTTGGTGACCACCTATGGCAAGCAGACCGAGACCATCTTAGAAAACTATAGATCTTTAACGGATAAGGACAAATACATACGCTTGGCCAAGGCCGAATTACATTTTGGTATCGATTATGAAATGATCCAAAATCCGATGGATTTCTTTATTCGTCGTACCGGTCGTCTTTATTTTGATATAGAAAGTATCACAATGTTGATGGACCCTATTTTGGAAGAATTCCAATCTATATTTAAATGGGAAGACGAAACAAGGGATTTCTACAGGAAAGAACTGCAAAAGATAATATTAGAACATTCGGATTTTTCTATAAGACGAAGCTAGATAGTACCAATCCATAAAGGGAGTGGAACTCCTAGGCCCTGGATTCCGGTAGAACATTGGTTTTTAGGCTTTCTACATCTTTTCCTGTGGGGTATTCAAATAATTCTAATTCAAAGAATGCTGCCGCGGCTATCAGGTGCTCAAAAATATCGGCCATAATATGTTCGTAATTTACCCATCTTATGTCCTTAGAGAACATATAGATTTCCAAAGGAATTCCTTGGGGGGAAGGATCTAGGTGGCGGGTCATGACGGTCATGTCTTTATGGACGGCCGGGTGCCTATTTATATACATATCGGTGTATTTACGGAACAGGCCCATGTTGGTCTGGTTTCTACCGTTTATCAATAAGGATTTGTCGATTTTATATTCCCTGTTAAACTTGTCTATAACCTTCTGTCTGTGATCTACATAATCCTTTATCAACTGAATTTTGGAGAGACGTTCCAAATCTTTCTCATCCATAAATTTTATACTGTTCACTTTAATATGGAGAGCCCGCTTTATCCTCCTACCGCCGGTTTCCTGCATCCCGCGCCAGTTTTGAAACGAGTCCGAAATTAAGGCGTAGGTGGGAATCGTAGTAATGGTTTTGTCCCAGTTGCGGACTTTTACGGTGGTAAGGTTGATTTCTATCACATCTCCATCCGCACCATACTTTGTCATAGAGATCCAGTCCCCTATCCGTACCATGTCGTTGACGGAGACCTGGATACTGGCCACAAACCCCAAAATGGTATCCTTGAAGATAAGCAAGATTATGGCCGAGGCCGCCCCTAAGGTAGTGACGAATTTAATGACAGATTGGTCCGCGATTTCCGAAATAATCAATAGAATCCCTATAAACCAAACAAATATCACCAAGATTTGGGCGTAGCTATCCCACGGCTTGTCCTTAAACTCCTCCAATATCTTTAGGTATTCCTTAGTGCTCTTTATAACGCTTCTAATAATCCATACCAATAAAAGAATAAGATAGATATCGGTAAGGCTTATGAAAAACACTCCCCAGAGTTCAAAGTCCTTAAACAGGAAAGGAAGCATTCTCCTTATGATAATAAAGGGAATTACATGGGCGATGTATTTAGGGAAGTTGCTACTTACCAAGAAATCATCAAAAGTGGTCTTGGTTTTATTGGTGAAATAAGAGAAGATGCCGACGATTATCTTTCTTAAGACATAATCGATAGCCCAGATAATCGTTCCAAAAACAACAAGGTTGAACAACAGATTTAGGTAAACCGCCGTACTGTCGTCCGTCACATTATTGGTAGTCAATATTTGGTAAAACCAATTAAAAAGATTTTCCATTGCTTTTGGATTATGGGGCAAAATTAAGGGATTCTTTTAAGATAGCGGCGAAAAGTGAAATGCAAGGGGAACGTGAAAATTTTTGCTCATCATAAAAAACATTCGGCATCATATAAGAATTCTGCAGATTAGGTTTTTCATTTAAGGTGATTTGTCATATAAAGTCAAGATTACGTAATTTTTTGTTTATGGTAAAAGGAAGCATCTATCTTTGCACTCGCTCGTCAATAAACATATAATGTGGAAGTAAAGACCAACTATTTTAACCAAGTGCTTCTTTTTTTGAAAAGTACCAATTTCACCAAAGCGCTCCTTATCGGTATTTCCTTGGTGGTTCCCATTGCATTGGGAATTTTCTTTGACCAGCACGAGATAGGTTTGGCCATAGCTTTCGGCGCATTTTGGTGTTCTCCAAGCGATGTGGCCGGCAGTTTTAGACACAAGCGAAACGGAATCCTGTTCTCGGCGGCACTTGTTATGTTGGTGACTTTTATGGGTGGGTATCTTACCTTTTCCTCTTGGTTGATTCTTCCTGTTTTGGGCCTATTAATGTTCGGTATTTCGTATTTGGCGGTTTTTGGTTTTCGGGCCTCTTTGATCGCGTTTTCCGGTCTTTTGGCCCTAGTGCTCAGTTTTGCACATATTCCGGAACAACTGGAGATATATGAGCATTCATTTTTTATAGGGGTAGGTGGACTGTGGTACTTACTTTTGGCGACGATTGTTCACCGCATAAATCCTACCGGCCATACCGAGGAGGTCCTTGCCGAAACAGTAGAGACCACGGCCCGCTATATAGAGTTAAGAGCCGATCTGCTTACGAAAGATGGGGAACGAAAAAAAACTAAGAAAAAATTGCTGGATCTGCAGATTCAACTCAATGAAATGTACGAGAAGCTTCGGGGAATATTAATTACTTCTAGAAGATCCTTCGGCAGTTCCAATTATCAAAGAAGGCGATTATTGGTTCTTGTGGAATTGGTAGATATGTTGGAGCTTGCCATGGCTACCCCATTAAATTCCAAGGCGATGGAAGCCTTGATAAAGGCATATCCGGTGCAAATAAAATCTATGCAAGATCTTTCATATTCCATGGCCAACCAAATGTTAGGAGTTGCCAGTGCGATCCGTACCCCGAAATCGCCTTTTGCGGACAACCAGATGACAATTAATTTAAAAGAAATTAACAATCTTATATTGTCCATTAAGGAAACCGATCATGAGAATTATCTGGTGTTGGGGAATTTGATCGCTTATCAGGCCAACCAGATAACCGCCATTGAAAATATTGAACGCTTATTGAACAGTAAAGATACCAAGGTGTATCGAAAGCTTAAAAAGGATGATGCCGTACGGTTTTTGTCGACCCAGGATTATGATCCAAAGATCCTTACGGAAAACCTAAATTTTAAATCGGCCATTTTTAGGCATGCCTTGCGCTTGTCTGTAGTGGCTATGGCCGGCTTTGCTCTGGGCAATTATTTTTCGTTGCAAAACCCGTATTGGATACTCGTTACTGTTGTGGTGATCTTACGTCCCAGTTATGGGCTTACCAAGACCCGGTCCAAGGACCGTATTTTGGGAACTTTAATAGGTGGTGCCATTGCCCTTGGTGTGGTACAAATTACCCATGACACGGTGATCTTGGGGATATTTGGTTTTATTTCCCTACTTACGGCATTTTCCATGGTTCAGAGGAACTATAGGGCAGCTGCTGTTTTTATTACCTTGAGCGTTGTATTTGTATATGCTCTTTTGGACCCAAATATTTGGAGAGTGGTGCAGTTTCGAATCGTAGATACTTTAATTGGTGCCTCCTTGGCCACCCTTGGAATTCTATTTTTATGGCCCTCTTGGGAAATCATGGGAATTAAACCTATTATTTCTAAAAGTGTTAGTGCCAACCAAGAATTTTTAAAGGCTATCGTCCTTTTTTACAAGGATAAAGGCAAGTTGCCCAATAGTTATAAAATTGCGCGTAAAGAAGCCTTTTTGGCATCTGCAAATCTAAGTGCAGCTTTTCAGCGTATGACGCAGGAACCAAGATCAAAGCAGTCCAAGTTGGACAGATTCTATGAACTTGTTTCCCTTAATCACACTTTTTTATCTTCCGCGGCATCTCTCGGCACGTTTATGAAAAACCAGCCCACTACGAAAGCTTCCGAGGATTTTAAGCTTGCTGGGCAGAATATCGGGGATCAATTGGAACTAGCTATCCATTTGCTTTCGGAAGAGGACGCTAAAAGGGAACCTCGTTTTTTGGATGAGGTATCGCCATTGCTGAATTTGGATTCCGACCAATATCAGGTGCAATCACTGGTAAGTGGAATGTCCCAGGAGGAGCAACAGCAGGAGGCTCTGTTGATAATTGATCAGTTAAAACGAATGTATTCCATTAGTAAACGTATGGTTAAGCGCATAAGGGAAATTTAAGTTATTATTCTGGAAGACTTTAGATTGAATGGCTGTTCGGCCCACCAAAACAATTTGTCGGGCTGGCTTGCGCCATATGCTAAACGCAAAAACGCATACAGCGAAAGGCCAGTTCTTAATAAGTTAACAATGGAAATACCAGGTCCTAATCTAGCTTTTCAGTCAATTTCTGAAATATTTTTTTGGGATTTTTATCTTCGTATAGAATTTCATAGACTGCGTCCAAAATTGGGGTCTTCGTTTCCTGTTCGAATTTGTCACTAATCAAATGGGCACTTTTGGTTGCGTAGTAGCCCTCGGCCACCATACTCATTTCCATCATGGCACTCTTTACGGTATAGCCCTTGCCGATCATATTACCGAACATCCGGTTGCGGCTAAAGACCGAATATCCAGTAACCAAGAGATCTCCCAGATAGGCAGAATCATTGATGTTGCGCTTCATTTTGTGCACCCGCTTTATAAAACGCTTCATTTCGCGGATGGAATTGCTCATCAATACGCTTTGAAAGTTATCGCCATATCCTAAGGCGTGTGCCATTCCCGCGGCTATGGCGTAAACGTTTTTTAGCATGGCGGCGTATTCCGTTCCAATAATGTCATCGGAGATTTTGGTCTTGATATAGTTGCTCCTTAGATGTTTAGCCAGCAATTCTGCTTTACTTGTATCGGCGCAGGCTAAGGTGAGATAGGACAAGCGCTCCAAAGCCACCTCTTCCGCATGGCAGGGACCGGTAATTACCCCGATGTTTTCATAAGGGATGTCATAATATTTATGGAAATGCTCCCCGACGATCAGACCCGTTTCGGGAACGATGCCCTTAATGGCAGAAAAGATGATCTTGTCCTGAATGGGAACGGTTAGTTTATCCAATTCGGATTTTAAAAATGCCGAAGGGATGGCAAAAATGAGAATATCAGAGTCGGATACTGCAGTATCGATATTATCCGTCAATTCCAATTGATCTGGATCAAATTCTACCGAACTTAGGTAATTGGGGTTGTGGCCGTCGGACCTGATGTGCTCCAAGGCCTCAGTGTTCCGCATGTACCACGTAATCTTTTTCACATTTTCCGTAAGCATCTTAACAATGGCCGTGGCCCAACTACCACCGCCCAACACCGTGAATTTTAATTCTCTTTCCATGGGGAACGATTTAATATTCAAAAGTAGATAAAAAAACAGGGAGGCGATGGTTCATAGTAAACTGATACTCAAAGTCATCAAAAATTATTCGAGGAAATACCTTTAAATTTAACTTTGGAATATGAATTAATGGGCAATGTTTCTAGGGGGGTATGCGTTATTGTTTAAGGTCGACCCATTGACCAAAGAAGTAAATAAAAACATCAGGTAT
>CAJDXC010000062.1_pt1 | contig 10458 bp, 10 predicted proteins | sample 7391681 | NCBI WGS metagenome assembly CAJDXC01 (sample SAMEA7055742, study PRJEB34461) | soil metagenome | biome: terrestrial ecosystem; feature: Peninsula; material: soil | place: Antarctica | collected 2016 | reverse complement strand
TCCTCTGGGGCTATGGTTTTATTGGAGCTTTGAACAATAAAAGACAACTGATTCCGGTTCTTGGTCCCTATTTTCAAAAATGGTTTACATTTATCAGCTAGGAATCTTAAATTCTCCCTTTACCCTATGTACCTGCATTGCCTTTACGATCCATTTAGGCAATGGTTTATGCGGATTTCTTTTCTTAAGATTAATGTAGATTCCCAGTTTTTTAAGGATGGGGACCTTATGTGTTTCCACAAATTCGATGAGCATCCCGTCCGGATCTTCCACGTAACTAAAGTGGCCGGCGGCCTCACCCATGTCGAAACTATCGGAGCTATCCACGGTAAAAGGATGTCCCAAACCCTTGCACTCCTCTCGTAAGTGGTCCATACCACTAATATCAAAGCACAGATGGATATAGCCCAGGTCACCCCACAATCTCTTTTCAAAGATCTTGTTCGGCTTCCTGTCCAGTACCTGCACCAGTTCCATTTCCGATGGTCCCAAAAGTTCGCCAAATCCGCCAATGGGCCTTGGCAAATGTCGCAGCAAAACCCGCCGAAAGGAATGATCTCCCCCCGGCAGTCCTCTAAGATCCTGAAATATCCCGGTCTTGTCATAGACTACCTGTTCATAACCCAACAGTTCCTTATAAAATTTAATGGAAGCTGCCATGTCGGTCACCCCTATCATAGCCCCCATTACGCCTCCCGAACTGTTTTTCCCCGAACTAAAGACATAATCGTCTTCCACCACCTGGATGTGGTTATTCCATGGATCGGTCAAAAAGAAATGGGTCTTTCCTTCTCCCAAAGTGTTGATTTCGGAGAGGAAGGATGCCTTGGCTGTTGCTAACTTTTCATGTATTTGGGTAATGGAAGGGGATCTTAACTTCATCAAGTTTACACCCAAATCGCCCACTAAAATTTCGTTTATCGGCGGCTGGGGAGTTCTACTGGTATATTGCCAAATTTCCAGTCCGCCACCGCCAATCATATTTAGGGCCAACAATGCCAATCTTTCCCTAGGCTGGCCATCGGTATATGGTAGCATTAATGCAGCCGTGGATTCATCCTCAAAAACAAGTATATCGAACCCCAAGGTCTTATAATACCAATTAAAAACTTCCCGGGCATTGGCTACTCCTATCCCTATTTGTTGTATGCCGTTAATGGTTTTTTTCATGTAACGTGATTATTGCTAATTAATTCGACTTGGGACATGAATCAATTTATCGTGCAAGTTCCTCAATTTTTCCGACGAACAGCCAAATTTAAACAAAATGACCAACAAAAAGTTAGAAAGATTAACCCGAACGTAGGAATTGTTCTCATACTTTCTGGCGGAGACTTGTAAATTATGTCTTTCATTATGAGCCGGTATGATGATGCTTAACATAAAAAGAACTTCTAGTGTTTAGGTAGGACAAAATAGCAAGACGTCCGATTCTGGAAAGGAAATTAGAAATTATCGACTAAACCACAAGGTCAACAAAACGAGATAATTTTAAAATTGAAAAATAGATCAAAAAATCCATGATGAAGGTAAGTATAATTACGATATTCTTAGGTCTGTTGGCCCTGGGAGTATTCTTAAAGAAATCTTCTCCAGAGACAAATCAAGGTACAAAAACGGGTTTTAATCAACTTTCTGAACAGTTCCTTAGAAACCTTAAGAATGGGAAGAGTACCCAAGCCATTCAGGACAGACTGGCAAATACCACCGTAGATTCCCTTGTAAGTTCCTTGACCAATGACGATCAAAAACTTGCCTTCTGGGTCAACATCTACAATGCTTATATTCAAGTTATCCTAACCAAAAATCCTGAATTGTATAAGGACAGGAGTTCTTTCTTTTCCGAGGACCAAATCTTCCTTGCAGGTCAAAAAGTTTCTTTTGCGACAATAGAACATGGAATAATAAGAAAATCCCAGTGGGACAAAGGCCTAGGCTATGTTCCGAACCCTTTTCCGGGAAATTTTGAACGGAAATTAAGAGTAGAAAACCGAAATTATCATATTCATTTTGCATTGAATTGCGGGGCCAAGGACTGTCCGCCGATTGCAATCTACCAACCAAACAACTTAGAAGAACAGTTTAATAAAGGAACCAAGCGCTTTTTGAAGGCAACATCGACCTATGATACCGTAAAAAACGAGGTTAAAGTAACTTCTCTATTTAGTTGGTTCCGTGGAGACTTTGGTGGGGAAATCGGGATAAAAAACATTCTCAAGGAATATGAAATCATTCCTCAAACAGCAAATCGAAATCTAGTCTACAAGGATTACGACTGGACTTTGGATCTCCATAATTTTATAGATCTATGACTTTGGTAGTTGCCGCAGACCGACGCTGTCCGTGGTTTTTAAGTATCTCTTAAGTGCTGTATGTGCCCTCCAAACACGAAAGGTCAAAAGGACCATAATCACAAACCACATGAAAAAAAACAGATATTCCATAACATTGCTTTCTTTAGGTTAAACTAATTGCAGTAATTAAGAGTTTTTCGGGTACGATTTGGGACGTACTTAATAAATATATTAACTGAGCTGAAAGTCAAAGGTAACGTATAAAGCAATAATTTCCTACAATAAAGTTAAATAAATCTTAAAATACTAATATTCTGGTTTTTGACATAAGATAATTTAACAATTCGGGAGCCTATGGAATCGTGGTTTCCCACCTATAGAACTGGTTTAAACTTTTTTGATTGAAGCGAAAAATAGAGATTTTTTGCTCAATTCAAGGCTTTTTTGAACTGCATAGATCGCTACGGAAAAAAAGTTTAAACCAGTTCATAAATAAAAATGAGCCTTAATACAGACGAATGTCCTATTATTTGTTTTATTTTGGCATCTAATTTTTAAGGAAAATGAATGCCTCAGCAGCTGGTTGGATCGATAAATTTGGCTCTCTTGTAATAGAAGACCTGCGGATTTTCAGCAGCTTTGACATGCTTTATAACAATCTAAAATCTTATGGTTTCATATATGGCATCAATGTATCTTCTCCAGAGTTCGTAAAATCGGAATACGAATTGTCTGAAGATGAAAACGCCAAGATCAATTTATTGACAGCGCTTTATTTTACCTATGAGCTAAAAAGTGGAAAGACCGATTTTAACCAATTTCTAACCTGTATATTTCAGTTCTATCAGAAACTGGATGTCAGTAAAATTTCATTCCTGAACAAAATCCTAACCGGCAGTAAAACTTCTTCGCAGTTAGAAAAACTAATTGATTCCCGGGTGTATTTGGAAGATAATTTTATTAGTAAAACTTTTAATAGCATTATCACCAATTCGTTATTATTTATTGATGTACTGACCTTTAAAAACTATTTGGACGGCAATTCCTACTGTAGGGATTACGCTCAAAAGTTAGAATACATTACAATCAATCTTACCTACCATGCACTCAATTCCAAAGACAAGAACAAGAACGATGAACGCTTGGCCCAAGTCTTTGCCTCTTCCTTGACCTTTATCAATAGCGAGCCTGGAAAATTCGACGGATCCTATAGAGAGAAAATGATAGGGCATTTTGGCCGGATCGAAAACCAGTATTTTATGGATGTTGCGTGTCTTACCGTTTGGGAAGATAAATCGTTGGAATACAAAGAATCTAAATTTATATATGGGATCGGCAAAGATCTTGGACTGGAAAAAGACACAATCGTCCATTCATTGAAAGACGTCGCCAATTTTTTTGATCTGAACGCCTCCCGTGTTCCACATTTAAAGGACAATAATTTGGCTGTCCAGTTTTACGAGAGTATGTCCAAAATCGTAGACAAATTGATCCTTAGAAACAGCAAACGACTACAAAAGGAATTATCGGAAAGTAAGGAATTGGTCACCCTACTATCTAAATCTACGGTAAGGGACCTGACCAAAACAGAAAAGAAAAAGGTGTACAAGCAATTATTGGACATTTGCAAGAGCGTACCATCCTTGGCCATATTCCTTTTGCCCGGAGGAGCGGTACTGCTCCCCATTTTTGTTAAGTTGATCCCCAAGTTATTGCCTTCCTCCTTTGATGAGAATCGGGTGGAGTAGACGTACAAGTTCAAGCTCAAGTGTCAAGCTCAAATTCAAAAAGTTTATGGGTTTATGAATTTTCGACCAACAACCATCAACTGACAACCATCAACTAAACATATAAACAAGTCCGGTTACCATGGCCAAACCAAAACTGAGCAGCGTCCCTATGAGGATATATTCCGTTAACTTACGACTATTTCCTTCCTTTAAGTCGTTGAAACGGAAGACCGACTTTGCGGTAATGAGCAGCCCTATGGCTTCCCATCTACCCAAAATGATGAAGAGAAGGACAAACAGGCGCTCAAGGATACCAATGTATTTCCCCGCATTGGATAGGGATTTATGATCAAATTCTATCTGAGCAGACATACCTTCCAATAATTTTCCCATGATGATTGCCGCGGGGAAACTCACAAATACTATAGCGGTAACCAAGCCCCAATCCAAATGCTGAAACCAGTTTGCCGTTTGTAGCATTACCCCACCGTAGTAAGAACAAGCATACAACACCAGAACATGCAAAAACTGGTCAATAAAAAAAGGAATGCTTTTGTTCTTGAAAAATGGGGCTGTATACAGCTTGGTCAAATCGATAAAATAATGGGAAACTACAATGATCAAGACCATCTTCCAATATGCCAAATCCCATAACAGGAGCATCGTAACAACGAAATGAACTAAGATATGAAGGTATAGGTATTTGGATTTTGCTTTGTGGGCTTCCTTATGGACGACCCACCGGTAGGGCTGCAACATAAAGTCCCCAATAAGATGGGCCAAAAAAAGTTTGGTAAGCAGAATCATTGTTTTATTTCGTTTAAGGAATGTTCGTAGTAATCTAAGAGCTCAGTTACCAAGTCTAACCTAGCCCTTTTTTGACGTTGGCTAACAGCCGATTGTTGTATATTGAGCCGTTCCGCAATTTCTTGTTGCGATGCCCTGGGATTCTCAAAAGCCAAGACCACAATCTCCGCAGATACGGTACTCCAATTATCCATAAAGTCCAAGGCCAGTTTTAATATCAAGTTTAGGGTGCCATCCTTACTTTTATCGGTGGAAGCAATTGCAAGGTTAATTTTTTGTTCTTTTAAAGTTTCAAAAGTCCGTCCCGAATATTGATAAGCGGTTCCGTTGGATTGGCTTACGCTTGTTCCTTTGAATGTTTCGGTCCCCAGACCGATTGCTATCCTTACGTCCAGACCTTTTATGGATTTGATCAATGCTTTTATATGGATTGCCGTCCGTAAGGCCTTGTGGGGTTGAATTTTTAGTTGAAATTCATCTCCCCTATATATTTCCCAATCGGTGGGGTTCTCCCCTACCTTTGTCAACATCTTCTTTAGCGGTTCCATCCATGCCGAAACCTTGTGCTTGTCAGAATTGATTATATCGCCTGTAATGATTGCTACCATCATCTTATTAGTTATATCGCTAATATAATTAAATATAAGTGAAAACGCTAATATTTTAAGATATAAGTTGATTCACTAATATTTATAATTATAAGCAGAATAGCTAATAATTATGATTACTTGGTCTTTTCTCCCACGAAATAATCGCTTTTATTCTTAAACAGGACGTTAAAAGTGGTAAGGCTTCCATAGATACGGGTGAGGTATTGTTGCAAATCTACCTTCTCTTGGTCATCGAGATTACTGCTGGCATTGATTTTCTGTTCCATAACCCGGATCCGATCCCGAACCATAACGATTTTATGGAAAAAAGCATCGATAGGTACTTCCTTATCCGAAAGATTGGCATCACCGGGCTTTAGAATCAAACTACCGCCTTTCCATTTATCGGCAATCGGGGTAATTTTAGAAACATCGCTCCATCGTCTCAGAATGGAAATCAGGGATTGCTCTACTTCGGAGAAACTAATCGTATCCACCTCATCCTCCAAGGCCTCGATAACCTCAAAATCGGAATCGAGGTCGATGGTTTCCAATCCGTTCTCCATAAAAACCACCCAGTAGTGTTTGGAAGTTACATTGGTAACCACTCCCATACCATATTCGGCATGTTGTATCCTAGATCCTATTCCCAAAAGTTGCATATTGTTAAGGTTTTAGAGATTGTTTTGAACTATATCAAAACAATCATTTTATGAAAGTGCTAATTTATACGGTTGTCCCGACATTTCAAAAAAGTAAATTGCCGCAACTTCGTATTTAGGGGTCAAAATCGTAACTTTGCACCTTTGCAAATTAAAATGACAAAATACGAGGAAAATATTGAAGTTAAGGGGGCTAGGGTCCATAACCTTAAAAATATAGACGTCACCATTCCAAGGGAAAAACTGGTTGTCATTACGGGCCTTTCCGGTAGTGGCAAGTCTTCCCTGGCTTTTGACACCATCTATGCCGAGGGCCAACGACGCTATATCGAAACCTTTTCCGCTTACGCCCGACAATTCCTCGGAGGCTTGGAAAGACCGGATGTGGATAAAATAGACGGCCTTTCCCCAGTAATCGCCATTGAGCAAAAAACTACTTCCAAATCGCCCCGATCCACCGTGGGCACTATAACGGAGATCTATGATTTTTTAAGATTACTATTTGCCCGTGCCGCTAATGCCTACAGTTATAATACCGGCGAAAAAATGGTCAGCTATAGCGACGAACAAATAAAGGAATTAATCAAGTCTACCTTTTCGGATAAAAAAATAAACGTGCTGGCACCTGTTATTAGATCCAGAAAAGGACATTATAGAGAGTTGTTTGAACAGATTGCCAAACAAGGTTTTGTAAAAGTAAGGATCGATGGCGAAATTAAGGATATCCTTAAGGGCATGAAGGTGGACCGTTACAAGACCCACGATATCGAAATTGTTATTGATCGCTTGAAAATAACCCAAGCCCCTGAATTGGACAAACGCCTTGCAGAATCTATCAATACGGCCATGTACAGTGGTGACAACGTACTAATGATACTTGAGGAAGGCACCTCCGAACCGCGTTATTTTAGCCGGGACCTTATGTGTCCCACCACGGGAATTTCCTACCCCGTACCCGAGCCCAACACCTTTTCCTTCAATTCCCCAAAAGGGATGTGCCCCAACTGCAATGGCTTGGGCAAAGTATATCAGACCAATGAGGACAAAATTTTTCCAAACCGTAAAAACTCGATCAAAGCGGGCGGGATTGCACCCCTTGGGGAATATAAAAATTCATGGGCCTTTAAACAGATAGAGACCATTGCCTCCCGTTACAATTTTGAACTTACCGATGCTATCAAAGATATCCCTGAAGAAGCCATAAACGTTATCCTCTATGGGGGCAAGGAATCTTTTGAGGTAGATTCCAAGGTTCTCGGGGTAAAGAGAACCTATAAAATTGACTACGAAGGAATCGCCCATTTTATAAAGTCCCAGTTTGACGAAGCCAATTCCACAAGTTTAAAACGCTGGGCCAGGGAATATATGGACAAAAAGGAATGCCCCGAATGTCATGGTTCCCGACTACGAAAGGAATCGCTCTATTTTAAAATCGATGAAAAGAACATAGCCGAACTGTCCCAAATGGACATTTCCGAGTTGGCCAAATTTTTTGACGGTCTTTACCCCAAGCTAGATAAGAACCAGCAAAAGATTGCCGAAGAAATCCTAAAGGAAATCAAGGTCAGGCTCCAATTTTTATTGGATGTGGGGCTAGACTATCTCTCTTTGTCCCGGAGTTCCAAATCCCTTTCCGGAGGGGAGGCACAGCGCATCCGGTTGGCCACACAAATAGGTTCCCAATTGGTAGGGGTGCTATATATTTTGGATGAACCCAGCATAGGATTGCACCAAAGGGACAACCATCGGCTTATAAAATCCTTACAGTCCTTAAGGGATATCGGAAATTCGGTTATCGTGGTAGAACACGACCGGGATATGATAGAAAACGCCGATTATGTAATCGATATTGGCCCGAGGGCAGGGAGGCATGGGGGAGAAATTATTTCCGAAGGGAAACCGAGCGAACTAAAGAATTTCCATACCCTTACGGCCGATTATATAACTGGGAAAAAACAAATCCCCATACCAGAAAAAAGAAGAGCAGGAAACGGGCATAATATTGTTCTGACCGGATGTACCGGTAATAATCTTAAAAATATTACCGCAAAATTTCCTCTGGGAAAAATGATCGGGGTCACTGGAGTTTCTGGCAGTGGAAAATCGACATTGATAAACGAGACCCTCTATCCTATCATGAACGCCTATTATTTTAACGGCGTAAAAAAACCAATGCCCTATAAAAAGATCACAGGACTGGAGTTTGTGGACAAAGTAATCGACATTAACCAATCACCTATCGGAAGGACTCCCCGTTCCAATCCGGCCACCTACACCGGCGTTTTCAGTGAAATAAGAAGTTTGTTCACCAAAACCCCCGAGGCGGCAATAAGGGGATATAAGCCTGGTCGATTTAGTTTTAACGTTAAAGGTGGCCGTTGTGAAACCTGCCAAGGAGGTGGACTTAGGGTGATAGAAATGAACTTTTTGCCGGATGTATATGTGGAATGTGAAACCTGCAACGGAAAACGCTTCAACAGGGAAACCTTAGAAATTAGATATAAAGGTAAATCTATTGCGGACGTGCTGGACATGACCATAAACGAAGCGGTGGAGTTCTTTGAAAAAATTCCCAAGATTTATAGAAAATTAAAGACCATCCAGGATGTGGGGTTGGGGTATATTTCCCTAGGACAACAATCGACCACCCTTTCAGGTGGTGAAGCGCAGCGTATAAAATTGGCTACGGAACTGTCTAAAAGGGATACGGGAAACACATTCTACATCCTCGACGAACCTACCACTGGCCTTCATTTTGAGGATATCCGGGTACTTATGGAAGTACTGAACAAGTTGGTGGACAAAGGCAATACCGTCTTAGTCATAGAACACAATATGGATGTTATAAAAATGATGGATTATATTATTGATATCGGATACGAAGGAGGCCATGGAGGTGGAAAAATTGTAGCCAAAGGCACCCCTGAGGAAGTGGCAGAAGACAAAAAAAGCTATACGGCAAAGTTTTTGAAACAGGAATTAAAAAGTAAACAGACTGCAGTGAGCAGTAATCAGTAGGCAGTGGGCAGTATTCAGTAGGCAGTGGCAGTGGCAGTGGGCAGTGGGCAGTAATTCACTGACAATCCACACTAGAAAACCACCAACTAGAGCCAAGATAATAGATATGAGAGAATGATAATTCTGAATTAAAAACCAACAACAATCAACTATCACCCAATATATGAGAAAAGAACAACATCATAAAGGCTGGAATGAAATAAAGACCAACGATTCTTGGGCCATTTTCAAAATTATGGGCGAATTTGTAAACGGTTATGAGAAACTTAGTGTCATTGGTCCCTGTGTTTCCATTTTTGGCTCCGCCCGTACCAGGGATGGGGACCCGTATTATGAACTAGCGGTGAAAATCTCAAAAAGGATTGCAGAGGCGGGGTATGGGATCATCACAGGTGGTGGTCCAGGAATTATGGAAGCCGGGAACAAGGGTGCACATTTGGCGGGGGGCACTTCGGTGGGACTCAACATCGACCTCCCTTTTGAACAACATGATAATCCCTATATCGATTCCGATAAAAGCCTGGATTTTGACTATTTTTTTGTGCGTAAGGTCATGTTCGTAAAATACTCTCAAGGGTTTGTGGTAATGCCCGGTGGTTTTGGCACCCTGGATGAATTGTTCGAGGCCATCACCCTAATACAGACAAACAAAATAGAAAAATTTCCCATTGTTTTGGTCGGTTCCGAATTTTGGAAAGGCCTTTTGGAATGGATAAAACAAAGGATGCTGACCATGGGCAATATCAGTCCCCATGACTTGGATCTGATTACCCTTGCGGATACTGAGGAGGAAGTGGTGGAAATCATCGACGCTTTCTATAAAGAACGTATATTTAGTCCCAATTTCTAAATTCTATATGCTCCAAACCAAAATAGATTCTTTTCCTAAAATATTAGGTTTCCTTTTTGTAATGCTGGGTTTTCTAACGGCTAAAGGACAGCACCTTAATAGGGTAAAGGCCACTTTGGACGAAGATACCCATGAAATAGACATTCAACAGGAATTCACCTATGTCAACGATTCCCAGGATACGCTTACGGTCCTTTATTTTAATGACTGGGCCAATGCCTATGTGAGCAAAAAAACGCCATTGGCACGTCGGTTTGAAGAAGAATTCAAAAAAAGCCTTCACCTTGCCAAGGATAAAGATCGTGGGCATACCAAAATGATAAGTGCTGTGGACAATGAATATAGAGGGCTGCAATGGGAGCGAAGTCCGCAGGAAGATATTATACGGATTAAATTGAACCAGGCCCTTCCACCCCAGGACTCGGTGAAAATCTTTCTTACCTATAACGTAAAATTACCACCCAATAAATATACCCCTTACGGTTATGATAAGTGGAGCGGTTACTA
>CAJDXC010000156.1_pt1 | contig 10482 bp, 8 predicted proteins | sample 7391681 | NCBI WGS metagenome assembly CAJDXC01 (sample SAMEA7055742, study PRJEB34461) | soil metagenome | biome: terrestrial ecosystem; feature: Peninsula; material: soil | place: Antarctica | collected 2016 | reverse complement strand
ACTCGATCCTGAATATATACCCGAGCACAAATATTACCATTACCTAAAAGTTTATCGATATGGATCCATCACAGAACACCGGGATCTTCCCGGAGCAAGAAATAATTGAACGAATCGTTTCAGGGGAAATCGAGCTGTTCAAAGAGATCACCCGCCGCTATAACGGACATCTGTACAATGTAGGAAGGTCTTATGGCTTTGGACATAGCGATGTAGAAGATCTAATGCAGGACACATACGTTAACGCCTATAAGAGCCTAGGAAAATTTGAAAATCGTTCCTCGTTTAAAACTTGGATCGTGAGAATTATGCTGAACCAATGTTACCATAAAAAATATAGGATCGGTTTTACTAAAGAACGCCCCTTAAAATATGAGTTTAAAAAAGATTCTTCCTCGGTGTTTCGCGATAAGGATGAAGACGTATCAAAAATGGCACAAAACAAAGAGTTAAAACAGGTCCTTGAAAATGCAATATGGCATATTCCCGAGGATTATAGGACGGTCTTTACGCTTCGGGAGCTGAACGAGATGAGCGTACGGGAGACCTCCAAGGCACTGAATATTTCTGAGGACAATGTTAAGGTGCGATTTCACCGTGCCAAGGCCATGTTGCAATACGAAATAAAAAAGACGTATTCCCACGAGGAAATATTGGAATTCAACCTAGCATAGCCTAAAACAAACACGTTTATATCTATCCCGACAAAAATCTAGATCTGCCCCGGTCTTCAAAGTTTCATCTAAAAATAAGGATTGGACTTGATCCAAAAATCTTCCTCAGTGCTTATTTCTTAACTGCATTAGTTTGATCTTGACCCACATAATGAATAGCGGCAATGTACTTACCATTGTAAAAATCAAGATCATCGTAATAAAATGTTGCTTGATCCAAGGAATATGCCCCAGAAAATAAGATCCGGTCATTATGGTTAGAACCCATAATGCAACGCTTGCCAAACTGTACTTGGCAAATATTTTGTAATCCATAACGGCTATGCCCGCTATCAGAGGCACTATAGAGCGCACCATGGGTATAAACCTGGAATAAAAAAGAGCGTTAACACCATATTTCTCATAAAACTTCTGAGCTTTTAGATAATGTTCTTGCTTGAGCCATCGAATCTTTTGGCCTTCCCTTGGCGCAATCCAAATCCCTATGTTATAGGCGGTCATATTGCCAAACACTCCTCCCGTAATCAAAGCAATGGCTGCTATCCAAAAACTGACCGAACCCGAAGCGGCCAACATCCCTGTCAAGAACAAAAGACCGTCGCCAGGCAGTATTGGTGCAAAGGGAAAGAAGGCGGTCTCAATAAAAACAATACAAAAAATCACAGCATAGACCCCCACGGGATATAAGGTGGAGAGATTACTGAGCCAATCATCAAAATTCGAGATCAATTCGGTTAACATTCCTATAGGTTTTTATGGTCTTTATGAACCCTTTGTAATAGTTGTTTAAATTAAAATATTTCACTTCACAGTAAACGTTTTTGAAAACCAAATTGGTAAGGACGATACTACGACAATTAAATATTCAACAATGCTACCAAAGTAGCAGTTTAATTAAAAGGAAATTCCTAGTTTTGTTCTGTAAACAATCCTATAAATTAAGGAAAATTCCATTTATGTTTTAGAATCAAAAGAACTCCTTAGCTATCTTAGTTTTCCAAAAAAGAAGGCATTTCTTTTAGGGAAGTAACTACTTCCTGAAAAGTCTTTATCAAGACATTCATCTTGGTCTGGACGGATGTCTATGCAACCAGCAAATCACATATGTACAAACAATATTGTTACGCACCATAACGTTTCAAGGGTAGCATTGTTCTAAAACAAGGATTGCTTATCCATTTTATCCGTAGCTTACCAAAAAACATACCTGGCCAAATTAATTTAGTTATATGACGCAAGTTGCCGTTCAAAGGAAAGATGTAAGGTTTATTCCCGATTCCAGCCGTGTCGTGGCAAGATTCTTCAACAACGGAGAGCAACGTACCCTCAATCTTGTTCAACGTATAATGCTTCTCGATGATGCTGGTGTGGCTCTAGAACTTGACCACACCCTACGTGAATTTGTGGGCCGACACCGAAATATCTCGCAGATATTCCTACGGCACTATGAAAACCATAGGGGGTTCCTAGAACGGATGGAATTGGACGTATCCCATTTATCAAAAGAGCGTAAATTATTGATCGGGGCGTATTCCACCATGGAATATTCCATCGAATCGGCCGCTATTTTTAATCCGTCTATCATAGAAGACTTTAATCAAACCTTTTTGTCAAAAGGAGAGAAAAGGGTCATCCTATCCTTTAGGGCGACGGGAGAAGGGCATCTGTCCTCAATTGTTTTCAGAAGGGGAATCCTGGATGCGAACAACGACCTCAAAATGATGAAGGTGCGCAGTCATATCGATATGGCTACTATCGTGCGGAAGAAATCTTACGATAAGGGACGGTTTATGCAAAAGCTTCGGGAGATGAATATTCCAAAGCGGTATTCTTCTACCATAATGGAAGACCTCCCCGACCATTTCGAATATCACGAATTAAAAAAATCGGTTGAAAAAGTACTTGCGAACGGACTAAATATCGACAAAAAATTGGCTTTGGAAGAAATGACATGGCTGGTTGATTCCTATTACGATATAGAATTCAGTTTAGATTCGGATATTTCGGAACGGGTCATATTCCCAATTTCCCCTTCGGAAAGCCAAGGGATCGAGGATGCGCGTTTTGTGCGTTTTATGGAAGATGATGGTACCGAAAAAGTATATGCCACCTACACGGCCTATGATGGGCGCACCATTCTTCCCAAACTGCTTTCCACAGAAGATTTCAACACCTTTCGTATAATGCCTATGCACGGCAACGGGGCTCAGAACAAGAATTTTGCCCTATTTCCTAAAAGAATAAAAGGAAAATATGCCGTACTAGCACGTGTTGATGGGGTAAACAATTATATCATGTATTCTGATCGGAATACGCTTTGGAACGACCCAATAAAAATCCAAGAGCCTAAATATCCCTGGGAATTTACCCAGATCGGTAATTGCGGCTCACCTATTTGGACTGAAGAAGGCTGGTTGATCATTACCCATGGCGTTGGGCCGATGCGCAGGTACTGTATCGGTGCATCGTTATTCGATTTGGACGACCCGACTAAGGAAATCGGAAGACTTTCACAACCCTTACTTTCTCCTTTGGAAGAAGAGAGGGAGGGTTATGTTCCAAACGTAGTGTATTCTTGCGGTTCGATAATAAATAACGGAAGTTTAATTTTACCTTACGCCGTTTCTGATTATTCCTCGTCTTATGCCACCGTTGAAATGGCAGAGTTGATACAGACACTAAAAGGATAGAGGATAATTCAAATTTCAAAAATTTCCCATCGTATAATTTCTGGGCGGGATCCTCCAAGCGATCAGCGACAGCATGGTAATTTTTATCACAAAGAAAAATCTTCAAAGGCCATCCGCGCCAAAAGATAGCTTAAAGTCGATTCGGCCCCTTGGTTTAGGTTTACGTTGTGTAGTTCCAAGCCGTCGTAACAGCCTGCCGTACAGGGATTGTATATGGTTTGCTCTAAAGAATTTTCTCCTAGAAACCAATTAAATGCACCTTCCATCTTTTTATCGTATCCGCAGTCAGGAAATATCTTGTGGAAAAAGCCCAAGGCCAAAATGGAATAGGCCACATCGATGGGCTGTTCGCCACCCTTGAAGCCCTTATCCAACTTTTCATCCCTTTTCAACCACTTCTTGTTAGATATTACACGGATGGAATTGTCCGTAAGGATTTTAGACAATAGAAAATCGAAGGCATCTTTGGCTATCTTTCGATAGTCGCCGTTGAGCGTCATCGTGTAAGCCATCAACATGGCATGTGGCAAAACGGCGTTACCGTAGGTCAAATAACTTTCGAACCAATTCCAGTTCTTCTTGGCTTCATGTCTGTACATTTGAACCAACCGATCCGCAAATTTCGTGACCAGGGCGTTTATGCACTTCCTATCATTGGCACGGTTATAATAGTAAAGTCCCTTGATAACAAATGCCATGCTGCGTGGGGAGTGAACTTCCTCCATTTCCTTTATGGCCTCTTCAAAGATAAATCTTGCTCTATCTTCAATACTGTGGTACGCTTCGGGAAATTGTTCCGCAATCGAAATGAGATAGCCCAAGGCCCAAATGGCCCTTCCACAGGCATCCTCCAAATTTTCGGAATCGTTCTGTTCTGTAAATTGGCAGTCCTTGTCCACATAGTTCAAAAACTTGCCATCATGACGGAAACAGTTTCGGATAAAATTGAAATAAATCTTAATGTATTTTAGATCGGAAGTGTTTCCTGTCAACTGATAATGCTGGCAGAGTGATATCAAGGCACGTGCATTGTCGTCCAACGTATAGCCACTCTCGATATCGGGTCGGTTGATGTTGGAAAATTGGATAATTCCGATCTCCGTGGTCATCTTTTTTATTTGTTTTAGGTCTATCGGGGGTTTACTGTATTTTAGGTGAATCCCCTTTCCTAGCTTCTCAAAAATTTTGGCATGGGCGATGGCGGCATTTTCCCATGCCGAAGTCGCAGAAGTATTCAATCCGTTCAGGCTCAATCTATGGCGCGCCTCATCGTTTTCGAGCAGTTGTACGACCTCCCGCCCCAGTTGGTTGGAATCCTCAAAATCGAACACGATTCCTGCGTTGTTTTGTAAAACTTCTAGAGCATGCGGTATGGGTGTCGAAATTACGGGACAACCGCAACTGAGCGCATAGGAGAAGGTTCCACTGACTGCTTGGAAGGGATCTTTTGAGGTAAACAGGTAAATATCGGTCAGTTGCAGATATTCCAAAAGCTCGTGCAACGGAACAAATTCGTTTACAAATTGCACATGGTCCGTAATGCCCAGTTCATGGATTTTAAGTTGCAGAAAATCCCGATATATTTCTCCTTCCTCTTTGACCACGGTTGGATGGGTATGACCTATAATCAAAAAAACGACTTCGGGAAATTCCGCTATAATATCCGGAAGCGCTTTCAAGGTGGTCTCGATACTTTTTCCAGGGCCCAAAAGTCCAAAGGTCGAGAGTACCTTTCTTCCCAATAGGCCATACTTTTCCTTTAAAGAATCCTTGTTCTCATATAGCACCAAATGAGTGCCATGTGGAATCACGTTGATTTTATCGGCACTAACACCATAGGTTAGAGTCAAGATTTCTGCTGAGGTTTGCGTCATTACAATAATCACATCGCTCAGGGAAGACATCCGCTGTACATTTTGTTTCAACTCTGGTGTCGGCACGGGAAGAATGGTATGGAATGTTATGGCGATAGGTTTATCGAGAAACTCCAAAAATTCCAGAAATGCATTTTCGTTATCCTTAAACAGACCAAATTCGTGCTGTATCAACACCATACCAATGTTCGAATCAGAATTGATCCGACGTGAGGCTTTTTGAAAGTCGAGGGTATTGTTCGTGTTCAGCACGTATCTTATTCCTTTAGGGTACCGGTGCTGTTCGCTACTGGATTCGAGCGGGAGTACCTTTAAGTTAAAGCTTTGACCGAACTTTTCGAAGAGTGCCCTTTCAAGGTCCTTGGAGTAAGTGGCGATGCCACATTCCCGAGGAGGATAGGAGGTCAAAAAAATAATTTCCGATACCCGGCGTTCGGACTTTATGTCTTTTTTAGCTGATTCCCGAATCTTTCTTATGTTAATTTTGGAACCGTATGTTTTATCGCTTGGCCGTGCCGTTCTTGAAATCGTTTCATTATCCATAATAGAAGTAGTTTATTAATGTTCATGTTTTGGTGCACTCTTACTGATCAGGAGGTAGGGCTTGTTTGAATCTACAGCAAACTCTTCGATATATTTTATATGAAAAAATCATTTACAAGCTCACAGCATATCAAGTTAATTAATAAACTCATCGAAAAGGAAACCATTCGAATCAATTATTAACTGTATTAATCGAAGTCGAAAATTCCTTTTACTAACAATAAATTATATCAAGACAAATGCAATTCTAGTTTACTGAATTTTTTCGAATAGCATCAAAATAAGGCGTTGTTTTTAACTCTACACATTTCGCTGCATAGAGATACAAGGCCGCACTCCATGTCTGCCAATCCTGTCCCATAGGTTCTCCGTTTTGTGCCTTATACCATTCGTTAAATCCAAAATCAAGTTCCTTATTTCTGGGTATCTTGATGAGCTTGGTCAATGCCAAGAGTTCTTTCTCTGCTAAATCATATTTTGCAGTAGCAACCAAAGCGGCGATATAAAAACCACTGATAAACGGCCAGATTCCGCCATTGTGATAATCTCCAGGTTGGTTAAATTCAGAATATCTGGGCAACCAATCCGCATCATCCGATTCGATAAAAGGAAAAAAATTGGGAGCAATATCAGGAACTAAGACTTTACTTTTCCGCATCGAGGCGCACTCATTTTCTATCCATTCAACAATATGTTTTTCCTTTGAAGTAGTAGGCAAACCCGACAAAATAGCGAGACTGTTTCCCAATAGATCAAACCGATCACTGCTATAAACTTTGTACGACCACAAGGCGTAATAGGGCTTGTCTTTAATTGCAAGTCCTTCGTGCGGGCAACTATGTGACTTATCCGAAGCATATGTGAGTTGATTTATAGAATTACCGAGGTTTCTGGCGCCGTCATCCTTTCCCAATAGTTTAAGGCCTGCGTAAGTCAATGTGTTTACGAAGAGGCCGTAACCCGGCACCCATTGTTCGTCACGCCAATCACTGGTGGGTTGCTGGGCTATCAAATAATGACTTGTGGGACATTGGTATTCCATCCACAAGATCGCTTTGTCAACTGCATCTTCTAGGAAAAAGGGATCAGCGAGTACTTTTCTAAAAATACCCACTGCCACCAAAAAAAGCGGTGTGGTATCGCTAGAGCCCAAGTTGTTCTTATCGTGAACAAGTGAAGGAATCTGTCCTTTGTTGGATTGGTTTTTGGCAAGTGTTTCTAAAACGCACCGTATACTATTGACCAGGACAGGATTTTTTGACACCGCTATTCCTAAAATCGAAATTGAAAGATCTCTGGTATAAGGTTCTGGATAGCCCCAACCTGCGGTTCTGGGCAAATTGAGGAAAGGGCCTTTTGAATTGTGTAACAAAACTTCCAAAGCGGCCTTTTTTGCGGATTCTATTAAATCTTGATTTTCGGAAGTCATGTTTTCTCTAATTAATTCCCAGTTTATCGTGAATGATCTGTATAAATTTTTTGGCCACGACCTTGTAGTCAAAATTTTCTACAACGTGTTTCCTTGCTTCCACGCCCATCTCAACACGAAGTTTTTCACTATTCATAAGCATAAGCATGTACTTGGCAATATCCTGAACATTTGCTCGGTAATCCACGGTCCTGGGAATATCAAACTCAACCTTATGTCTGCTTTCAAAGCCAGATTCTTTACCTAAAATAACTTCTTTCACAACAATTCTTTGTGCCACTTCTGCAAGAAATGCCGTTTTTTTGTGTATAAGCGTATCCAGCATTCCCATAGCTTTAATCCCTATAACAGGTTTTCCACAGGCTCCCGCCTCAACTTGAGGCATGCCAAACCCTTCAAGACGTGATGGAGCCGCATAAATATCACAGGCACCCATTAAATAAGGCATAAAACTCCTTGAAATCGTATTGGTAGCGTACGTTATATTCTTTTCAAGACCTAAACGGGTGGCCATTTCCAGATCCAAAAGATTCTGAGCCTTTGTTCGGGGTTGCGGCCATACCTTACAGACGTATTTCCAGTCGGGTGCCTTGGCATCAATAATGGCCAAAGCCTGCATCACTTCTTGTGCACCTTTTGAAGCGGCATCGCCACCTACGGTGAGAATCATTAACTGATCTGGGGGAATACCCAATGATTCCCGAACGGCAATAATTTTGGGATCCTTTTTGTCTAAGGGAATAAAAGAGTTAGTGTCACACCCAACGGGAAGCACCTCTATAATTGAGGCTTTGATACCGTCCCTTACATACATTTCTTTAACCCAGTTGGAAGTTACCAAAATAAGGGGTAGTTCGTTCAGGACTTCCTGGTAATTGGCGATATATCCATCCGCTACAAGCCACGGCACGGGTACGATGCCATAGCGCTGAGGATGGAGAACAAGCTGCGGCGTATGGCCCCAATATCCAACTCCCACTACAACATCAGGTTCAAACCATCGGTAATACCATTCTTTTTCCTGTGCAGACTCAAAATGGGCGGCATGGGCATCTACCCCAAGCTCAAGGAGTCCTCTGAAAAGTAAATCTCCCTGTGTGGCGAGTCCGCCGGGAGATGGAGGGTAATCATATAGCACCAAGACTTTCATACTTCCTTATTTCTATATTCGTGTATCTGGCCTATGTTCTGCTGCCATTCATTTGCCCTTGAAGGCGTTGAAAATTGCCAGAACGCTTCGGTTTCCGGACATGCCCGGGCTTCCCAACTTTCAGGTGTAAAACCATAGATTTCAGTTATAATCCGATATTTCTCTTTCCTGGTTTTTTTGGAAAGGACATATATATGATCCGCTTCCGCAATAGCAGTTGGATAATAGCTCCTGTTTCCATCTTCATAGGCAAACAACCAAAGTTCATCGATTTTTATTTTACCATTTTTCCAAAGCAAAATCGCTGCATTGCCGATCTCCTCATGTCTTCGGTGACGGGTGTATTCGCCAAACGGACTATGGGTTATCAATAAATCAATGGGAGTCGAAGGTAGATAGCGTAACATACTCTTTTCCAGTTCTATGGCGTCCAGGGGAGTTTGTTCGGGGCCATCGTTTAGATCATCCATGATTCCGTTTGCCTTCAGGATTTTTAGCACTTCTTTAAACTTAGGAGCCCGGTCCTTATCGGAACCGCGGCATAGACTGATAATAAAAACATTCCATAAAGGATTTTCCAATAACAATCCTCCTGCCCATAAGATTTCATCATCGGGGTGAGCTACAATAACGACAACGTTTTTACAGGATTCCAGTCGATTTTCGGCTTTTTTTTGATTCATAATTTTCTATTAGTACTATAACCCCGATGAGGTAATTATGTCAAGGGAAAAACTTTCCGGTCTTTCTCCAGACCGATAGGATGGTTATTTTGTCAAAAAAAACCAAAACGGTGTAAATGACCTCGTGGCAAGCCCACGAGGCATTAAAATTCCGAAAAATAAAATTCCTCCCGAATTTTCAGGACCAAAAAAATGGACAACTTTATCACTAATAACTAGAACAAAAATATATTGTAAGTCAATCAAGAACTGCTACTTTAGTAGCAATAAGACGCAATTTTTGAAATGATTAGAATAAGTCAGTAACCAAAATAAGTTTATAGAGATTTAAGACTTACTGACGATATCGGAAGCGTAGTCACCGTTTTGTGCACCGATGATACCAAATGGATCAACGACTGGCTGTACAATCATAAGACCAGAAAACACATCAGGTTTGCTACTAAAGTAGCATTTGACTTGATGCTCGTCCTTTACCTTTAACTCATAATTTTAAATATTAGAAACTATGATGTACAATGAAGGCTATTTTTGGGGCATGCATTTCTTTTGGTGGATTATTTGGATAATCCTATTGATATGGATTTTTGCGATTCCCTACAATATACCCTATCAAAGGTCTACCCGTGACACTCCGATCGATATCCTGAAAAAAAGGTATGCCAAAGGCGAGATTACCAAAGAAGAATACGAAGAAAATAGGAAAAAGAAAGCATGGCAATGCCAAAGGCTGCTTATCCTGCTTTTTACTACTTCGGCATTCAAATCGGTTAAAATTGTGGTCAATGAAGCCAACTATAGAACTGCTCCCACTGATACAAGATATTTATTAGGTCGCTAATGTTGCGATTACCTGTAATTGATAATCGTTATGGATACGTCCAAAAGAGTAGTGAGGCTAAAGGTAGAGAGTTTCCGTATGGAATTACTCTCGACCAAAACAGCAAAGCACAACACCAAAAACAAGGCAGAAAAATAAAAAACAAAATGAGCAATGCAATGTATCCTTTGAAATTCGACCCTATTTATCAATACCGTCTATGGGGCGGCCGAAAATTGGAGCACCTGCTTTCCAAACCCTTGCCAAAAGATGAACCTATTGGTGAAGCATGGCTGTTGAGCGATCGAAAGGACCATGCGAGCAAGGTGGCAGACGGACCGCTAAAAGGTTCTACAATTACTCAATTGATGAAAGATTACCCCAATGAAATAATGGGTAAAATTGGGAATCATTTTGATTGCTTTCCATTATTACTGAAATTTTTAGATTGTAAGGAGGTATTGTCGGTACAGGTACATCCTTCCGACGATCAAAAAGAATATATTCCCGAAGGGGATATGGGGAAAACCGAAGCTTGGATCGTTTTGGAAACCGGCAGCGACAGCCGCATCTTTGCGGGGTTGAAAGGTGGAACTACCAAACAGGATTTGCTCAAATC
>CAJDXC010000060.1_pt1 | contig 10506 bp, 9 predicted proteins | sample 7391681 | NCBI WGS metagenome assembly CAJDXC01 (sample SAMEA7055742, study PRJEB34461) | soil metagenome | biome: terrestrial ecosystem; feature: Peninsula; material: soil | place: Antarctica | collected 2016 | reverse complement strand
TATATCCTCATTGATTCTTAATGCATTACGGGTTTTTTTATTGGCGTTCCAATCAAAGACATTCCATTTCACTTTTAATCCTACCGTATAGAATCCTTGAAATGAATTATCCAATACATTTAATCCCGGATTTCCAAATCCCCCATCTACAAAACCAGATAACTTTGGCAAAATCTCCTTGGACAATAAAGATTCGGAGGCGGCGATTTCCTCTTTTTTAAGCTGGAATAATTCTAGCTCAGGACGCCTGAGGTAGGAGGATAAATTTGTGACGACCAAGGGAGTGTTAAAGGTTGCATTTGCATCTAAAGGATACGCTATCAATGATGATAGACTTTTTATCAAAGTGGCCTTATCGCTTACGGTAGACTCAATATCTTGATCGATTTTAAGTAACTCGACTTCAATTGGCTTGTCCGATGTAGGCAAGAGCGTACCATTCTCTACCCCAGATTTAACCTCCTTTAGCTTTGTGATCAGCTGGGTTTGCTTTAAGAGCAATAGTTTGTGTTTTTCTTGGGATAACAAGATCGAGAAATACAATTGATTGACCTGGGTTTTTAGCTGGTACAGATCTACCTCCAATTGCTTTCTGTCCACATTGTATTTTGCTGTTTTTAGATTTGATCTGGCATCCATCAATCCTCCTCCATATATCAGCTGGTTTACAGAAAGAACGGCTTTATACTGATCCTTGTTCAAAGGCTCGATAGAACTGTTTTCTATAGGAACTTCTATCACAGCGGATTGATAGGTAGCCTGCGCCGACAGATCGAACTGTGGTAGTCTTTCCGCATCAATGGCAGCTATTTCGAGCTTTTGCCTTGCGTTGAGCATTTCCGATTGCTTTGCCAATGGATAGTTTTCTTGCACATGCTGGTAACACTCCTCTAAGGTAAGTGTGTGTTGGGACCACGATAGGGTGGTCATTAGTAAAGAAATTATTAAAATTACCCGTCTCATTTATTTATGTTTTATTGAATTAATAATAAAATCCGCCACTTCGGTTTTCCTGATTTCCAGTAACTCATGAAAGGACCTATGGTCATAATTTAAATACCCTTCAAACAAAGGCCCTGTCATAAAGGGAAGAACATTTAGAGAGATTATATTTATAAACAATTGCTCCCCACTTATGGGGATAATATTTCCCTGTCTTATTTCTTCTACGAGTTGCGTGTTGAATTTTTTAAAATTTAGAAATTTTGGATTGGCTTTTAAGCTATCTATATAATCCGGGCTCCTACTTATTTCCTGTACAATAAAGTTTGCTAGATAGGGACGTCCTAGCAAGAGGGAACTATAGCTATCGGTAAATTCCCTGATCTTCTCCTCTATGGAGGAATCCCCGTTGAATATTCTATTGATGGCATGGGTGAACAAGGAAAATGTTTGGTTGAATACGGCTTCGAAAAGCTGCCGCTTACTGCGATAATAATAGTATAAAAGCGATACGTTTACATTTGCCTCATCCGCAATTTCCTGCATTCTTGCCCCTTCCTTTCCCTTGGCATGAAACACTTTGTTTGCTGCCCTAAGGATTTGCTCCTCTGTTTTTATGTTCGATTGTTTTGCTTTCATTTTATATTTTTATTAACTAAGCGGTCTAACTATTTGGTTAATTCCAAATAAAACACTACCGTAATTTCAAATAGGAGATCGATATCTACTTAAACACCGATCCTTTCGAAAAATGAATCCTTGTAACTTTCTCCTATGGGAATTCGCTCCCCATCAATGACTACCTTATTGCGCTGTAGTAGATCGATTTTCGCAATATTGACAATATAGGACCTATGGATCCTGACGAAATCGTTTCCTGGCAGCTTTTCCTGAAAATCCTTAAAATTCATCAATGTTAATATGGGGCCCGTTGTTGTATGTATCTTTAAATAATCTTTTAATCCCTGTATATATTTGATGTCAGCGATCAATATCTTTAAGCTGTCGTACTCGGATTTAACAAAAATAAAATCATCCTCCTCATAGGGCTTTTTAGTTTCCGAATCCTTATGAAACCCCTTATTCAGTCTACGCAGTTTTAATTGAAATTTAGCCCTATGTACTGCCTTCAGGAATCTTGCAAACGGGATTGGTTTTACCAAATAGTCAATAGCATTCAAGTCAAAACCTTCCAGGGCATATTGTGGGTAGGCCGTAGTAAAAATAAATAGGGGCTTCGTTTGTTCTAATGATTTCATAAAATCGATTCCTGTAATATGTGGCATTTCAATATCCGAAAAAATCAGATCCACGGTATTTTCCTTAATAAAGTCTATAGCTTCCAACGCGCTCGCAAAAGTCTTCAATACGTTTATTGAATCCATAGATTCGCAGTAAGATTCCAATACTTTGATTGCCATTGGCTCATCATCGATAATAATGCAGTTCATAGTAAGTTCATTTTTAGATCGACTATATAAAAATTATTCTGGATTTCCTCTGATAGACTGTAATTATCCCTATATAGAAATTCCAATTGGTTTTTAATATTGGACAACCCAATTCCGGAATTATCCATAGCCTTCTTTTCTATCCCAATAATATTTTTCGCTTTAAAAAAAAGTTCCTGCCCACTTACACTTATATCGATATCTATAAAGGTCTGACCCTTAAAGTCCGTTCCATGTTTAAACGCATTCTCTATAAATGAAATCAGCAGTAACGGGTATATTTGTAAGTGTTTGTAATCTCCCTTAACTTTTAATTTAACCTGTTCGCTGTTATTCAGGCGTAATTTTTGCAATGAAATATAATTTTTAATGTAGTTGATCTCTTTTTCCAACGACACCTTGTTTTTACCAACTTCATAAAGCATATACCGCATCAACTCCGAAAGCATAATAACTGCCTCCGGTGCATCATCAGATTTAGATCTCACTAAAAAATAGATGCTATTTAACGTATTGAATAGAAAATGCGGCTTTAATTGTGTTCTTAAAAATTGAAGCTCAATTTCTTTTTGCTCCTGTAATCGGATTTTCTCAAGTCGATCTCTCTTATAAAAATCACTTGCCAACCCATAAATACCTCCCAACAAGAAAAATGACAACGAGAATACAGTGGGCGCTATAAAACGAATATTATTAAATTTGAAAAGAGTGTTCTTCGTCCTTAATGAGTCACCCAAAAAATTAAAAAAAGAATTATTAAAAAAATTGATCAGAATATAATTAAAGGCAATTAAGAACAGAATTGACCAAAAAATATACAAAACGATCCTTTTATTCAACAAAAAGAAAGGAACAAGAAAGAAACTATTAACATAGAACAATACGGGATTAAAGATAAGGCGTACCAACATTTCTTTTGGTACTTCGCCGATCTCAATAGTTGCAACGGCAATAGAAAACATCGAAAAACAGATCCACAGCAACCCGTGTACCGTTATTTTTTTTAAATTGTTTTCTCTAATTACCATGATATTCTATTAGTTTGTCTCTTTTGTAAAATTAATGTTATTATCCTCTAGTTCCTTTAAGGTAATTGTAGGCTGTTCTTGATTCTTGAGCTTCATCAAAACCAATTTTCCAATCTTTTTCGCGTCATTCTTTGTTTCAAAAGATTGCATTCCCGATACGCCGGGAATAATCTCTTGTTTAATTAAGATACTATCATTTTCATATATCTCATAACTCCACCCGGTACTGTTTTCTCTTACAACAAGTCCTAGTTGCATGTTGTAACTACCTTTTTCCTCTTGTGCGTAAAAAAACATACTACAGTAAATAACTACTATAGTTATTATAAGAAATATTAAAAAGTACTTTACTATGTTTTTCATATTCTTCAAAAAAAAATGAGCCAGGCAAAGAACCCACAACCTTTAAAAACAATTACAAATACCTGGCTCACACAAACACTACAATGAAAAATCTATCCTTAAACCACATTGTTTAGTTAATTATCATTTTCGTCCTCCCATTCATACGGGAAAAACTCCATCATATCATCCAAATACAATGTTCCGTTCCTACCCAGCGAAACAAAAGCTCTTTCCCCATTTTCAAACGTAATGGCATCTTGCCTAGCAAGGCGTTCGAAAGAGAACTTTTTATCCCATGTTTTCAACTCTGGTATGTATTCCCAAACTGTCTTTTTTGGGCCGCCCCGTTCCCCGCATGCAATATACCCTCTTCCGTTAATACTAAAGCCCGCCGCGCTTGCTCGTAAAATTTCTTCATTTTCGTCATCGTAATCGTCATCGTTCAGGTCCATAAGTGGGCTCCACGTTTCACTTGTTGTATTGAATACCCAAAAATCCTTTAAATAGATACCATTATTGATCCCTGTACACAAATAGACATCATCACCAATCTTAAAAGTAGTGGCCTGTCTTCTTTTATCCCCGCCGAAGCCCAATAGTTCTGACCACGTATCGGAAGTGGGATCGTATTTCCAAAAATCCTTTTTATCACCCTTTCCATCATATCCAGTCCCTACGTAACCCTTGCTGTTTGAACCGAATCCTAGAGCGCCTCTTCGATCTGCACCTCCAAAATCGGCAATTGTTGTCCATGTATTTGTAGCGATATCATATTTATAAAAATCTGCCAGTTCATCATTTATATCACCATTAAAACCTGTACCGATATATCCTGTATTTCCTATAGCAAAAGCTGCTGCGGAACTTCTTCCAATTCCGGGAAAATCGGCTAGTTGTTGCCAAGCATCCCCATCCATATGGTACTGCCAAAAATCATTTAAATAGTCGTCCCCATCATAGCCGGTACCCATATATCCCAAATTGCCCACACTAAACGAAGCGGCGCTGCTACGAGGTTCATCATTAAATGAAGAGCGCTTGGTCCAATTTCCCAAATCATCGTCATCATCTGACGAACAGCTATAGGTGAAAGCTAGAAATCCGAATACTATGAATAATGCCAAACTCCTTTCTTTTAGTAATTTCATTTTTATCTCCTTTTTAAATTAAACCTGATTTTAAATCGTTCATTGGCCCCCATTGCCATGCTACTTCCAAAAGGCAGAATTAAGCCAAAATGTTTTTAACACTTCAAACTTAATTATCTAAAACCGGCTTTCTAAATGAAATATACCAAGGCGATTTCTTCATCGACTAATCTTCGATTATGGACTATAAAACTTTTGTAGAGTGTTTGGTCAGTTTCGTAGACCCATTATGGTTGTATGTATATTTTAATTTAACAGGTTGTTTTCAAGCTATTTATTTGTACTTCAATAATCTATAAATAGCATGAAATACAATAGCTTAATCAAGCTAGTTCTCTCCATATCAATAATTAGTAGTTGTTCGGTAGATATGCAGGACTTACCAACTTTGGTTCTTGGTCAAGACTTTAGCAATTCAAAAGTTAGGGTAATTAGTATAGATACTATAGACGTGGAACTAACTACTTTTAAGTTTGATAGTATAATAACCTCTGGCACGGACAGATTGCTTTTAGGGCAATATGAAGATGCTTACTTTGGCAAAACAAGATCAGCTAGCTTTTTTGAACTGAACGCTTCGAATTTTTATATTGATAAGGATGCAGAAATAGACAGTGTTGGATTGATTCTTGGATATGACCGTTACTTCTATAGCGATACAACTAAATTAAGTACGTTGAATATTCACGTATTGACGGATTTTTTAAAATCTGACGACAAGGTATTCTACAATACAAGTAATATACCCTACAACCAGATTTCTACCGCAGTTTTTCAATATTATCCCGAACCGAATAGAGATTCGCTGTATATCCCTTTACCGATAAATTTCGGAAACGATATTTTTCAATCTCTAGTCGATGATATTAAAAGCAACGCCGATTTAGTTCAAGAGTTTAAGGGAATCACTTTACAACCTGGTGAGGAGGATGATGCTTCTATTATTGGTTTTTCTAAACTCAATACAAAAACCTATATCCGTTTCTTTTATAAAGTCCCGAATGAAAATGTCGATGACGAACGCACCTTCGATTTGTTCATAAACCAAAACCCCATCTCGTGTTTTAATAAAATTCAAAACTACCCATCAAATCCAAGTCTTCAGAAGTTAACAAATCAAAAAACCAACTTAAGTTCCAGATTGTTAAACAATATGGGTTATTACCAATCTGGGACCGGTTATGTAACACGAATCAGGTTTCCGACCATTAATGAATTATACAATTTACAAGGCGATGGGACGGTCCTAAGTGCCTATTTACTTTTAAAACCCGAAAAATCTTCCTATTCGGAAATACTCCAATTGAAAGATTCCCTTTCTATTTATACAGTAGATCAAAACAATAGAATTAGCCAGCAGATCGCACATTCCTATGGAGAAGCAGTCGCGAAAATAAATTATAACGCTGAGGAGTATAATGAACTCTACTATAGCATCCCCGTATTGAGATATATTGACCAAAAGCTTAAACAAAGCCCTATTGTGAACGACGCCTTAATATTACTGGCCAAAGATTACAACTCCGCGGTCGACAGAGTTCTATTTACGGACAAATCCTTCAGTGTTGGCTTTAATACAAAACTAGTAATTACTTATGCGATATATGAAGATGACGAGGATTAATGTCGGGATAATAATTGCAATTACATTAACCTTTTCCAATGTTTATTCCCAATCGAATAATCTTACGGGATCACCATACTCACTATTTGGTCTTGGTACCGAAACCAATTCAAACGTCGGTAAAAATAGCGGCATGGGTAAATCGGGCCTCACCTTGGACATGGATTCAGAAATCAATATTTTCAATTCGGCTTTGTTTGCGACTATTCCTGAAAATAGATTTTTATACGATATAGGTTTTTATGCCGAAATAGATAACGTCTCCGACGGGAAGGACAATGAACTTAGGGCTGCCGGTAATTTTTCTAATATATCGATAGCCTTTAGGGCCGATGAAAAGTCTGGTATGGGGTTTACTTTAATGCCTGCAACAGATGTGGGATATATACTATTAGGAGTGGAGACAGAGGTCGAGGGAAGCGTTCAAAGCTATTTAAGCAACATTAACGGATCTGGGGGGTTGAATCTAATCCGGTTCGATTATGGTCATAATCTCTCTAAAAACTTAAACATCGGATTCAATTTATCGTACTTATTTGGAAAAATTGAAGAAAACCAAATGATACTTCTACAGAATAGTATGTTAAAGATTACAAAAACCAGTTATTATAAGGGCTTTCAAGCAGGGCTGGGTTTGCAGTTTAAAACCGATAATTACAATTTTGGTTTAGTCCTTGATTCTCCAGTGGTGTTAAATGCCTATAAAGACACCAATATCAATAAAAAATCCGACTCCGATAACTTAATAATCGATAACACATTAAATGAACCTATAGACGATTTCATCCTTCCCTTGAAGGTCAAATTTGGAATAAGCACTGTTTTAAATAAGAACATTGTACTTAGCCTTGACTATAAAAGAAGCTTTTGGGGAATGACAGACCAATCCGATAATATTGGACGTTTTTCAGATCAAAATGTTATTGGTTTTGGAACGGAATATACCATAGATAAAAACGCTTATAATTATTGGAAGCGCATTGGTTTTAGGGCTGGCTTCAATTATGATACGGGGTATTTGAAAGTTAACGATAAAAGAATAAGCAATAACTCATTTACTTTAGGATTAGGTCTGCCCATGGGAAATAGAAACCTTTCATTTATAAATTTATCCTATTCAATCGGAAAATCGGGTTCAACCGAAGGAGTACTAATACAGCAGAACTTTAATACCATAAATTTAAATTTATCACTATCCGATATATGGTTTTTAAAAAGATTGATCAATTAGCTAGGGCCACTTGTGGTTCATCCCAAAAGGCAGGCCAAATTGACGACGACATTATCGCAGCACAGGCATGGAGATTTACGAAGTAAACAATAACACCGATATAGAGAAATTTGTTCGATATCCTTTTGTTCTTTACAAAGGGGATGGGAATTTTGTGCCTCCGATCATTAAAAGCGAGAAATCGAAAATAAAGGTTTTGCTAGCCAATGAAAAGGAAATAATATCGAAATATTGGTATGCAGAGGATAAGGGAAAAGTACGAGGTCGCATTGCAGCACACTACCTAAAAAACAACGAAAAAGGCGAGGCCAAATTTAGCTTCTTCGATTCGGAGAAAGACGCCAATGTATCGGCTCTTTTATTTTCGGTAGCAGAAACATGGGTAAAGAAACAAGGAGCAAAGAAGATTCACGGCCCACTAGGCTTAACATCCTTCGATAAATCCGGGGTGCTAGTAGAAGGTTTTTCCTATCTGCCCACAGCTTATTCATGCTATAACAAGGATTACTACGACCGTTTATTGACGTCTTCGGGATACACAAAGGAATATGACTGGGTAGAATATTCGATCGAGGTTCCAGACAGTATGCCTGCTAAAATTATTCGTGGAAGCAAACTGGTACGCAATCGGTATAAAGTGGGATTAATAGAAGCAAATTCGGTAAGATCGATTCGCAAGTACAAGGGACAGATTTTAGAAATTTTGAACGAGGCCTACAAAAGTCTCGATAATTTTATAAAGTTGGACAAAACAAAATTCGATGAAATATTCGACGAATTTGTAAAGGTCATCGTTCCAGATTTTACTGCATTGATCAAAAACCAATCGGGTGGCCTCATCGGTTTCGGTATCGTCCTGCCCTCGTTTTCAAAAGCCTTAATTAATGCTAAAGGCAAGTTGTTTCCTTTCGGATTTATTCATTTTAACAAGGCCAAAAAGAACAACGACACCGTCGATTTCTTATTGATCGGGATAAAGCCCGAATATCAAGGTAAAGGTGTGCATGCCCTTATATTCGAAAAAATCATTAAAAGCATGCATAACAGAAACATCTGTTTTATTGAATCGACCAAAGAGTTGGAAAACAACCATAATGTTCAGAATCTATGGCACGATTATAATTATAAGCAACATAAGAGAAGCAGGTGCTATTATAAAGAATTAGACTAGAATAGAACAATTAATTTATTAGCGATGTTATTAAACAATTTACTTCAGTTCGTCTCTAATGATAAGAACGTATCATACTTTAAAACATTGATCCAAAATTCGAGAAATCACAAGACGCATGACAGATCGATTGATAGGAACGAAAAATTAGAAAAAAAAGTTGCCATTGTAACGGGGGCGTCATCCGGAATAGGCAAGGCCCTGGCCCATGCATTGGCACGCGAAAGAATAAACGTTGTACTTGCTGCCAGAAACGAAGAAAAGCTAGAGGCGGTTCGTAAGGAAATTACCGATTCGGGAGGTTCAGCCATATCGGTACCGACAGATGTTACCGATGAGCAACAGTGTAAAGCCTTGGTCAATACAACATTAAGAGCTTTTGGTCAAATTGATATCTTGATCAACAACGCCGGAATATCCATGCGGGCCAATTTTAAAGATTTGGATCTGGAAGTACTAAAACGACTAATGGATGTCAATTTTTGGGGTATGGTTTATTGTACAAAATATACTTTGTCCCACATTATAGAAAATAAGGGCAGTATTATAGGTATATCGTCTATTTGTGGAATTACACCGTTGCCAGGGAGAACCGGATATTCGGCTTCAAAACATGCCATGGACGGATTTTTGGAATCCTTGCGTATAGAAAATTCTGTAGATGGAATTCACGTGATGATTGTACATCCTGGATTTACAGAATCCAACATTAGAAATGTGGCCTTAAACCGATTTGGGATGCCCCAACGAGAGTCGCCCTTGGAAGAGGTGAAATTAATGCCGGCAGAAAGTGTTGCGAAAGTAATAATCACAGGAATAAAGGAAAGAAAACGAAATATTATTTTAACAACAAAAGGAAGGTTAATTACTTGGATTTACCGAAGAGCCCCAAGAGTTGCCGATAGGCTAATATTTCGAGAAATGGCCAAAGAGTCAGGTTCCCCATTTTAATTTAATGAGGAAGTTAAATTAACTTTATACAAGGACTATCTCATAAAGTGTGTAAATAGAAAATAGCGGGGCATGCCCCCGCTATTTTTTTGTTTAACTTTAAATATTTACACCTTATGAAAAAAGAGGAATTATTCTACGATGATTTTTCTTCTTAAAACCCGGATCTGCTAGATAACTCATACAAACGGGCGTAAATGTTTATATACTTACAGCTATTCTTATTTATAGTATTATTTGGAAGTGTAACCGCCATCGATAACTAATTCACTTCCAGTAGTAAATTTAGATTCGTCCGATATTAGGTAAAGTATTCCATAGGCAATATCTATTGATTCACCAATATGCCCTATAGGATGCAGACTATCTAGATGCTTACGAAATCCAGGATTGTCCTTACCTAACTCCTCCACTAGAGGGGTCCAAATAAAACCTGGATGCACAGAGTTCACCCTAATTTTATCTTTTGCATATTCTACAGCATCGTTTTTAGACATCACTCTAACAGCTCCTTTTGAAGCATGATAAGGAGGTAAATCTCCTGCCCCGAGGATTCCATATATCGAAGAAAGGTTTACAATACTTCCGCCACCTGATTTTTTCATGTGCGGAACC
>CAJDXC010000135.1_pt1 | contig 10539 bp, 4 predicted proteins | sample 7391681 | NCBI WGS metagenome assembly CAJDXC01 (sample SAMEA7055742, study PRJEB34461) | soil metagenome | biome: terrestrial ecosystem; feature: Peninsula; material: soil | place: Antarctica | collected 2016 | reverse complement strand
GGATTCCTTAAAATTAGATCAGCTGCCGAGCAACGAGCCGTTGGTGGCCCTTGTCAATGAGATGAGAACACCGGATCCCATGGAACAATGGGCCAACCTGCCGATTGTGGCCGACAGTACCCTGGAAAATCTGAGCTCGGATTATTTGACCATCAAACGGGTGGCAGGTAATTCTAACGCCGTGAGCATCAATATGTATATGCCGCCCAAATACGACCCACAGTTTATTTTGGATCTTAAGCGCATTGCGCCCAACATTGTAGAACTGGACCTGAGCGGTCTGCCCATCGGTGAAAAGGAAATGGGGCTCATCGCTCTTTGTGGCAATTTGGATCGGCTAGAGATCGATCGGACCCCGATCACCGATGTGGGGATGGAACAATTAAAAGGACTCTCCAAACTCCGGTTGTTGAAAGTCTATGAGACCGGAATCGGGGACAAGAGCCTCTCCGTTCTTCAAAATCTGACCAACCTAAAAAAGCTCTATCTCTGGAAAACCGCTGTAACACAAAACGGTCTGGAGGGCTTAAAAGCCAGTAAGCCGACCCTCTTGGTGGACAACGGCGTCGACCCAAAGCTACAGGTCTTTTTTGAGCCCAAGGATTCAACCGTTACGGAGTGATAAAAAAGCAGCTACTTCTTAAAATCCCCAGCATTCACAATCGTCCATTCCTTATAGGGCTTTATATATTTTTTGATGGCCTTGTTCACATCATCCACTGTTAGTTTTTTGGTCTTTTCTTCCAATGATTTTTGGAAATCCATCGTTCGGTCATAGAAGAGGTTATTGTTGATCGTGCTGGACAATTCGTTATCCTTGGCACGGGAAACACTTTCCTCCTGAACCCATCCGTTGACCGCATTTTTTAATTCCTCTTCTGTAATTCCATCCTTAATGAATCTATCCAACTCTTCGGCAAAATCCGTTTGAACCTTACCGTAATTGTCCGGATTGTATATGGCATATAGGAAAAGGGTAGAATTTTTATCCACTTTTTCACTATCCACACTGAGTTGGCTCCCCACCCCATAACTTACCCCGTCCTTTTGTCTCAGCCGTTCCGCAAAACGAGAATTTAGAAACCCACCTCCCAAGATAGTGGTGGCTATATTGAGTGCAGGATAGTCGGGACTATCTTGGCTCATTTCTACCCCTAGGTTGCCCAAGGTAAATGCATTTTTCTTGTCCGGAGTTAGGATGTCCTCGTGTACGTCCTTATTTGGAGTGTAAGGATCCCCTAGCCGTTGGTATGGTTCTTTGCTTTGGAAGTCCTTAAAGTCTTTTTCCATAAGAGATTTGACCTCATCGGATTTTAATGTTCCTATTCCCACCAAGATCGATTTTCCCAAACCATAGAATTCAGTATAGAAGGATTTTATATTGTCAATATTCGCAGCTTTTATGGCCGCTTCCCGCTCATCGAGGGTCATATTATAAAGCGGGTGTCCTTTAGGGAAATGGTTGTTGATGACCCTTAGTCTGTAGGATGCCAAATACTGGGGGTCAGTTTTGTTGTTCTCTAGGGAGGCCAACATGGCAGTCTTAATCTTCTCCAGTTCAGCGGGTTCAAAAGACGGATTTTTCAACATATCGGACATTAACGACAATGTTGGCATCAGGTTTTCCTCGGTAGAGCTCACGTTAGCATATACGTTGCCGTTATTGGCATTAAAAGATACAGAAGATTTGAGTTTGCTCAGCTCGTCCTCGATCTGTTGCCTAGTTTTAGACTTTGTGCCCTTGTTGAGCATGGCGGCAGTCAAGGAAGGTAGTACTCCTTTGTTGTTAAGGGACTTAGCATCTCCATTTCGAATACTGAAGCTTACCGTAACAGTATTGCCCCTATTGCTTTTTTCAATTAAACCGAAGGTGATACCGTTAGGCAGTTTTCCTCGCTCCAATCTTTTTTCAATGGCATCGTATCCCACATCAAATGCTTCCCCGGTACCCATAGCCTCTTTTCCTTCGTAATTATCTACCAAAGCAGCTAGGTTTTCCGTATGTGGTATAAAAACCGTTTCTGCAGGGACCTTGGTAGGACGGAACCTGCCGATGGTTCTGTTGGTAGGAATCAGGTATTTTTGGGCGGCGGCATTCACTTTGTCCAAGGTCATGTTCTCTATACGGTCTCTTTGTAAAAATGCCAACCTCCAATCTCCGGCTCCGATAAATTCGCTCATATAGGTACCTAGATAACCTGAGTTTCTAAAGACTTGGTCTATCTGTTTCAACAGATTGGCCTTGGCCCTGTCCAATTCTTCCTGGGTCACCGGTTTGGATTTGAATCCGTTCAAGATTTCCTTCATAGTTTTTTCTGCCTCATCCGCATCCTTATCAGAGGGTACCTCAACTTCGATATATAGGTAACCCGGCTCCTTTAAAAAAAAGACTGCTGAGGATACCGACGAAGCCTTTTGGGAATCTACCAGTCCCTTGTAAAGTCTGCCCGAAGGGGCATCGGTCAAAACGTCCTCCACAATGGACATGGCGGCATAATCCTCGTCCGATCCGGCTGGGGTATGGTACAGGGCAGACACGAGTTGTAAATCGCCTACCCGATCTACATTTACCCGCTTCTCACCGTCCTGGGCAGGTTCCACAGTGGAGGATTCACTCAGTGGTTGATTGGGATTTATAATTTTTCCAAATTTTTTCTGAATCAGCTCCAAGGTCTTTTCGGGATCGAATTTTCCAGTTACCATAAGAACTGCATTATCAGGCCGATAGTACTTTTTATAAAAGGCTTTTAAATTATCAATGGGCACTCTTTCTATATCTGAACGGTTTCCGATTGTGGATTTTCCGTAGTTGTGCCATAGGTAAGCCGCACTTGTAACCTGCTGCATCAATACTCTGGAAGGATTGTTTTCGCCCATCTCAAACTCGTTCCGAACCACGCTGAACTCCGATTCCAAATCTTTTTTTGCGATAAAGGAATTTACCATTCTGTCTGCCTCCAAGTCCAGGGCCCAATCCAAGTTCTCGTCCGTGGCGTTGAAGGTCTCAAAATAGTTGGTCCGGTCGTACCAGGTCGTACCATTGGGACGGGCACCGTGGGTGCTCAATTCTTGAGGAATATTCGGGTGGCCGGGAGTGCCCTTAAAAGCCATATGCTCTAAAAGATGTGCCATGCCCTTTTCGCCATAGCCTTCGTTCCGAGAGCCTACCTTATAGGTAATGTTGACCGTAATAGTTTGGGAAGAGTTGTCCGGAAACAAAAGCACCGTAAGGCCGTTGTCCAATTTGTACTCCGTAATTCCCTCTACCGAGGTTACCTTTTTTAATTGGCCTTGCAGAAGGTTGCAGGTCAATGCTCCAGTTAAAAGAAACAATAAAACTTTTGAAGACATAATGTATCAGAATTGATTTTTGTTAAAATTATAAAATTATGTAGATTTATTGCAAACCAATGAAAGGTTTTGGCATAAATTTATGGTTGGTTTTGTCGCCTCCCGAAATATCTGATTTTAAGGATTAACATTTTTACCTGTAAATATTACGATTGTATATGCTATATTTACCATCCTTAACTTGGAAATCAGTGGGCCAATAAACACTATTGTGATTCTTTTCCTAGGATTTTATTGAGCGCTCTTGTTTCCGAGTTCTATAACAGTTTGTATCAATGCCATTATTTTTTTTAATTTCTTTCCACCTGTCCGACATGGACAATACCTTTAAGGAAAAGGTTTTATGTATATCAGCTGTTTCAACCAAAATCAAATCAGAAAAAATCCAAACCACAATCCAACCATGAAAAAAATTCTTTTATTGTTTTTGGGACTATGTCTTATGTCCTTGGTAAGTTGCGAAGTAAGTAACAAAAGGGAAGGCGAACCCAAAGTGCTGGTATTCTCCAAGACGGCCGGTTTCAATCACGCAGCTATCCCAGAAGGGATCAAGGCCATTTCGTCGGGGTACATGCCGCAACCGATACCGAATACGATTGGGGCTGGTATGGCAAACTTGTAGGAGCTTACTTTAATGGACATCCAAGAGTGCAGGAAGCCAAATTTATAATAAAGGACAGGGATTTTCCGGCCACGAATTTTTTTAAGGATAGTATATGGCAGCGTAGCGATGAGCTCTACAATTTTAAGAAGATAAATCCGGATGTCCACGTGCTCATCACCATAGATGAGGGCTCCTATGAAGGGGGCACCAACGGGGATTTCCATCCTATGAGCTGGTACCATGAGTACGATGGGGGGAGGGCTTTTTATACGGAACTGGGCCATACGGATGAAAGTTATTCTGACGATACTTACCTAAAACACTTGCTTGGTGGTATCCAATACGCCATAGGCAATAATGACAAATTAAATTATTCCAAAGCCACCTCCCAGTTTCCACCGGATGAGGATAGATTTACCAAGACCGTTTTATCACACGGTCAGTTCTTTGAGCCTACCGAAATGACCATCCTTCCCAATTTGGATATTTTGATTATCCAAAGAAGGGGAGAGATTGTTCTTTATGATCATGAAACCCAAAAGCTTAAGGAAGTAGGTAAGTTGGATGTATATTGGAAAACCCTGCATACCCCTGGAGTAAATGCAGAAGAGGGAATGATAGGGCTACAAAAAGACCCCAACTTTGGAAAGAACCATTGGGTCTACATATATTACAGTCCTTCAGAAAAATCCGTGAACCGGCTTTCTAGATTTACCTTTAAGGATAATACGTTCGATAAAAGTTCTGAAAAGATTATTTTGGAAGTAGGCTCCCAACGGGAGATTTGCTGCCACACCGGTGGTTCTATCGCCTTTGGGCCCGATGGTCTTCTATATGTTTCCGCTGGGGATAATTCTACGCCCTTTAATGAAAAAGGTGTCAAGTACACAAATAGCGGGTATGCCCCCCTAAATGATATTCCGGGCCATCAGCAATACGATGCGAGAAGATCTTCTGCAAATACCAATGACCTTCGCGGAAAGATAATCCGCATCAAGGTCAATGACGATGGCAGTTACGATATCCCAGAAGGGAACCTATTTCCCAAGGGAACCGAAAAGACCCGTCCGGAAATCTACACGATGGGACATCGAAACCCGTACAGGATTTCGGTAGACCAAAAGAACGGGAATGTATATTGGGGCGAGGTAGGCCCGGATGCCAGGGCAGATAGTCTACAGACCCGTGGCCCAAAGGGCTATGATGAGGTGAATCAGGCGAGAAAGGCAGGCAATTTTGGTTGGCCCTTGTTTGTTGGTGACAACTATCCGTACGTGCAGTACGATTACGCCACTGGGGAAAGCGGTCATGCCTTTGATCCGAAAAATCCCGTAAACAATTCCAGAAACAATACAGGTCTTACCCAGTTACCCCCTGCAGAGCCGGCATATATCTGGTACCCTTATGACGAGTCCCCTGATTTTCCTGAAGTGGGAACGGGTGGTAGAAACGCTATGGCCGGTCCGGTTTACTATAGCGACCTATATCCAAAGGAAACATCCTTGCCGGAATACTATAATGGAAAACTTATAATATATGAATTTATCCGAGGTTGGATGAAAGCCGTAACCATGTTCCCCAACGGGGATTTTAACAAAATGGAACCTTTTGCCCCTGGTATAAAGCTCAACTCAATGATCGATATGGAAGTGGGTCCCGATGGTAAAATCTATCTTTTGGAATACGGCAGCGGTTGGTTTAGCCAAAATTCCGATTCTGGATTGGCACGAATCGACTTTAACAGTGGGAATCGGCCACCTTTAGTGGATAATCTTCAGGTAGATAAATCTTCTGGGATACTCCCTTTAACCATCAAGGCCACGGTAGAGGCCCGTGATCGCGAAAACGATCCGATGACTTATATTTGGGATTTTGGTGATGGCAAGACCGAGGAGACCAAAACTCCCGAAGCGTTCCATACTTTTGACGCCATGGGCGATTACTTTGTTTCCGTGACTGTGAAGGACGACAAGAATGCCCAAGCAAAAAGTGGATCGGCTGAAGTGTATGCGGGTAACGAACGGCCCAAAGTGAGCATAGAACTAGAAGGAAATAAATCGTTTTATATGGCGGGGCAGCCTGTCAAGTACGAAGTTAAAGTGACTGATAATCCAGAATCCGGACCGATAGACCCTACTAATATTTACGTGTCCGTAGATTATTTGGAAGGTGTGGATAAGGCATCATTGGCGATGGGACACCAGCAGGCGACCGACAATTTAGGCGGAAAAGCGCTCGTCTTTTCCCAGGATTGCAAGACCTGCCATAAAGAAAATGAAAAATCAATTGGACCTTCCTTCCTCGATGTAGCAAAAAAATACAAGGGAGACAAGAATGCCGAGAATTACATTAAGAAAACGATTATGGAAGGAGGCAGTGGAGTATGGGGAGATGTTTCCATGCCTTCGCACCCAGATTTGTCTTCTGAGGACTTGCAGCAGATTACCCAGTGGATCGTTTCCTTGACCGAGGACAACCAGTCGGTCAAGAAATCATTGCCACCATCCGGAACCATTGTTCCTAAGGGCGACGATCCAAATTCCTCCATGGTGATAACCGTAAGTTATACGGATAAGGGAGGCAGCAATAGCAAACCCCTTACAGGACGTGCTACCACAGTGTTGTCCAGTAGTACCATATCCATGTCGGATGGAATGAAAACGGACGGATTTTCCGTGGTCAAGTTCAATGGAATGGAAATGTTGGTGATGCCTGCTACAAAAGGTTGGTTTGCCTTGGACGATATCGATTTGACCGGGGTTGCCAAGACAGATATTAACTTGGGATGGCAAGGGGAACTTCCAATCGGATTGGATTTTGAGATACACTTGGACTCCCCCGATGGAAAACTGATTGGGAAGGGTGGTATGCCCATCCCTCAAAGTTCCGATATGCCGCAATCATTTGGTAAGGCAACCTTAAAAATATCACCAGTAACCGATGGCCGAATGCACCAAGTCTATTTTACGTATGTCTCACAAGATCCTAAAGTGACTGCAAAAATCAACACCGCAGTGATTTCTGTACAGCTAGGAGGGGAATAACCAGTTATTTTAATCTTAGAAAACCCCGAGGATAATTCCTCGGGGTTTATTTTTGAAGAATTTTGCATTACTCAAATGGATGTTCCTTTAGTAGTTCCTCTGGTGAATAGAATCCTGTCTTATCCTTGATCTGCTCACGAACCTCTTTCACCTTATCCGCGGAGATTGTTGAAGCTTTATTGCCAAAACTATTCCTTACATAGGTAAGCACGGCCGCTGTTTCCTCTGGAGTAAGCAATTTGCCAAACGGGGTCATAGGCACCTGGCCGGGATAAGTTTTCCCATTTACCTCCAGTGGTCCCATAAGACCGTTCGTAACTAGTTTTATGAGCCTTTCCTCGTTGCCGGTGACCCATTTTGATCCGGCGATCGGCGGAAATCCTGAAGCTTCCAGTCCTTTTCCATCTTTCTGGTGACAGGTAGCGCAATATCCGTCCCTTTCAAATATCTCCTTCCCGGAAACCAAGAGGTCTAGCTCCTTTCCCTTTAGATCGCTTTCTATGACTTTCTTAGGACCTTCGCCCATTTTATGTCCGTTCAGATGGGCGAGAGCGGCCTCATAGGGTTTTTCCATCCATTTGTCCAGCCCTTTTTTGCCTGCCTCTGTTATAATGGGTATCCCCGTATCCTTGTCTAGCCAAGATGCTGCGACCAATGCCTCCAGTCTTACCCTGGGATTGTCATCCTTTGCAGCCTGCATCAACAGATCTGCTTGATCGGCTATCTGATGTCCGGCGTATCGAAGTACCCCTACAGCAGCGGCGCGGGCTCTAAAACCCTTTGCTTGTAGTACTTGGCGAAGCAATTGTTCATCTACTTTATTCAAGCCCCAAGTAACCCATAGGGCTTCCAGTAGATTGTGTTCGTATTCGGGATTATTCTTGTCCAAGGTTGTTACCCAAGTTTTTAGTTTTGATAATACCTCGGCGGAGTCCCTACCCCGTAACTCCCTTTTTGTTCGATACTTGGTACGGTATTCGGGAAGCTTTAGATTATCCAATAATTCGTCGATACTGGCATCTACGATTTTTGCGGGTTTTATAAGAGGTCTTGATGGATAGGTGATGCGGTAGATCCTTCCGTGTACGTGATCGCGGAGCGGATCACGGGCGTTGTGCTGCATGTGACCTATCAATACGTTGCTCCAATCGATAAGGTATAACGAACCGTCTGGTGCGAATTCCATATCTACGGGCCTGAAATTAGGATCGCTGGAAAAGACCAAATCTTGTCTAAACTTGCTAAGGTATCCGGCGGAGTTGGGATCATCGACGATAGTGTGTTCCTTGGTGCCCAAAAATCCGATAGTATTGTTGATCAATACATCCCCTTGGATATTATCTGGAAAATGCCGACTGGATACAAATTCGAGACCTGAGGTTGGCCGGACACGTTGTTTATCCTCGATCAGATTTTCGGGTAGGGGAGAGGCCACTCCATATCGTGGTTTTATGGTGCCAGGCATCATCCATGTCATATCCGGACCAGAGGTGTGCTCAAAGAACGGTTGGCCCCAATCATCAAAAGCGATGCCCCAAGGATTGGGAATGGATAATTGTGCTGTCCGTTCCAGATAATGCCGTTGGGGGCTATAGCGGTAAAACCCGCCATTGGTACCACGCACGGGACCATAAGCGGTCTCTACGTTGGTGTGCAAGAATACACCTTCTCCCATATAAATGGCCCCCGAGGGATCTGAGGTAAAAGCCCCAATGGCATGATGGGTATCATGGTCGTCAAAATCATTCAATATTATCACGGTTTTGTCCGCCTTGTCATCTCCATCCGTATCCGTTAAGAGCGAGAGGGTGTTGCCCTGTGACAGATAGACGCCTTCGGGTGCAAATTCGAAGCCTATGGGGCGGCTGAGCCCGTCAGCGAAAATGGTCTGCTTGTCGGCCTTGCCATCGCCATTGGTATCCTCGAAGATCAGCAACTTGTCATTCGGTTTGGGGTCGCCGGGTTTGTAATGGGGGTAACTGGGCATTACGGCTACCCATAACCGTCCCTTGTTGTCGAAGGAAATCTGTACCGGATTGGCCAGATCGGGAAAATCCTCTTCCGTAGCGAATTGTTCGATCTTATAGCCCGGTGCTACCTTGATCTTGTCCAAGGCATCCTTGCCATACAAATACTGGGGGATTCCGTCCCCATCGCTTGGCTTATAATTGGTCTCTACAGGAGGTAGATTTCTTGTTTTCGCATCGGCTGCCGCCAAATCCATTTTTTCACCGTGTAGTGCCTTCCAAATGGCGGTATCTCGAATAGCGGTCATTTGGCGGATCTTTTCTATCTCAAAAGGATAGTTGTCAGGCCCGAAAGGATCGTAACGCCTTCCATACACGTGGACGCCATTGGGCACCTTGAAATCATCGTGCCAAAACCAGTTTTTTTCGTTTACTGCATCGTTCACCAATTGACGATTCTTTTCCGCCTTGCTTTCTGTTTTTCCGAATATATCGTCGGCCAAGAGCACAGCAAACTTTTGATAGCCCAGATCTGTCAGTTGGAAACCGTCTTGGGTCAGATCCGTACTTTCGGTATCGTACCATTTTTTTGTAGGATCAAAGGCATCGACAAAGAGTACGCTATCCTTGGCGGCTACCTCTTTCATCGCCTCGGTATATAGTTTAAGGTTCCTATTTTCCTTTACCCCATTGGGTAGGTCCATCTTTGCGGATAGGTCTTCAAAGGCAATGGGCGATACCAGGGCCAATTGAGGCGGACTCGCTCCATTATATTTTTGGCTCTTGGTGTGTTCGATAAAGGCATGCAGTTCGGCTTTGTAATTGTCCAGATTTTTTGGTCCGTCAAAGGATTCGTTATAACCAAAGAAGGCGATAATTATATCGGCCTTTAGATTGTGTAGCCATTCGTCCTCGGTGGGGAAATGCCCTATACTGCCCGAGGGGGTGGAAAGCTCGCTATTTTTGTAAAATTCTTCTGCTCCCGGAAAAGCCCATGGTGATTTTCTGGACGGGTGCGGCCGAAACCCTGGAGTATTGCCCGCATCGCTCATATTCCTTATGTATAAGGAATCCTGCGGATACCGCAACTGCATCTCGGTTTCGAAATGTCCAAAATGCATCATCCTGGATCCCAGATTATTCCCGATCAGAACAATATGCGAGTTCTTGCTTACTTTTAGGGTATTGGCATCTTCCTTATTGCAGCTATAGAGACTGAAGATCAGGAAAAGCAATAAAAAGACTTTCCAGAGGGTAACTTTTTTAATAAAGCTCATAATTTTTTGGTGCTTGATTAGTTAATGTTGTTCATATGGTAGAGTGTCTGAGCTAGAAAGTTTCCGGTTTTTATAGACGGGTACTAGTTAAAATTCACGTGGATGCCTTCCTTTACAGATCGTTCACAGGCCTCGATAATCCGTTGGCACGTAATGGCATCTTCAAGGCTGGAAAGCGGTTCTTCCCCCTCACGGAGGACGTTGTTTATAAAATGTGTTGCCGTATTTTTAATGGATTCGGGATAGCAATAATACGTTTGCGAATGGGGACCGTTTTTCTCGTTGATCACCCAGTC
>CAJDXC010000062.1_pt2 | contig 10707 bp, 9 predicted proteins | sample 7391681 | NCBI WGS metagenome assembly CAJDXC01 (sample SAMEA7055742, study PRJEB34461) | soil metagenome | biome: terrestrial ecosystem; feature: Peninsula; material: soil | place: Antarctica | collected 2016 | reverse complement strand
GGCAACAAGGCCAATGGCAAAAATGCGCTAAAGCACGGCCTAGTGCTGTGTACTGTGTTAGGTTTCTCCTTATTTGGACTAATCCTCTTGTCCAAACCCCTAATGTATATGATGGATCAGCCACCAGAAGTCGTGGATCTGGCCATGCCGTATCTGGATCTAGTGGCCTTTTCCCTGGTGCCCCTTATCATGTTTCAAGCCTTTAAACAGTTCTCCGAAGGACTTTCACAGACTAGATATCCCATGTATGCTACGATTTTAGCCAACGTGGTGAACATTTTTCTGAATTATCTTTTTATTTTTGGCTCCTTTGGATTTCCTAAATTGGGCGTAGTGGGAGCAGCAATTGGCACCTTGGCTGCTAGAATCGTAATGCTCATCTATATTTGGACCTTATTAAAAAAGAAAAAGAAATTCCAAGACTACGTAACGGGTCTTAATTTCCGAAAGATTGAAAAAAGAGTGCTTAAAAAAATCATTGCGCTGGGATTCCCTTCTGCAATGCAAATGTTTTTTGAGGTAGCCATTTTTACCGCTGCCGTCTGGCTAAGCGGGGTATTGGGAAAAAATGCACAAGCAGCAAATCAGATTGCCCTAAACCTCTCCAGCATGACCTTTATGGTAGGAGCTGGCCTCGGGGTAGCAGCAATGATCCGGGTAGGCAACCAAAAAGGCCTTCAAAACTTTCACGAACTAAGGCGCATAGCCCAGTCTATCTTTTTTATGACCTTTTTGTTCGAAATTGTTTTTGCCAGTCTGTTCCTTATTTTTAGATATTGGTTACCGACCATTTATCTGAATGTAGGGGATGTTGCCAACCACGCCGATAATATGGAAGTGATAGCCCTAGCAGCCCAGTTGCTCTTGGTATCCGCATTTTTTCAAATCTCCGATGGCGTGCAGGTGGTGGTCCTCGGTTCCCTAAGGGGATTACAGGACGTTAAGATTCCCACTTTTTTAACTTTTATTGCTTATTGGATCATTGGATTTCCGATAAGTTTTTACCTCGGACTCCACACTTCCCTAGAAAGTATTGGGATTTGGATAGGACTATTGGCGGGCCTCACGGCATCGGCCATAATGTTGTATATTCGATTTAATTATATGACCAAGAGGTTGATTGTGGGGGGTTGATGATTGCGGGTTAAGGGTTAAGGGTTAAAATGGAGAAATAAAATAAAAACAACTATGGAATTTCCTAAATTTTTATTAGGTGACAATACCGATTATCCAACCGCCATATTTGTGGTACACACAGAATACCCCCGGTTTATTATTAACTTGGAAAACGATGAGGTGGAATGGCTGGAGGACTTTTCTCCCGATGATGAAAAAGAACTGGAAGCCGAGGCAGAAACCCTCATAGAACAGGCCACGGCCTTCTACGATCGGGAGATTTCCAGATACGAAGATTAACATCCATGCTCGAAAGTATTGTACAGCACGACAAGGAACTCTTTCTTTTCCTCAATAATCTAGGGAACCCTACTCGGGATGCGTTTTGGTTATTTATGACCAATAAATGGAGCTCTCTTCCGTTGTATGCCGTTTTATTATTCCTAGCTTACAAAAATCTCGGGCCAAGAAAAACAGTAATCCTCTTATTGACCGTTGTCCTAATGATCACTACGACGGATCAATTGGCCAATTTTTTTAAATATGGAGTTCACCGCTTGCGACCTTGCCATGATTCGGAAGTATCTCCTTTTATGCGCTTGGTGAAAGATTATTGCGGTGGTCAATTTGGATATTTTTCTGCCCATGCCGCCAACGCAATGGCGGTGGCATTCTTCTTCACTTATATTCTTCGGGAAAAATATAGATATATTGGTATTTTCCTTGTTTTATGGGCCGTTTTGTTAGGATATAGCCGGATTTATATCGGGGTGCACTTTCCTTTGGATGTGATCACCGGTATGTTCTTTGGCTTGGTTTTTGGATGGATCTTTGTTAAGTTATTTATCTTTGTCCAACAGAAATATCAGGTATGATATCGAATTCGAGGTATTGGTTATTAATTTTCCTAATCGTTTTGGTCTATATCGCCGGAATGTTCGTACCGCTCCTTGAGAACGATTCTGCCCAGTTTGCCGTCATGACCATGAGGATGGTCCAGGAGCACGATTTCATCAACTTGTTTAAAGGCCCCCAAGAATACCTGGACAAGCCCCATATGCACTATTGGCTAGCCGCTCTGTCTTTCAAAATTTTTGGGATCCATGACTGGGCCTATCGAATCCCCGCAATTTTAGCTTCTCTTTTAGGGGGCTATAGTTGCTATGGCCTCGGAAAATTGCTGTACAATATGGAAGTTGGCAAACTGTCTGCCCTAGTCTTTTTAACTGCTCAGACCATTGTACTCTCCAACATCGACGTCCGTACCGATGCCGTCCTCACCGGATTCACCATTTTTGCCATTTGGCAATTGGCAGCATACATGAACACAAGTGCCTTGAGAAACATTGCTTGGGGCGCCTTCGGTGCAGGAATAGCATTTTCTACCAAAGGACAGATTGCCATTTTGGTCGTAGGTCTACCCCTTTTGTGCCACTTGGCCTATACCCGTAAATGGAAAACCTTGATAAACTGGAAAGTCCTAGTGGGATTGGCAGTCTTTGCCATCACAATTGCACCAATGCTCTATGCATATTACCATCAGTTTGATTTACATCCCGAAAAGGTGATTCGTGGGCGAGATCATCGGAGTGGTATTTTCTTTATTTTTTGGGAACAGAGTTTTGAACGATTGAGCGGGGAGGGCGTTGGGAAGAACAGCAGCGATTATTTTTTCTTTTTTCATACCTTCTTATGGGTCTTCCTGCCTTGGACAGTCATCGGAATTGCCTCCTACTGGGATAAGATAAAAGCCTTTTTTAAAAATAAATTTCAATTCGGTCCAGAACAGGAATTTCTAACCTTGGGAGGAGTTACGCTTATCTTTATTATTATCAGTTTTGCCCAGTTCAAATTACCCCATTACCTCAATATAACCATTCCGTTATTTTCGGTGTTGTCTGCCTCATATTTGTTCGGTCTTTATACTAAAAATAAGGGAAAGGCATTAAAATTATTACTTGGTGTCCAGTATTTTATTCTTGGTATCGTCTTTGTTGCAACGGGATTGATATGCTTCTATGTTTTTAGGTTCGAAAATCCATGGAACTATATTTGGTTGGGAATATTGTTTGCTGGTACAGCCTATTTTTGCCTAAAGCTCGATGCCTTGTACCTCCGTATTGTAACCATTTCCGTATGCACTTCGGTTTTGTTGAATACGGTCTTAAACCTTAATTTTTACCCCTCGTTATTGGATTACCAAGGAGGATCCACTATGGCTAAGGTAGTTGCCCAAAATTCGATCCCCGTGGATAAAATCTACAAACTCTCCGAAGGACATACTTGGGCGTTGGATTTCTACGATAAGAAGCCTTTGATCATTTCTTCCATGGTGGAAATTAAAAAAAAGAAGGGTATTTGGGTGTATGTGACAGATGGTGAGTTGGATGAACTCCACAAGTCAGGTTTCGATTGGGACCATCAGTATACCGTGGATCAATTTCCCATCACGAGGCTACAAGTAAAATTCCTAAATCCAAATACTAGAGGTCAGATTTTGGAGAAACGGCATTTGATTCATATTTATTGAAAAGCTCAAGCTCAAGCTCAAAATTTAAACTAAACATATAAAATCATCAACCCATCAACTTTTTAACAACACTACCGATCAACAAAACAACGCCACATATTGCCCTAAACGTTACCGATCTCGCAATTGGATATACTCGAAAAAAGGTTCGAAGCGTCATTGCCAAAAGCATAAATTTTTCCGTGCTTCAAGGGGAACTGGCGGCCATCGTGGGTGTCAACGGAATCGGAAAATCGACTTTATTGCGCACTTTGGGCAAGGTACAACCAAAATTGTCTGGTGTAATCGTTATTGATGGCACCCGGTTGGAAAACCATTCTGCCTTGGAACTCGCTTCCAAAATAAGTATAGTCCTTACGGAGGCTGTTACAGCAAAAAATCTAACAGTCAGGGAATTGGTGACTTTGGGTAGACACCCCTACACCAATTGGATCGGAACTTTATCCGATAATGATATTCAAAAAATTGAATCTGCGATAGACATGGTTGGGGTAGTAGATCTGCAAAATAAAAAATGTTACGAACTTAGTGATGGGCAATTGCAAAAAGTTATGATCGCAAGAGCTTTGGCCCAGGATACTCCTATCATGCTGTTGGACGAGCCAACGACCCATTTGGACTTGTATCACAAAGTCTCCCTTCTTAAGCTCTTGCAGCACATAGCACATTCCACACAAAAAACGATCTTGTTCACAACACACGAAATCGAGGTTGCCATTCAACTCTGTGATAAAATGTTGATATTGGAAAAAGAAAAAAGCACCTTTGGGCAACCTTGTGAACTCATCGCCAAAAGAAGTTTTGAAACTCTTTTCCCTTCAGATACCCTTTCGTTCGATTCGCAAACTGGGGCTTTTAAAGTTATCAAATAGAAAGGATCCTATTTATTTTAGATTGAAAGGTTATTACCCTTAAAATTCCTAAAACCAATACCATGTCATTTAGTGGCAATCCTCTATCTTTACTGCTAGAACTCTTTTAACCATTTTCTATTGGCTATAAAGTTTAATTGAGTTCCTAATATTCGCAACCCTATGGATCCCTTATTGATTTATGTATTAATTGGCTTAGTCTGCTTGGCCTTGGGTTATTTCTTTGGAAATTACATTCAAAACCTGAAGACGAAATCCACCCAGAGTGCACTGGAGGAACGGGGACTGCAATCCCGGAATAGGACGTTCGACTTGGAGAAAAAGTTAAGCGAATCGGAAAATGATAAGGAGGAACTACGTACGGAGAAAGAGCAGTTGGGCAACCAAATTGTACGTTACCAGGCCGATTTGGAAAATCTCTCGGAAAAAAATAGGGAACAGAAGGGTGAGGTAGAGAAACTTCAGGAAAAATTTACCAAGGAGTTCGAAAATTTGGCGAATAAGATCCTGGACGAAAAAAGCACCAAGTTTACGCAACAGAACCAGGAGAACATCAAGAACATACTAAATCCATTACAAGAAAAAATATTGCTTTTCGAGAAAAAGGTAGAGGAAAGCCAAAAGGAGAACATCGGCATCCATTCCGCCCTAAAAGAGCAGCTATTGAATCTCCAAATCCAGAATCTCAAGATTACACAAGAGGCAGAAAATCTAACCAAGGCCCTTAAAGGCGACAGCAAAATGCAGGGTAACTGGGGAGAACTGGTCTTGGAACGCGTCCTAGAAAAATCTGGTTTGGAAAAGGACAGGGAATATACAGTACAGCAAAGCTTTACCCGGGCAGATGGAAGTAGGGTGTTGCCCGATGTAATCATAAATTTACCCGACGGCAAAAAAATGATCGTCGATTCCAAGGTTTCCCTAACAGACTACGAAAGGTTTGTAAATGCCGAAGATGATTTTAAAGAGCGGTTCTTAAAGGACCATATCAATTCTCTAAGAAAACACGTTGATCAACTCTCCGCCAAAAAGTACGAGGATCTTTATGAGATGGAAAGCCCGGATTTTGTGTTAATGTTTGTACCCATTGAACCCGCATTTGCTATTGCCATTAATACGGATAATACCCTTTACAACAAGGCGTTTGAGCAGAATATCATTATTGTCACCCCATCGACACTTTTAGCCACTCTCCGTACCATCGATTCTATGTGGAACAATGAAAAACAACAACGCAACGCTATAGAAATTGCCAGACAGGCAGGAGCCCTTTACGATAAATTTGAAGGGTTTGTAGGCGACTTGACCAAAGTAGGCAAGAAAATGGACGAGGCCAAAACCGAATACAAAGGAGCTATGAACAAATTGGTGGAGGGCAAGGGAAATATTGTCTACAGCATTGAAAAATTAAAAAAAATGGGAGCCAAAGCAAAAAAATCAATACCAGAACCTATTTTAAAGCGTGCTTTGGATGATGATTTCGAGGAAATTGAAAGTGCTCAGGGAGCAGTTGATGGTTGATGGTTGATGGTTGATGGTTGAAAATTTCTTATTTTAAAATATAATCTAAATTTATAGTGATAAACTTTTAAACAAATCAACCCAGTAACATAATAACCCGATAATTTAGTAACTTAATGACCTAATAACCCAATAACTAATTAGGCAAACAGCAAATATTCCCATGAAAAAAGCACTAATCATAACCCTTACCATTATCTGCCTCGCTTTTGCGGGCTTTTATGCTTTTGTTTACTTTGTACCGTTCAGCCACGGGGTACGGTCGGGGGAGCTGATCAAGATAAGTTATAAAGGAGTTTTAATAAAGACTTGGGAAGGGGAGATTAGCCAAGGAATTTCTGGGGCGCAGATATTTTCCTTCTCCGTGCTGGACAAGGATACAGAGGCCATAGAAAAATTGAAGGAATACCAGGGCGAATATGTAAAGCTGGATTATGTACAACGCTATTCTACCTTTGCTTGGTTAGGAGACACCAAATATTTCGTCACTAAGGTAACGCTCGATAAATCACCTCATTTTGGAGACTGATCTAGTGCATACACGTTCCAGAGGGAAAAGCACAGGGTTCGATTAGGAAAACATAGTATCATCGTAAATCCCGAGCTGCCGCACTATCTAAAAACCAATCCAGGTCACCAGACTTGGGAGCTACCAAAGAAGCAGGATAAGAGGTAAAACTTCCCTTCTTGTTTACAATTTCCATTACTTTGTCCGTCTTGCTATCCCCAGTAACCAGAAAAGCTACTTTTTTCGCATTATTGATCACTTTACCAGTGATGGTAATTCGTTTTTGGCCAGAATCGGGATGTATAGCCACCTCACAAAGATTCTCTGAATCCCACAAGTGGATATTGTACGGAAATATGGAAGCGGTATGGCCATCATCCCCCATTCCCAAGATTACCAGGTCAAATTGTGGCACTCCTTCAAAACGGGACAACCTACTTTCCAATACTTCGCTATATCTTATGGCTTCCTCCTTAGGTATGTTCTCCCCATAGATGCGGTGAACGTTTCCTTCCGGAATACTTATTTTGGACAGCAGGTGGTCCACTGTCATTTTGTAATTGCTCTCGCTATCATTCGGTGGAACACAACGTTCATCTCCCCAATATAAATGAACTCGGTTCCAAGCTATGGAATCCTGAAAATCCGCTGCTAATTCGTCAAAGACCACTTTGGGAGTACTACCGCCAGAAAGGGCAATATGCACTTCGGGGCTGTTATCTATCAATCCTTGCAAGTATTTCGCAAAGCTTTGGGCCACCTCCAGTTTTGTTTCTGATATGTTTAGTTTCATGCCAATCTAGAATTATAATGATGTTGCTATAATCAAATGAAAAATAATTAATCATATTTGGAAAAAGAATATAGACTATAGACAATGGACGATTTTTTTATCCAGAGAAATTTCCACAGTCCTTTAGTCTAGATTCCCTACTCTCTTTTCTATTTTCTATTCTCTTTGATTTATTAAGATAGCACGCAAAAGCCCATGTCATCGGCCAAATGTTCCCCTGGGTTTCTCCAAGTATAATTGCCCTCAAAAAGATCATCCGCATTTTTAGGGCCCCATACCCCTGAAGAATACCCATATGTTCTTACTCCCTTGTTATTTTCCCAATAATCCAGGATGGGGTCTACAAACTCCCAAGCCGCCTCTACTTCATCGGCACGTGCATATAGCGTGGCATCGCCTTGCATGGCATCCAACAGTAATCTTTCATAAGCCTGCATAATATGATTTTCCACTAAACTCGAATAATAAAAATCCATATTGGCGCGCTCCACCTTAAAGCCCTGCCCAGGTACCTTTACCCCAAACTTTATCATTATGCCCTCATCGGGCTGGATCCGGATAATCAACTTATTATCCATATTGTTGATATCCACATCTTTGAATACCTGATGATGGGGCGTCTTAAAATGGACGACGACTTCGGTAACTTTGGTCGGCATTCTTTTGGCAGTCCTAACATAAAAGGGAATATCGGCCCACCGCCAGTTATCAACAAAAAACTTGATGGCCGCATAGGTTTCCGTCTTGGAATTTGGGTCTACCCCTTCTTCATCCCTATACCCCTTTACTTTCTCGCCGTCTATGACCGATGCTAAATACTGTCCCCGTATCGTATTGTCAAATAAGGTTTTTTCATCGCGCATAATCCTCAGGGATTTCAAGGCCTTTACCTTTTCGTTACGAATCTCCTCCGAACTAGAATTTATGGGAGGTTCCATAACTACCAAGGATACGATTTGCAATAGATGGCTCTGGAACATATCGCGCAAAGCACCTGATTTGTCATAATAGCCACCCCTTTTTTCCACACCCACGCTTTCTGCATTGGTGATTTCCACGTGTTGTATATAGTTCCGGTTCCATAGCGGCTCAAAAATACTGTTCGCAAAACGGGTCACCAATAAATTTTGGACGGTTTCCTTGCCCAAATAATGGTCTATTCTATAAATCTGCGATTCGTTAAAATATTGATGTAGGCTGTTGTTCAGGTTCTTTGCTGTCTCCAAATTGTAGCCAAAGGGTTTTTCTACGATCAAACGCCTAAATCCGTTGGATTCATTGCTTAGTCCCTGTTCGGCTACATTTTTTGCAATGGTCTCATAAAGGTTAGGTGGGGTAGCTAGGTAGAACATATAATTGCCTCCCGTACCAAATTTAGAATCCAGATCAGAAATCCTTGTATTTATTTTGCTATAGCTTACATCGTAGTCATCCCCCAAATCCTCGTAAAAAAACTTGTTGGCAAAGGTGTCTACAAAATCTTGCTCCTCCTCCTTAACGGCGTCTTGTAGATATGGGCTTTCCAAGACCACTCTTTTACGAAAAGTATTGTCGGTCAGACTGCTACGGCTAAGGCCTAAAATCACGAAATTTTCCGGTAGATGTTTGCCTTTATATAGATTATACAGTGCAGGTACCAACTTCCGGGCAGTAAGATCGCCCGAGGCACCAAAAATGACCAACATTTGATTTTCTGTTTTATTCATATTTTAGGGATATAAAACTAATTTGATTTGTGTACTTACAAAAATAACCTAAATACGTACAATGAATCCATCCTGGGCATTTATAGGTTTCCATTCGGCAATAGACCTATAAAGTGGATATTTTAAATTAATTTTGAATGTATTTTATTTCCAGGGCGAAGATAGGGCATAATTAAAAAATATTATTTACAACTTTTATTACTTAACATATCGATCCTAAATATGATCGATTTTCAACAAAAAATTACCTTTATGGAACACACTACATATGATTTTGGACTGATTGGACTAGGCGTTATGGGGAGAAACTTTATCCTGAACGTTGCCGATAATAATTTTACTGCTTTTGGCCACGATCTTGACCCAGAAAAAGTAAATGCGCTAAAAGAGGAAGGAAAGCATACGGGAAGAGTTGACGCCTCTACCGATGTACACGCTTTTGTGAATGCACTTTCCAAACCCAGAAAGATAATGCTCTTAGTGCCGGCAGGTAAAATTGTGGACAGCGTTATAGAAGAATTGGCCCCATTGTTAGATAAAGGTGACCTAATAATTGATGGAGGCAACTCTTTCTTTACCGATACCGATAGGCGCGAGGCACAATTACAATCCAAGGGTATCCATTTCTTTGGAGCAGGGGTTTCCGGTGGTGCCGAAGGCGCCAGACGGGGTCCGAGCATCATGCCAGGTGGCAACAAAGAGGCCTACAAGGAGGTAAAACCTATTTTTGAAGCCGTTGCAGCCAAATTTAAAGGAGAACCATGCGTGGCCTATCTAGGTCCAAAATCCGCAGGGAATTATGTTAAAATGGTCCATAACGGAATTGAATATGGATTGATGCAGCTTACTTCCGAGATCTATGATGTCTTGAAAAAGGCAGGAAATTTCGATAACAAAGAATTGCACAACACATTTAGCAAATGGAATGAAGGAAGGCTCCAGTCATTCCTCGTAGAGATAACCTCTAAAATATTTACCCAAAAGGACGATAAAGGAAGCGGTTTTTTGATCGACAAGATTCTGGATAAGGCCAAACTTTATTCAAGGCCAAAACCCGAACCAATGGAAAAGGAAAAACTGGAAAAAATAACAGAAGAGGCTCTCTATTTTTCCTTTATTACCACATATGCCCAAGGGCTGCACCAATTAGCGGATGCCTCCCAAGAATACGGGTATGAACTAGACCTATCTATCATTGCCAAAATCTGGAGGGCTGGTTGTATCATTAGGGCGGCTCTCTTGGAAGACATAACACAGGCTTACAAAAAGGATGGTCAGCTACACAATCTTTTATTGGCTTCAGCTTTTGTGGAAAAAATAAACTCCACCGTAGGATCGGCAAGGGAGCTTGTGGCCTATGCAGCCAAAAATGGTATCCCCGTTCCGGGATTGGCAGCATCCTTGACCTATTTTGATGCCTATACTTCTAGTAATTTACCTTTGAATCTGATTCAGGCTCAACGTGATTATTTTGGTTCCCACACCTATGAACGCACCGATATGAAAGGGATATTCCATACGGAATGGGATTAATTATTTTATTTAATCATTATGGGAACCATTGAAGAAGGAAAAAACACGGCCATTATAGCCTATATGACAATTATTGGCAGTATTATCGCTATCAGTATGAATATGAGGTCACAAAATGAATTTGCCAG
>CAJDXC010000059.1_pt1 | contig 10872 bp, 10 predicted proteins | sample 7391681 | NCBI WGS metagenome assembly CAJDXC01 (sample SAMEA7055742, study PRJEB34461) | soil metagenome | biome: terrestrial ecosystem; feature: Peninsula; material: soil | place: Antarctica | collected 2016 | reverse complement strand
CCTGAAACTAGAAACAATAGAAACTTGAAACAAATTCTTTCCATCTCTTTACAATATACACAAGAACATAATAACCCAGTAACTTAACAACTCAATAACTATAATGTCCGACGATAAAAAAGTCATTTTTTCCATGTCTGGGGTTACCAAGACCTATAAGACCGCAAATACCCCGGTACTTAAGAATATATATCTCAGTTTCTTTTATGGGGCCAAGATCGGTATCTTGGGACTCAACGGTTCCGGTAAATCTACTTTGCTAAGAATCATTGCTGGGGTCGACAAGAACTATCAGGGGGATGTGGTTTTTTCACCGGGCTATAAGGTCGGCTATTTGGAACAGGATCCACAACTGGACGAAAACAAGACCGTTTTGGAAATTGTTAAGGAAGGAGTCGCCGAAACCGTTGCTATTTTGGATGAGTACAACAAGATTAATGATATGTTCGGGTTGCCCGAGGTCTATGAGGATGCGGACAAGATGCAGAAGCTTATGGACAAACAGGCCTTGCTGCAGGACAAGATAGATGCGGCCAATGCTTGGGAATTGGACACCAAACTAGAGATAGCCATGGATGCGCTGAGGACCCCGGAACCGGATAAAAAAATTAGTGTGCTTTCCGGTGGAGAGCGCAGAAGGGTGGCGTTGTGCAGGTTATTATTGCAAGAGCCGGAAATTCTGTTGCTAGATGAGCCAACCAACCACCTAGATGCCGAATCCGTTCACTGGTTAGAGCACCATTTGGCACAATATAAGGGTACGGTAATCGCCGTTACCCACGACCGATATTTTCTGGACAATGTGGCCGGCTGGATTTTGGAATTGGACAGGGGAGAAGGGATTCCATGGAAGGGCAATTACTCGTCATGGTTGGATCAGAAATCCAAACGGATGGCCCAAGAGAGCAAACATGCTTCCAAGCATCAAAAGACATTGGAACGTGAGCTAGAATGGGTGCGGCAGGGTGCTAAGGGACGCCAGACTAAGCAAAAGGCTCGTTTGCAGAACTACGATAAACTATTGAGCCAAGATCAAAAACAGCTCGATGAAAAATTAGAGATCTACATTCCTAATGGTCCTCGGTTGGGTACAAATGTGATAGAAGCCAAAGGAGTTAGCAAGGCTTACGGGGATAAACTGTTGTACGAGAATTTAAATTTTAAACTTCCCCAAGCTGGGATCGTAGGGATAATTGGTCCCAATGGCGCAGGGAAAACCACTATTTTTAGGATGATTATGGGTGAGGAAACCCCGGATAACGGGGAATTCGTGGTAGGAGATACCGCTAAGATTGCCTATGTGGACCAGAGCCATTCCAATATCGATAGGGAAAAATCGATTTGGGAAAATTTTAGTGACGGTCAAGAACTCATTTTGATGGGGGGGCGACAGGTAAACTCTCGGGCATACTTAAGCAGGTTCAATTTTGCGGGGAGCGAACAAAACAAAAAGGTGAACATGTTATCCGGGGGCGAGCGCAACCGACTGCATTTGGCCATGACCTTAAAGGAAGAGGGCAACGTGCTACTGTTAGATGAGCCTACCAATGATTTGGATGTAAATACTCTACGGGCACTTGAGGAAGGTTTGGAGAATTTTGCTGGCTGTGCTGTGGTAATCTCCCATGACCGTTGGTTCTTGGATAGGGTCTGTACCCATATCCTTTCCTTTGAAGGGGATTCGCAAGTTTATTTTTTTGAAGGGTCTTTCACGGAGTACGAAGAAAATAAAAAGAAACGCTTGGGCGGGGACCTGATACCAAAAAGACTCAAGTATAAAAAATTGATAAGGTAGCGCAGACACATGAGTGTGTGGGCTAATAGTTGTTGGTTGCGTGTTCCTGGCTGCGTGTTCTAGGGAATAGTAGGACTCCTTTAGGTTTTCGATTTTTCCTTGTCGTATGGAAATTTTCGGGCTGCGGTCTTCATCATCTTATCGATTAGGTCATCCGTATTTTTGCCGGACTTTTTAGTAATCTCCTTTTCATATTTCCAAAGTAGTTTTCCGGTTTTACCATCGCTTATTTTAATGCCGATCCATCCGTAATCGGCACCGCCCAATAAATAGTCTATAAGGCTGAAATCGGTTTCCTTTCCTTCCGAAAGAAGGATGTTCAACTCTAGGTTTCCGCTGATAATCCCGTCCACTCCCAGAATTTCGCTCAGTTGCCTGATAGTGTAGGTATCGATGTTTTGATAATTGATGTTGTTTTGTGACAACAAGGCATTGGTGTCTTTTATGTTCTGAAACTCTACACTAAACTTTTTCTTTTTTTGGCTCCTGGAAAAATAGGTTTCCAAGGCATTTTGTACCGCATAACCTTCTTTTTCTTCCAATTCTTTTTTATCTTCCTTGGAGACCGGAGCTTTTAGTTCCAAATTGGTAAAGAAAGGGATAATGGCCAGTATGTGATGGTTCTTGCTCAATTCACCGAATTTACGGCTCTCGTAAATATTTTTCTGTGCGATCGCTCCGACAACGGTAAACATTAATAGAATGAAAAGAGTATTTTTTAACTTCATGGATACAAGTTCAATTAGATTATTTGTCGACAATACTGTTTTTCTGATTCTCCAAAATACTAATAGTGGTAACACATTTATTTTCTAAAAAAGGTACTGGTAAATGTGCTAGAATTCCCAACGTTATCCGTCACGATCAACTCCAGCTTACAATCCTTTTTATCTAATATCTTATCGTCAAAATTATAGGTCAATGTATTGGTCTTTGGTTCGTATTCCATTAATATCCACTCCCCGTTTAGGGTAGCATTGTAGGTGTTTATACCACTGAGGTCGTCCGTTATCCGTAAACTAAGGTAGTGATAATTGTTCAGCCATTGTTTGTCCTTAAAGTTGCGGGCACTTATACTAGGGCCTACTGTATCTTTGGCTAGGGTATAGGTTCCAAGGTCCTTGGTGCGGGTAGTGAAATTGGGTCCTCGCTTGTAGGTCGTGACGTAATTAGGTCTGCGATATTTGTCCAACCTGGCTATAAAAAGCTGTTTCTGTTCCTCCGTCGAGTATTTAGAGGCATCAAAAGTAATTGTAAAGTTGCGATGGCAGGGAACCGAATTGTTGTGTATTCTAACGGTGTCGCCTCCCTTTTTTAGGTCGATATAAAAATTGTCATAGAATGTATTCGCGGGAAAATAGACCTTGGCTACACCGAGATCAAAATTGTTCGGTTTTTTGGCTATCACATAATCATCGGTCTTCTCTATCTCTTTTTGAATCCTAAGCTCTTTCCTTTTGCCTTCTACGGGGATAATCAATTTTGTTAGGTTGTCCTCCAAGTCCCCGATCTGTATCTCTACATTATATGTCAGACCTTCGTTCACCACAATTTTGCCGTCGTTTACCAGGGTACGGTAAATGCTCAACTGATTGCCCGGAACCCGAAAGCATTTTTGAATCCGATCTTGGTGATTGACGTAGTATTCGTAATCGATCAATGTATTAATGTACCGCCCTTCGGTAAAGGAAAACGTTTCAAAATCATAATCGGTATATGTTTTTCCATTAACAAGCTGTTTAACGGAATACACCCCATTCTTGTTTGCTGCCAAGTCCTGCCGATCGTAGGAGTTGATGCCAAAACCTATGGTGCCAATGGCGCTTACTGGATCCGCCAGAAAGGTGCCGTCACCTTGTTTCTTAAAATGGATCTGGATACGGTCGTTGCTTTGGTTGATTTCTGCATCGGGGGAAAGGGAGTATCCAAAAAGTTCTAGCAAAGTGGGATCGGTGGCGTCCCGGACATCAAATCCGAAAAGTAGGGGGTTGATGGGTTTTTCGGTAATGGTACTGCGCACCTCAAAATGAACGTGAGGACCCCCAGAACTGCCAGTATCCCCACTATAAGCTATGAGTTCGCCTTTTTGTACTGTAATTTCCCCATAATCGGGGAAGGCTTCCACCTCGTAGGATTGTTTTTTGTACTGTAACTTTTTGATGTATTCTTCAATGGCAGGGGAGAATTTTGAGAGGTGGCCATAGACCGAAGTAAATCCGTTAGGATGGGCAACGTACACCACTTTGCCGTATCCCCAATGTGCTACTTTTATCCTTACGATCGTACCATCGGCAATGCTGTGTACAGGTAGGCCTTGGCGTTGTTGGGTTTTGATGTCGATCCCGGCATGAAAATGATTGGAACGAAGCTCGCCAAAATTCCCCGCAAGAACCAAAGGAATGTCCAACGGGGGACTAAAAGTATCTTTGGGATAGTTCTCTTGGCTATGTAGCGAAATCGAAAAAAATAAAAATAAACCTAAAAATGCTTTTACCATAATATAACAAACCTAAGTGCGAAAGTAATTAATAGAGTTTGATTTATGAAAACCCTAAGAAACTGTTTTGAAATATGTGATTGAAATTTTTACAGATGATTTTTGATGCAGTATGAGGCAAAAGTTTTAAGCATAGCAGAGCTAAGGTTCAAAATTTTAACGAAACCTGCCCGTCCGTTCAGGTGGTTAATGCGCAAAAATCGACATAAAAAAGCAATTGACATATTTCAAAACAGTTTCTAGATCCTAAAAAAAATGTAAAGTCCAAGAAATGGAGGGCTTTTGAACGCTTTGCTAAGAGCGTCCAAAGAATAATTGCCAAAAGTATTGCGAAGTCCTACGATGTATATTAACTTTGTGTAAAATGCATTGAATTGCGCTTATGGGCGGACTAGTGGAAATCGTTGATTCCTTAGAGAACAAAATCGGCAAGTTGTTGTACAAAATGGAATTGTTGATTAAAAACAATACCAAGTTGGAGGAGGATATGGCCACTTTAAAAAAGGACACTGAGAAGACCAGGCAATCCGTAATGGAATGGGAGGAAAAATACAATTCCCTCAAACTGGCCAATTCAATGCTGGGCAGTAATACGAACAAAACAGAAGCTAAGCTCAAAATAAACGCATTGATTAGGGAACTGGATCATTGTATGGCCCAGTTGGCCGAATAGGGAGGGACGATATTATGGCAGAAAAGCTCAAAATAAAGCTTTCTATTGCGGATCGAGTATATCCTTTAACCATTGACCCAAGTCAGGAAGAAGGATTGCGGAAGGCAGCAAAGAATATTGAATTGTTGGCGAAAAAGTTTGAACAAAGCTATGCCGTGAGGGATAAGCAGGATGTATTAGCTATGTGCGCACTACAGTTTGCCTCCAAGATCGAGCAAAAGGGAATAGACCAATCCGAAGATACCAAAGAGGTCTTTGAGCGGTTGAAGGCACTAGATCATATGGTGAATTCCAAACTAAGCATAAAATAAGTTCTTTTAAATATAAAGTTACTGCCCACATTGGTAATTAATTTTTGACAAGCTCAACACTAATTTGTTTAAAAAGGGTGAGTTTGGATTGTAAAAGCAGGCCTTACTGGTATAAGGATCCTTGATCAGTCCTGTAGCCCTAAACCTGTTTATTGGAGTTTGTACAAAACTTCCCCAATGTGGGCTTTTTTTGTTGAAGTCATTTAAGTTTTTTGGATTGAAGCGAAAATTAGACATTTTTTACCCTATTGAAAAAGTTTAAATGAGTTCATTTACTAATTTTTAAAAACTATGGATATAATAAGTACAATTATAATAGTGAGTATTGTGGGTATTGCAATTGGTTTTGCAATCGCCAAGTTCATGGAAAAGGGGAGAGCCTCCAAAACCATATCATCTGCCAAAAGTGAAGCGACCTCTATTGTTCGGGACGCCAAAGCTGAGGCAGAGAATATTAAAAAGGATAAAATATTTCAAGCCAAAGAAAAGTTCCTCGAACTAAAGGCAGAACATGAAAAAGTGATCAACGGGAAGGAGCAGAAGATCTCTGAAGCTGAGAAAAGGACTCGGGACAAGGAATCCCTCGTCAGCAATGAACTCGCTAGGACAAAAAAGCTGAGCGAACAATTAGAGGTTAAGCAGCAGGAAGCAAACCATAGAAACGATTTTCTGGAAAAAAGGCAATCCGAATTGGAGAAGCTTCACAAGAGCCAGGTACAACAGTTAGAGGTCATTTCTGGTCTGTCTGCAGAGGATGCCAAGGGCCAGTTATTAGAATCCTTAAAGGAAACTGCAAAGGCCGATGCTATGGCCTATATGCAAACTACCATGGAAGAGGCCAAGCTCACTGCACAACAAGAGGCTAAAAAAATCATAATCAATACTATTCAAAGAATTGGGACGGAGGAAGCCGTAGAAAACTGTGTTTCTGTATTCAACCTAGAGTCAGACGACGTTAAGGGACGTATTATCGGTAGGGAAGGAAGAAATATCCGTGCCTTGGAAGCCGCTACCGGAGTAGAGATTATTGTAGACGACACCCCTGAGGCCATCATTCTTTCTTGTTTTGATTCAGTAAGACGCGAAGTGGCCCGTCTCTCCCTGCATAAATTGGTGACCGATGGCCGTATACATCCGGCACGGATTGAAGAAGTCGTAAAAAAGACGGAAAAACAGATCGACGAAGAAATCGTCGAAGTTGGGAAACGTACCGTAATCGACTTAGGGATCCATGCCCTGCACCCAGAACTGATAAAGGCCGTAGGAAGGATGAAATACCGTTCCTCATATGGACAAAATTTGCTACAACATTCCCGTGAAGTGGCCAAATTATGTGGGGTTATGGCTGCAGAATTGGGTTTAAACCCCAAGGTGGCCAAACGGGCCGGTTTACTTCACGATATTGGCAAAGTACCCAATACCGAGGTCGAAATAGAAACCCCACATGCCATTTTAGGAATGCAGTGGGCAGAAAAGTTTGGGGAGAAGCCCGATGTATGCAATGCCATTGGCGCCCACCACGATGAGATAGAAATGAAGTCGCTGATTGCCCCGATTGTACAGGTCTGTGATGCTATTAGTGGCGCAAGACCAGGTGCAAGAAGGCAGGTCTTGGACTCCTATATTCAACGTTTAAAGGATTTGGAGGATATTGCTTTTGGATTCGGAGGCGTTCAGAAAGCCTATGCTATTCAGGCAGGTAGGGAACTTAGGGTCATCGTGGAAAGCGATAAGGTAAGCGACGATAAAGCGGCAGAACTTTCCTTTGAGATTTCACAAAAAATACAGACCGATATGACCTATCCGGGACAAGTCAAAGTTACCGTGATCCGGGAGACCAGATCTGTGAACGTTGCCAAATAAGGATTCTTGATGTTGTAGGTTAAGTGAGGCGAAAAGGAGGCAGCAAGGTTTTCTTTTCGCTTTTTTATTAAAGCTTCTTCCCGAATAAGATAAAGTGGATTCCTATTGTTGGCTTATCAAACCATACCATAAGAAATAGGATAAAAATCGTACTTTTGTAAGACGGAATCTAAGTATGGAATTTTCTTCAAAACTCTTGGAAAATGCAGTTTATGAAATGTCCCAATTGCCGGGCATTGGCAAACGTACGGCCCTGCGTTTGGTACTTCATTTACTAAAACGGCCCACGGAGCAGACCCACCACCTCACCACCTCCCTATTGAAACTTAGGAACGATATTCAGTTCTGTTCCAATTGCCATAATATTTCGGATGTTGCCCTTTGCGAGATTTGTGCCAATCCCAAAAGGAATGAAAGTTTGGTCTGTGTCGTAGAGGATATTCGGGATGTTATGGCTATTGAGAATACCGGGCAGTTTCGAGGCTTGTATCACGTACTAGGGGGCAAGATATCGCCTATGGAAGGAGTGGGGCCACAGAATCTTACTATTGCCGATCTTGTAACAAAGGCCAAGGAAGGGAAAATAGAGGAGTTAATTTTTGCCTTGAGCTCTACCATGGAAGGTGATACCACCAATTTTTATATTTACAAACAGTTGCATGGGCTTTCGATTAGGATATCGACCATTGCACGGGGAATTGCGGTGGGCGATGAGTTGGAATATGCCGATGAGGTAACACTTGGAAGAAGTATTTTGAACCGTATCCCGTTCGAAAATTCCTTAAGAGTCTCGTAATCGTAAACACGAAAAATTAAAATATTTGCACTTTTTTTAAGTATTTTCGCAATGTAAAAAGCATATAACCTCGGGTTTCTATTTGGAGGGGTATAAGAAACATTAAACAATAATATGTCGAAGTTTGAACTGAAATTGCCGCAAATGGGAGAGAGTGTCGCCGAAGGTACCTTAACCTCATGGTTAAAGGAAGTAGGGGAGACCATAGAAATGGACGAGGCTGTTTTTGAAATCGCGACTGATAAAGTAGATTCCGAAGTGCCCAGCGAGGTGGAAGGGGTGTTGGTAGAAAAGTGCTTTCAGGTAGATGACGTGGTCAAGGTAGGACAAACGGTAGCCATTATTGAAGTTAATGGGAAGGAATCCGGCTCTGTAGAATCGGAAAAGTCCGATCAGTCCCAGCAGACCAAAGAAATACAGGAAACAGTGTCCACTTTTGAATCCGATATGGTTAAGGCGAAAGAAGCCACGGCCACCCATAGTCAAGATTATGGAAGTAGCAACAAGTTTTATTCCCCTTTGGTGCGGAATATCGCCAATGAAGAGGGAATTTCCGTTGCCCAGTTAGATACCATACAAGGGACCGGCCAGGATGGTAGAGTGACCAAGAACGATATCCTTTCCTATCTAGAACAACGCAAATCTGGAGATCGACCAAACACAATCGATCAACCTAAAGCTGTTGCCGCCCAAGAGACAACTCCCATAGAATCTTTAAAACCCCAGCCTGAAGAGGCCGAAGAGGTAAAAGTCCAAGTTGGTGCTGGTGATGAAGTGATACCTCTTACAAGAATGGGCAAACTCATCGCCCAACATATGACGGACAGCCTTGCTACCGCCGCCCATGTACAGAGTTTTGTAGAGGTAGATGTTACCAACATAGTGAATTGGCGCAACAAGGTAAAAGCCGACTTTGAAAAGCGGGAAGGGGAAAAACTCACCTTTACCCCAATCTTTATGGAGGCCGTTGCCAAGGCATTGAAAAAGTTCCCTATGGTCAATATTTCGTTGGAAGGGGACAAGGTCATCAAAAAGAAGAATATCAATATAGGCATGGCCACGGCATTGCCCGACGGGAATTTAATTGTACCCGTAATCAAGAATGCGGACCAGTTAAACCTTGTGGGCATGACTAAGGCGGTAAACGACCTAGCCCTAAGGGCGAGGACCAACGCACTTAAGCCGGAAGAGGTAAAGGAAGGCACCTATACCGTGACCAATGTGGGTTCTTTTGGCAGTATTTTTGGTACTCCGATTATCAACCAACCCCAAGTAGGAATTTTGGCCTTGGGAGCCATTAGAAAGATCCCGGCCGTAATAGAGACCGATGATGGCGATCTTATCGGTATCCGCAGTAAAATGTTCCTCTCCCATAGCTATGATCACCGAGTGGTGAACGGGGCCCTAGGTGGACTCTTTGCCAAAGCCGTTGCCGACTATCTAGAGGCCTGGGATGTGGATCGGGAGGTGTAGTATGTCTGAAAACCCATCACAGGTAATCCAACAATAATTTAATAATCAATACTATTGATTAAGGTCCATAAGAACTATAAGGAAGCTTCGGTTTTTACTCCCGAAAACCTGCTGAGGGAGGCAAGGCGACAAAAGAATATAGATGCCTGTAACGTGCCGGAAGTTTGCGTGCTTGATCCGGATGGGGATTTGGTGGCGTATCTATTAAAGACAAATCAAGCTACCATTAACCCCTGTTGGGCTTGCTATCACACAAAACTTTACGATGTAAAACAAAACGACCTTAAATTTGCTGTTTTGGGCTGTGCGGTGGGTTCTTCATTCGCGGTCTTGATAGCAGAGCAATTATTTGTATCTGGCTGTAAGACCCTTATCAGCATAACCTCTGCAGGGATTATCAACCCAACAAAGAAAAACTCCAAATTTGTTTTAATAGAGCAAGCACTCCGGGATGAAGGTACAAGCTATCACTATTTGCCACCTTCCGAGATAAGCAGTATAGACCCGATTTTATTAAAAACCCTAATGACCTATTATGGCACTAACGATGTATCCATAGAAGCCGGCATGAGTTGGACAACGGATGCCCCATACAGGGAAACACAAACAGCCATAGACGAGGCAAAAAAATTAAATGCAGTATGTGTAGAAATGGAGGCGGCTGCACTTTATGCCTTCGCCAAAGCCAGAAATAAAGATGTAATTTGTTTTGCGCACCTTACCAACACTATGGCCCAAACTGCAGGCGATTTTGAAAAAGGAGAAGAAATGGGCAGTCTGGATACTTTGGAACTAATACGGCATACCATGAAAGCGATTAATAAAAGTCCCAGTAAATATTGGGACAATATCTATGCGACCAAGAAGTCTAATGAAGTAAGCTGGACACAGGCAGTTCCTAAGGCCTCGTTAGATTTTATCCTCTCGTTTGGCTTGCCGAAGTCCGCAAAAATAATAGACGTTGGCGGGGGCGAAAGTAGACTGGTAGACTTTTTACTCGAAGCAGGTTTTGAAAATATTACGGTACTCGACATTTCGGCCAACGCATTGGAGAAGGCGAAGAACCGTTTGGGCGACAAGGGTAAAAAGGTGAATTGGATCGTAAAGAATGTCACGGAATTTAACCCGGATACTGAATTTGATGTTTGGCACGATCGGGCAGCCTTCCATTTTTTGACAACAACGGAGCAAATTGCCAAGTATATGACCATTGCTAGAAAATCTATTAAGGGGTATTTGATAATAGGAACGTTTTCGGAGAATGGACCTAGAAAATGTAGCGGATTAGATATAAAACAATACAGCGAAGACTCATTGGCCGCAGTGCTTGCGAACGGATTTGACAAATTGCGTTGTATAACCGAAGACCATGTGACACCGTTTAATACCACGCAGAATTTTTTGTTTTGTAGCTTTAAACGATATTTGGACTGATCTGCTCCTACAAGCATAACAATCAAACTC
>CAJDXC010000164.1_pt2 | contig 10884 bp, 8 predicted proteins | sample 7391681 | NCBI WGS metagenome assembly CAJDXC01 (sample SAMEA7055742, study PRJEB34461) | soil metagenome | biome: terrestrial ecosystem; feature: Peninsula; material: soil | place: Antarctica | collected 2016 | reverse complement strand
CTTGCCTAAATTCTTCTACGGCATAGTTTGCCGCCCTGGCCGTTAAAGCCATATAAAGTACGGACGGACTTTGGTTTCCCGTACTGGTCATACAAGCCCCATCCGTTACAAAGACATTCTTGCACAAGTGTAACTGGTTCCATTCGTTTAGCAGAGAATCTTTCGGATTCTTACCCATCCGCACTCCGCCCATCTCATGAATATCCAGTCCAGGAGCTTGATGATTGTCGCTTGAACGGATTTCCGTGCACCCTATTTTTTGAAGCATCTCAGTGCTTTGTTCTATAAAATCGGCCACCATTTTGTCATCGTTTTCATCGTAACCCACATCGGTAACAATAAGCGGTATTCCCCACTGATCGTTTTTGTCCGGACTTAAATACACCTGGTTTGCTGCCTTGGGAATCGTTTCCCCCTGCATGTACATGTATATGCGCCAGTTCCCCGCCTCGCTAATTGCATGCTTAAAGTCTGGTCCGATCTGCACATCGCTGTTTTCCAACTTATTGGCTCGTTCCCTATAGGCCCCCAGAAAGGTCGTAAATCCGCCAACATAATTGGTATCCCGCTTCTTTAGGTTTCTATAATTTGCCAAAATGGCATCAGTAGGGTTTCTGCCATAAACATATTTGTCCATAAATCCAGAAAAATTTCCGCCAGCATGTGCCCTGTAAATCTGAAAACAGATGTACTTGCCCAAAAGCCCATTATCGTTTCCAAGTCCGTTGGGAAACCGTTCGGATTTGGAGTTTAGAAGTATCAGGTTGGAGTTTATGGCCGATGCGTTCAAGAAGATTATCCGAGCGTTGTAAACGAGTTCTTCTTTGGTATTAGTATCGATAACCTTTACCCCAGAGGCTTTACCCGTTTTGTCATCATAGATGATGGAATGTACCACAGAAAATGGCCGGATGGTAAGATTCCCCGTTTTTTCGGCCCATGGGAGGGTCGAAGAGACCGAACTAAAATATCCACCATAGGGACAACCGCGCATACATAGGTTACGAGCCTGACATTTTCCACGGCCTTGCTCCAAATGGATTTCCTTTGGCTCCGTTAAATGCGCCCATCGAGCATGGACCATATGCCTGTCCGGGTAATGTTCCTTGATCTTATCACGCATATATTCCTCTACACAATTCAGGTCGAACGGTGGCAAAAATTCTCCATCCGGCATGGCCTCTATCCCATCCTTGTTACCGCAGACCCCAACAAATTTTTCTACATGGGAGTACCAAGGAGCCACATCGTCATATCCAATGGGCCATTCCAGTCCGTACCCGTATTTGTGTGGTGCCTTAAACTCATAATCGCTCCACCGCTGGCAAGCCCTGCCCCAAGTAAGGGACTTGCCGCCAACTTGATACCCGCGGATCCAATCAAAAGGCTTTTCTTGTACATAAGGGTGCTCGGCGTCCTTGACAAAAAAGTGTTCGGTAGACTCGTCAAAACCATAGCACTTACTTACGACCGGATTTTCCATCTGCATTTTGAGCGTTTGGGAATTCCGGTGCTTAAAATCCCACGGATTCATCATGGCGGTGGGATAATCCTTTATATGTTCCACGCTACGGCCTCTTTCCAAGACCAAGGTCTTTAAACCTTTTTCACAAAGTTCCTTTGCCGCCCAGCCGCCGGAAATCCCGGAACCAATTACGATGGCGTCATAGATTTTTGTTTCGTTGTTCATGAATGACCGGAATATGATTTAATTATCTGATTATTGCTTTAGGACATGCTCCTTTAACTATTATTGTCCTTGTTCTTGGTTCTTGACTCTTGTACAGCCTATTCCGCCCTCACAATCTTATCCCGAAGTTCCCTCCAGGTCACCAATCTTACGTTGTTTTTCTTAAGCAAACCAGCGCATTCCTTACTGGTTACAAAATCAAAATCAGCTTGGCGCCAGGCGGCCCCATAATCGGCATGTTCCTTGGTAACGCCTTGCATTTCTTCGTCGTCATGAGCTAAATGGACCAAAAGACAGTTGAGACCGGGCTCCAAATTCTTTATGACCGTCGAATAAAATTGCTTTGCCCCAGTTTTGTAATCGTCCGGTTCTTCCATATAAAGCTTGTCCAGAATAACTGTTTTATCATCTAACAAGTTGGTTATTCTAGGATCATTTATTTCGTAGATTCGTTTATCCATCAAAACGGGCAGATTAAACTCTTTCCCCACTTTTAAATATGCGGCTACAAATGCCGGTGTACTTGCTGCAGCACCCATATGTACGTCCAAATGGGTTACATCCACTCCAGAACGATAAGCCCTTTTTACCTGATTCCTCAATTCTATTTCGACTTCGGCAGGAGAGCCCAAGATGGCGACACTATCTACCGAAGAATAAAAATATCCATCCTTGTTTGTAAGACTGGATACCGAATCCCTAGATGTAACAGGGCCCCATTTATAATGCTTCCATTCACTCGTAATCGTGAGATGCACCCCCAAATCCTTGTCAGTATTTTGACTGGCATACGCCGCAATTTCGGGAAACCAAGGACAGGGGACCATTATACTGGCAGAACTCACTGCACCATTGTCCAGTGCAAACATGCTGGCTCGGTTTTCCGAATGTGCCACCCCTAGGTCGTCCGCATGTAAAATCAATAGTTTGGTATTTGCCGGATAACCCAAGCGTTCCACAATCGATTTATTTTGTGCACTTACAATATCCACCCAAATAAGCAGGCAAAAAGATATCATAAAAAATCTCCGCATATTTTATTTTTTGAAAGTTGTTGGTTTGTATTCTGAAAACTACAAAACATTTCTTTTACTCCTTAACAAGATTTAACATTTATTTCTGTTCGGCCTATAATTTTAAAGGAAATTTTACGTTTTGAACGTTGAACCTAAAAATTTGAAAATGAAAATACATACCATAATATTTACTCTTTTTTGTGCCATTATGTTAACAATGTCCTGTGGAAACGCCGGATAAATGCCTTAACCTAGGTGAAAATGACCTGATACTTTCTATTCAGGAGCAGTATACCACATTTCCAGGCAAAGTTTCAATACTTTTTAAGGTTTCGAACAAGGATGGTAGTCCAGTTCCCGGACTTACTGCCAACCAATTTACAATTTACGAGCAGGGAAGAAACGATGCGTGCTTAAATACGATTTCTACGTCCGAATCTAACGCACGAATTTCCCCTAATTCCCAAATTTTCAATAACAACACCGTATTAGTTCTCGACTTGAGCAATAGTGTTCTTAGCAGTAGCCTGGACGAATTGAAAAGTGCTTCCATAAGTTTTGTAAATAGCGTAATGCCAGAAAGCACTACCGAATCTTTTAAAATGGCCATTTATTGGTTTGATGGAGGCATCCAAATCGGAATTAGTTGCGTCCATAGAAGCAATTACCAATACTATTAGTAAAGATATTTCTACGGATCTTTATGGTGCGGTCATAAAATCGACCGACATAGCGGAGAAGTTATTACAGGAAAGTACAAAAAATAACCATATTGGCGCAGCATCGGTCGTTATTTTTACAGACGGCACAGACCAGACAGCTCGTTATTCACAGAATGATGCACTTAAGAAAGTGGAGAATGCCAATCCAAACATTTCCTTCTTTACCATTGGCCTTGGCAACGAGATTGATATCGATATCCTTACCAAAATAGGAAAAACTTTTAGTGTATTTGCAGGAAACAAAGAGGAATTGGAAACCAAGTTCAACGATATTTCACAACGGGTATCCCAACGGGCCAATAGCTTTTATTTGTTTGAATATTGCAGTCCAAAGCGCGACGGCAGTGGAGAGAGTAATTTAGCCATACAGGTAAAAAAAGGCAATGAACAGGGAGCGGTACAGACCAAGTTCAACGCCAATGGCTTTACTGGAGGTTGCGAGTAAAAATTACAGAAAATTTATATTGATATGAGCATCGGCTGAGGTCGGTGCTTTTTTTGTACAAAATCATTACTTTTAACACATCAAAATCCAACAGTATGTCTGTCGCCAAAAAAGAATATAAAAGAATTACCGTAAAATCCCTGGTGGATATGAAACAAAACGGAGAGAAAATATCCATGCTCACCGCCTATGACTATTCCATGGCCAAGATTGTCGATGCGGCGAACGTAGATGTTATCCTTGTTGGGGATTCTGCCAGTAATGTCATGGCCGGACACGAAACCACTTTGCCCATTACCTTGGATCAGATGATCTACCATGCCTCTTCGGTGATAAGGGCAGTACAGAGGGCCCTGGTAGTCGTTGATATTCCTTTTGGGAGCTACCAGAGCGATCCCAAGGAGGCGCTGCGATCGGCTATCCGTATCATGAAAGAAAGCGGTGCCCATGCGGTAAAATTGGAAGGTGGCGTGGAAATCAAGGAATCCGTAAAACGAATCCTGAACGCTGGTATTCCTGTGATGGGACACTTGGGGCTCACCCCTCAATCCATATACAAATTCGGAACCTACACCGTGCGCGCCAAGGAAGATGAGGAAGCGAAAAAATTAAAGGAAGACGCGCTGCTCCTTGAAAAATACGGTTGTTTTGCCATCGTATTGGAAAAAATCCCTGCAAAATTGGCTAAGGAGGTCGCGGAAAGCCTTACCATTCCCGTTATTGGGATAGGAGCCGGCAATGGAGTGGATGGTCAGGTATTGGTATTTCATGACCTGTTGGGTATTACCCAAGAGTTCAATCCACGATTTTTACGAAGGTATATGAACCTTTACGAGGACATGGGCAATGCCATTTCCCAGTACGTTAAAGATATTAAGGACAAGGATTTCCCGAGTGACGAGGAGCAATATTGACCCGTAACATGCCAACGAGACGGTTTTTAAATAAAATTCCAGTAATTGTACTGATTTTGCTGAATTTTGGCTGTGACCAAATTTCCAAAGGATTGGTGAGGGAAAAAGTGGCCCCACTGGAATTTATAGAAGTTATCAACGACAACCTTATCCTTACCAATATAGAGAATACCGGGGCCATGATGAGCGTTGGCCAAGGACTTTCACCTTTTCTTAAAATCATTTTACTGCAGCTCTTACCTGTTCTTGTTCTGTCTATTTTGATTTATAAGACACTTCGAAAAAGCCAACTGGATCGTTGGCTGGCCATTGCCTTTGCTTTTCTAGTGGGAGGTGGCATAGGAAATTTGGTCGATAGGATAGCTTATGGCTCCGTAACCGATTTTCTTCAGATCAGAATCGGGTCCTTAAAAACAGGGATCTTCAATATGGCCGATGTTTCGGTTACCTTGGGAGTTTTGCTTATCCTGTTCATAGCCATCAGACGTAAAAAACTTCATTTTTGATGAACGGCAAAATAATTTCGAATGCGGACAATCTCCAATCGTAGTTTTTGCTAAGACCTCCAAAGCGCTCCCACGGCTGAACAAAATTTTCGCGGAGAAAGAAGCCAAAAAAACGTATTGGGCGATAGTCAAGAATCCGCCCGAGAACGAAAGCGGAACGCTGATCCATTGGCTAATCCGAAATACAAAACAGAACAAATCCTACGCCCACATCAACGAAGTGCCCGCTAGCAAGAAAGCCATTTTAGAATACAAAATTCTAAAAAAACTAGATCGCTACTTTTTGTTGGAAATCGATTTAAAAACGGGACGACACCATCAAATTAGAGCCCAATTGGCGGCTATTGGTTGTCCAGTAAAAGGAGATATGAAATACGGATTTGACCGAAGCAATCCCGATGGCAGTATCCATCTACACGCCCGGAAACTCTCCTTTATCCATCCCGTAAAAAAAGTGCTGATTGAACTTATAGCGCCTGTACCTAAAGAAACGGTTTGGTTAGCTTGTATTTAAAAATAATTTCTATTTAAGTATTCCCTATACTTGAATTCGTCATCAGTTGAATTCAATACAAATAACGCATGTAATCCATACGTTGGCTTAAGACACGAATTATAAAAATTACATTTGCAGTTATTAAATAGAATATTGTATGTGCTTTGAAGGCAAATCTTTTCAAATCCTGTATAAATTCAGAGGCATCCCGTGCTATATGGACATTTTCAGCCAGTACTCCGAAAGCCTCGTGCATTTCTAGAAAATATTTTTGAGCCTGTAGGAAACCAAATTTGAAAATACCCTCCTCATAAATTTCAGCCAAATCAAATTCCGCCCTCCGGGAGAGTTTATAAACGTCCATCCTTTTTCATACGAATTTCTACCTCTTTCATTATCTCTGGTAGCGTTATTTTTTGCCTGATCTTGTCTTACTAAATCTCTTAAATATTCGCTATCATTGGTATATTCTCCAGCCTCGATCTGGGCTTTTATCCATTTATCTTGTTGCTCTGTAAAAGTAACCGTTTTACGTACTGTAGACATAATTATTTGTTTGATTCATCATACTATTGGTGTAATATAGCGAATTATTCTAAATATTATCATAGAATACTATATTAAATTTCATATAATTTATAATCGGCATACAACTTTATAAGGGCCGATATAGACCATGCCTGTTGTATGGTCCCCTTACCGTTTTGTGGATTATTGCCGTCAAAGATTTCGGAAATACAATTCAAACCTTGGTCGGAATAAAAGTGATTCCGCAAAGAAGCCAGTTGGTCAACTACCTTTCTTTTATTCGTTATCGAATCTCCATACAAAAGAAAAAAGGTCTGATAATATTCGTACAACAAATAAGGCCAAACCGTACCTTGATGATAGGCGTCGTCCCTTTGTTCCCGATTCCCAAAGTATTCCCCTTTAAATTGTGGGTCATCCATGTCCAACGTTCGCAAACCGAAAGAAGTATACAATCTAGACCGGATGGCTTCAAAGATTCTCTTTTTGCAATCCCTGTCCAATAGACCAAAAGGCAAGCTCAAGGCGTAGAGCTGATTGGGACGAAACGAGTTATCAGTAGAAACATTAGGAATTACCACATCGGAAAGCGTACCATCAGTATTCACAAAAAACTGTGCAAAATTAGATTCAAAATTGCTGAGAACCTGCAAATACCTTTGATCTACCTCCAGTTTAAACGCAGTACAAAAATATTCATAGATTTTTAACGCATTGTACCAGAGCGCATTGATTTCGACAGGACAGCCGATTCTTGGGGTAATGACTCTGCCGTTCACGATCGCATCCATCCAAGTGAGCTGTACGCCATCTTTTCCTCCATATAAAAAACCTTCAGGAGTGACATGGATATTGTAACGGGTACCATTTATGTGAAAATCCAATATAGTTTGAAGCGACTTGATATTTTTTTTGATAAATGCTTTATCCCCAAATTTTTTATAATATTCGTAAAGTGCCACAAAAAGCCACAATGTAGCATCCATGGTGTTGTACTTTACCGGATCACCCACATGGTCGGGAAATTTATTGGGCAACATGCCTTGATCCAAACTCTTTAAAAAAGTAGTAAGTATAGATTTGGAAACCTTTTGATTTCCAGTGGAAATGGTGAGTCCCCGCATGGCAATAAGCGTGTCGCGACCCCAATCGGCAAACCAATGATAACCCGCAATGATCGACATGCTATCTGTAGACTTACGATGGACTAAAAATTGATTTCCAGATCGCAAGAGGTCCATATAAAAATCGGAAGAGGGTTTTGAATCTTTATGAACATTCAGTCTCCGTTTCTCCTTGGTCAGAAGCTCATTAACATTTTTACCTACCATATCCCCATCCAAAGTAAAGCATAAGGTCAGTTGTTCCTTGGGCCCGAGTTCACATTTTAAATATCCAATTCGGTAGTAATCACAACTAGCATCCAACCCACGTTCCCTATCCCTGGGCAAAAGAATATTCTGGTACCAAGCGCGTGCCTCTTTAAACTCTCCTTGATTCCACCCGGTATAAACGGGATTACTTCCATATCTGGGATAGGTCTTTAAGCTGTTTACATTATTTACTGTATAAAAATCGGTAACCTCGTTCTCATGAAAAATGGTATGAAAATTGGCAAACGCATAAAGTGGTACTCCAGGATATTGATTGGTAGAGAGATCAAAGTATTCATCGTTGTGCAGGATCCGTTCCTCTACCTTGGCGACTAATATTTTTCTGTTTACAGGAGGTTCTAAGGTAGCGACCAATAAGCCGTGATAACGTCTTGTATTTGCCCCATCCCTAGTACTTGAAGCATATCCGCCCAGACCGTTAGTAAAAATCCATTCTTTGGAAAATAAGTTATTCAAATGCTATTGTATTATTAGTTGATAGTTGTTTGTTGATGGTTGTTGGGTTAAGGGTTAAAAAACTCGTATCTCGAATCCCACAACCTAATCCTGTATTTCTTCTATCAAATTGGCCACCAAGGCGGTCCAGCCAGTCTGATGTGACGCTCCCACTCCCCTGCCGTTGTCACCATGAAAATATTCATAGAAAAGAACAAGGTCCTTAAAATGTTCGTCCCTATATTTTTCTTGATGTAATTTGTTGACAGGGCGGTTGCCATCCTCATCCGCTTCAAACATTTTGATAAGTCTTTTGCTGATTTCAATGCCTATGGATCTAAGATCCATCAAATTTTTACTGCCAGTCGGAAATTCTAATTTCACCTTGTCCCCACTGTATTCATAATATACTTTTATAGCCTGGAGAAATAAATAATTGATGGGCATCCAAATAGGGCCCCGCCAATTGGAATTGCCGCCAAAAAGTGATGTTGTAGATTCCGCAGGTTCGTAATTGATACTGTAGTTTACACCATTAATATTTATATTATAGGGTGTTTCATGGACTTTAGACAAAGATCGAATGCCATAAGGACTTAGAAATTCTCCTTCGTCCAAGAAAGCCCGCATCAAGACAGCCATCCTATCCCGTGGCACTAGGGACAGCAAAACGTCGTCCCCATCTGCGAATTCCTGGATTACGGGATACTTTAACCTTGATCTACGATGATCTCGGAACCAGCGCATACTTTTACTAAACCGGGGAAGTTTTTGTAGCGTTTCCTTTTTTATGGTTAAAAGAGCGGCTAAGGAAAGTAGCCCCACAATTGATCTAACCTTGATGGGAATATAGCTTCCACTAGGAAAAACCAGCTTATCGTAAAAAAATCCTTCTTCGTCGTCCCATGTACCCACATATTGTAGGTCACGCTTGTTCATAGCCTCGGCAATGAACACAAAATGGCCAAAATATTTAGTGGCCATATCTTCATAAGTCTCGTCTACCATGGCTATTTCCAAGCTCATTTCCAACATATTGAGACAGTACAAAGCCATCCACGAGGTGCCGTCAACTTGCTCCAAGGTGCCATTTCCGGGAATCCCATGACTGCGATCGAACACCCCAATATTATCGAGTCCTAAAAAACCTCCCTCAAACACATTGTTCTCGCTGCTATCCAGTCTATTAACCCACCAAGTAAAATTAAGAGCAAGCTTGTTGAAAATCCGTTTTAAGAAAGACACGTCCGCATTTCCACCCCTCCTTATTTCTATTTTATAAATCTGCAATGCGGCCCAAGCCTGTACCGGAGGATTTACATCGCTGAAAGACCATTCATACGCTGGGATTTGACCATTTGGAGCCATATACCATTCCTTGGTAAACAATAGAAGTTGTTGTTTGGCAAAATTAAGATCCACCAAGGCCCAGGTAACACAATGAAATGCGGAATCCCATGCCGCAAACCAAGGGTATTCCCATTTATCGGGCATAGAGAGAATGTCATGATTCCTCAAGGTTTTCCAATTACTATTTCTCCCTGTTAAACGCTCCTTGGGAGGGGTCGGTTCCAAAGGATCTCCCTTTAACCAAGTTTCTACATCATAATTATAATATTGCTTGGTCCATAGGAGACCTGCCAAAGCTTGCTTTTGAATAGATTTAAGTTGCGCATCCTTGGCAGAGGTCAGGTTTTCAAAGAATTCCTCACTTTCTGCCCGTCTTTTTTCAAAAATGGCATCAAAACTATCATCGATTGGATTCGACAGACTATCCTTTGATAACCTCAATTTTATGGTATGGGTTTCCCCCGACGCCAAATTCACTGAATAAAGGGGAGAAAATTTTGTGCCTGTGCTTTTTTTGGTCGCCAGGGAATAGTCGTTCTTGAGGACTGCATTGTGAAAAATATCCTTTTTATATGGATGGTCATTGGGGCTTTTGTAGATACGTTCCATATTGGTCTCGTTCTCGGTAAACAAGAGTTTGGAGGCTTTGTCAAAATAGAGATTGTAGTCGCCTACGTAGGGATGTTGCACAAAAACATAGGGATTGCCTTTGGTCTGCTTTTTGGTGATCGAAGGTTTTTCCTCCTTGTCTATAAAACTCCAAAAATTGCGGATCCACAGAGTGGGCAAGATGTATACCGGGGCAGCCTTTTTACTTCTATTCACAACGGAAATCTTTATAAGGATATCGTCCTCACTTCCTTTGGCATATTCTGTGTATACATCAAAATAGTTGTCATCATCAAACACCCCGGTATCCAGTATTTCGAACTCATGCTCATCCTTTCCCCTTTTCTTATTTTCATCGACCAAAGGAAGATATGGGAATTCACTTTGCGGATACTTGTACAGATGTTTCATATAGGAATGGGTTGGCGTATTGTCCAGATAATAGTACAATTCCTTAACATCCTCCCCATGGTTTCCCCTAGGCCCGGAAAGCCCGAACAAACGTTCTTTTAAAATGCCATCGTTCCCGTTCCATAATGCAATAGCAAAACAGATGTTGCAATATCGGTCCGAAATACCCGCTATTCCATCCTCTCCCCAGCGATAGGAACGACTACGCGATTGGTCATGGGTAAAATACTCCCATGCTTCACCATTTGAACTATAATCCTCACGAACGGTTCCCCATTGACGCTCGCTGAGATAGGGCCCCCAATGGAGCCAATCCTTTTTTTTGGAGTAATTTTCCTCTATCCGCTTTTGTTCTTCGGTTTGATTAG
>CAJDXC010000082.1_pt1 | contig 11008 bp, 11 predicted proteins | sample 7391681 | NCBI WGS metagenome assembly CAJDXC01 (sample SAMEA7055742, study PRJEB34461) | soil metagenome | biome: terrestrial ecosystem; feature: Peninsula; material: soil | place: Antarctica | collected 2016 | reverse complement strand
AACGGTTATACATTTGACTGGAAGGCATTAAAAAATTATCCCTCCACAAAACCTTATTTTTTGAGTGGGGGCATCGGGTTGGAAGAAGTGGAAAAAATAAAAGAATTTCTAAAAAGTCCTGAATCCAAATATTGCCACGCCATTGACGTAAACAGCCGGTTTGAGCTGGAGCCGGGATTGAAGGATATTGTAAAATTAAAGGAGTTTATTAGTAGTATTAAGTAGTTAGTAAAAAGTACTTAGTAAACCATGTTAGAATTAAACCAGAGGAACTGATGAATAAATTATACTTAATACTTTGTACTCAATACTAAGCCAAGTGCTAAAGAAAAAATGAACACAACGACGATAAATAAACAACTGTCTTTAGGTGGAATTCCGCAAAGAGGACCTTACGATGTCACCGAAAAGGGATATTACGGAGAATTCGGAGGTGCCTATATCCCAGAAATGCTTTATCCTAATGTGGAAGAACTACGGCAGAATTACCTAAAAATAATGGCGGATCCCTCTTTTAAAAAGGAATTCAATCACCTTTTGAAAGATTATGTTGGTCGGCCTTCCCCTCTTTATTTTGCCGAGCGGTTAAGTCAAAAATACAACACCAAGATCTACCTAAAGCGGGAGGATCTTAACCATACGGGCGCCCACAAGATAAACAACACCATCGGTCAAATCTTAATGGCCAAACGTCTGGGCAAAAGCCGGATCATTGCCGAAACCGGTGCCGGACAGCATGGCGTGGCCACCGCTACCGTTTGTGCCCTTATGGGCATACCGTGTGTGGTGTATATGGGCGAAATCGATATTGCCCGGCAAGCGCCGAACGTAGCTCGGATGAAAATGTTGGGTGCCGAAGTGAGGCCCGCACTTTCAGGAAGTAAGACTTTGAAAGACGCCACCAACGAAGCGATCCGGGATTGGATCAACAATCCGGTAGACACTCATTATATCATCGGTTCTGCGATCGGACCACACCCCTACCCCGACCTGGTAACGAGGTTCCAATCCATTATTTCCGAAGAGATCAAATGGCAACTGCAAGAAAAGGAAGGACGCGAAAATCCGGACTATGTGGTGGCCTGCGTAGGAGGCGGCAGTAATGCCGCTGGCAGTTATTATCATTTTCTAAACGAAAAAGAAGTAGGTATAATCGCTGTGGAGGCCGCCGGAAAAGGAGTGGATTCAGGAGAAAGTGCCGCTACTTCCGCCCTAGGAAAAGTGGGAATTATCCATGGATGCAAGACTTTATTGATGCAGACCGATGACGGCCAGATCACCGAACCCTATTCCATTTCGGCAGGATTAGATTATCCCGGAGTAGGACCAATGCACGCACATTTGTACAAAAGCGGACGCGCAGAATTTATTTCTATAACGGACGACGAAGCCATGCAAGCCGGTATGCTACTTTCCAAACTGGAAGGTATTATCCCTGCCATTGAATCGTCGCACGCCTTTGCCATTTTTGAGTTCCGAAAATTCAATCCCGATGATGTGGTAGTAGTTACCCTTTCCGGACGGGGAGATAAGGATCTGGAGACATATATAAAATATTTTAAGCTGTAAAGCTTGTTTTTTTATTGCCGCGAAGGCGGGAATCCCATTAATTAATGGAACAGATTTAAAGATGCCCCAATATTATGTCTATATATTGACTAACAATCACAAAACGGTACTATATGTTGGTTTTACAAATAACCTAAAAAGAAGATTGAAACAGCACAGGGCTAAAAGCAATCCCGGATTCTCTGGAAGGTACAATGTACATAATTTGGTCTATTTCGAAACGACCCAATATGTTAACAATGCCATCAAAAGAGAAAAGCAAATAAAACATTGGAACCGGCAATGGAAAGTGAACCTTATTAATGATATGAATCCCGATTGGAAGGATTTATCTTGGATGCTAGATGAATAAATGGATTCCCGCCTTCGCGGGAATGAAAAAATACATTTTCAATGAACAGAATATCACACAGACTCCAAGAGGACAAAAAACTCCTCTCCATCTATTTTACTGCCGGATATCCAGCACTGAACGATACGGTTAAGATCATCCAACAACTGGAGGATAACGGAGTGGATATGATCGAGATCGGTCTGCCCTTTAGCGACCCTTTGGCCGATGGGCCTACCATTCAAGCAAGCTCTACCAAGGCCCTAAAAAATGGGATGAGCACGGAACTGTTGTTCGATCAATTAAAGGATATCCGAAAATCGGTCTCCATCCCGTTGATCATCATGGGATATTTTAATCCGATTTTACAATACGGGGTGGAAGCATTTTGTAAAAAATGTCGAGAAATCGGAATCGACGGACTTATTCTTCCCGACTTGCCTTTGGATGTCTATCAAGACCAATATGAAGCTATTTTTAAGAAATACGACCTTAAAAATATTTTTCTGATCACTCCACAGACCAGCGATGAGCGCATCCGGCAGATCGACGCTGCATCGGACGGATTTATCTATATGGTAAGCTCGGCCAGCGTCACCGGGGCCAAACAAGATTTTGGGAAGGTACAGACCGAATATTTTGAACGCATTGCCTCCTTAAAACTGACCACTACCCAAATCGTAGGCTTTGGCATCAGTAATGCGGATACTTTTCAGCAAGCAACAAAAACTACCAAGGGAGCCATTATAGGTTCTGCCTTTATTAAACAATTGACAGAAAAAGGGACCGACGGGATTGGAGAATTTGTGAGAGGGATACGGTAATCAAGTTGAGTCAAGAATCAAGAGTCAAGAATCAAGAACCAATAAAAAAGCTGAATGAGCGATATAACCCAACCCGAAGCCTGGCTCCGAGGACCACTTCGGGAGATCCCACCCCTACTCCAACCCGCGGCGCATGCTTTAATACAGGCAAGTGAGGATGTGGCAAAATACACACAGGATTTCCCCGAAAGTCTGCTTTGGGGAAAGCCGTTCGGCAGGGCGTCCGTCGGTTTTCATTTAAAGCACCTTACGGGAGTTTTGGACCGAATGCTGACCTACGCCAAAGGCGAGTCCCTTTCCGAAGAACAATTCATTTATTTAAGGGCAGAAGGGCAGCCGGGTGAAAATGCGACTGTCCAGCAACTCGTTCAGGGTTTTGGCGACAAAGTAATAGAAGCACTTGAATATTTCAAAATCCTTTCCGATTCAGAACTGACCCAATTTCGCTCTGTAGGCAGAAAACAATTACCAAGTACGGTTATCGGGCTGTTATTCCATGCTGCCGAGCACAGCCAGCGCCATGTAGGGCAATTGTTGGTTACCGTTAGTGCGGTGAAGTCGCAACAAGAATAAGTTCCAAAAATGAAATTTCAAACTCCATTCTAAAAATCATCAGTGAAAATCCCGATAATTATAGGGAGCAGTTGGTAGAAAAAGTCTGGTACTGTAAAAATATCTAGGAAAATTACGACTAGCACTAAACGATGTTACTTCTTCAACTCCAGTTTTTCTGCAAAATAATCGCAGAAATCTTTCATGGTGGCCGTCATTTTCTCGTCTTGGGTTGCCTTAAAAAAAGTGTCCGATAATGATACCAAGGTCTGATGAAAGAAAACCTTCATTTCATCCACGGGCATATCTTTTGTCCAAAGATCTATCTTTAGGGCTTCCTGATTTGCGCTGTCCCAGACGGACAGGAGCATGGCCTTGGCCTCCTCGTTTACAATGCCGCCGTCCTGGGCAGACCAGGTAAGTGTCTCTGGAATTCTGTTCTCGTCCAGACCTACCGTTAATTTAATTTCCGAAGTGTGGATTTTTGCCATAATTACTTCTTTGGTTTGTAATTAGATTTTTTGAATATTTCTTCTGCGGGAAGGGACAACATCTGTTGTAAAGAAACATCGTTGTGCTTCATAAAGGACCTTACGATCTGCCACCCTAGATACCTTCCTAAGCCTCCAGGGGACTCGTTATCCAGTTCCAGTCCAAATTTGGAGAAAGGAGCTAGTTCCAAAAACCGTGGACCCAATTTTTGATCGGTACTGTACAATAGTTCCTTTTCTATAAAATAGCGCCACATCTGCTCTTCATTCGCTTGGGCCCAAGCTAACTGGTCCGGTTCATATCCGATTTTTTGGGCATCTGTATCAAAGGGAATCAACTTGTCCTTAAGATATAGCACTTTCCCATAATAGATTATTTGGGATAAAAAATTACGATTTTGGGGGCGAGACACCACTTTTTGAGCAAATGCAGAGGCCACATCGCTCACCAAAAACTGTTTATCCAAACCAGTGGCTATATAATTTTGGATTCCTTGATAAAACTTATGCTCCTTCCCCAAATAGTTATCAAGATTGATCAGCAACAGGGAATCCGTGAGAACAATCTTATTGTCATAGTCAACATCCGAAGCCAAGGTAACCACCTTTGGTAAGTCATAATTGGGGAAATAATATTTTATATGTTTAAACAACAGGTCCAAATTGGTGCTCTCCTCCCCAAGGTCTCCAAATTTATTCTCTGCCTCAGTAGACAATTCGATCTGTAAGGTATCCTTTAACTTCGCAACCCAAACACTATCCGCATATTGGGCCGGAAAAAGATAAGGATAGCTTTGCTTTAAATATGGAATATCATCGGGCTTGGCCTGCGCAAACTCCAGATCAAAACGAGAAATCTGCATGTTCGTGTTGATCTTGGCAATTTCCTCCTCGATCTTGTCGCCATCCTGACATCCAATAAACAATAAGAATCCAAATGAGAAAGCTAAAAAGCATTTCCGTATATTAAAGTAATCTTCAAGAAGTTTCATATTCTAAAACCAACACGTTATTTTTACGAGGCCAAAGTTAACTTTTTTATACGTAACCAATCATAACAATGCAAACCGAAAAAGTTGTAGCCCACATTGTCCAATGGCTAAAGGATTATGCCCTTAACGCCAAAATGAAAGGTTTTGTTATAGGAATTTCTGGCGGAATCGATTCTGCTGTCACCTCTGCGCTTTGTGCCAGGACAGGACTAGAACTGCTATGTTTGGAAATGCCCATCCATCAAGCAGAAAATCAGATTACCCGCGCCGCCGAACATATCCAATGGTTACAGGATAATTTTGACGATGTAAAAACACTATCCGTAGAACTGACCCCTGTCTTTGACAGTCTGATCTCTGCATTACCCAAAGTAGATAGGGAAGAAAATAATTTTATGGCCCTTGCCAACACCCGCGCTCGCTTGCGGATGACCACCCTTTACTACTTTGCTGCCCTAAACCGGTATCTAGTAGCGGGAACTGGGAACAAAGTGGAAGACTATGGAGTTGGATTCTATACTAAATATGGCGATGGCGGGGTAGACCTAAGTCCCATTGCGGATCTGTTCAAGACCGAAGTATATGAACTCGGAAGGCACTTGGGCATTAGGCAAGAAATCCTAGATGCCGCTCCTACCGATGGCCTTTGGGGAGACGACAGAACCGACGAGGATCAAATTGGCGCCTCTTACCCCGAACTGGAATGGGCTATGAAAATGGACCATTTGGGTAAGACAGAAAAGGACTTTTCTGGAAGGGAAGCAGTAGTCTTAGGAATTTTCCGAAAATTACATAAGGCAAACAAGCACAAGATGGATCCCATTCCCATTTGTACTATTCCAAAAGAACTAAAACAACCACTTGACTATAAAGAAGGTAACTAAATCGAATATAATGGGAAATAAATTGTTATTTTATTAAAAATTATCATATTTGACTATGAAATCAGATAATTTAACCTTACATTTCGTGTCAGTCTTTCTACACAATTCTATTTTAAAGGTAATCATCTAAAAAACGTACAACAATGATTAAAGTAATGATTGCAGACAACCACCCAATTGTTAGAATGGGTATTGACCATGTCCTTTCCTCAGCATCTGGCTTGGAAGTTGTCGCCACAGTAGGAACTACCACCGAATTGTTCAAAAAGCTTGAAAACGTGGCGCCAGACGTGATAATATTGGAAATGGATATTCCAGAAATAAACGGTATTGCAGCCCTTAGAAAATTAAAACAAGAGTATCCAGATATCAGAGTCTTGATATATAGTGGCCAATCCGAGGATGTCTATGCCTTGAGCACCATTAGAGCGGGGGCATTTGGTTATCTGTCAAAAACGGCCGATTTGGACTATATCATTTCTGCAGTAAAAAAAGTAGGGGAAGGCAATATGTTCATCACCAATGAACTTGCACAGCGACTGGCCTTTGACGAGGGCACTCAAAAACCCCGAAGGTTCTTTAGAAAACTATCTACCCGGGAGGTAGAAGTCCTAAAATTGTTGGCTAGCGGTAAACGGAACAAGGAAGTTGCCCAAGGCTTAGGCCTAAATGAAAAAACAATCAGCACCTACAAGGCGAGGCTGATGAAAAAATTGAACGTGGATAATCTTGTAGACCTTTTACAACAGGCAAAAGCATTGGAGCTTTACTAGGACTCACGAACTATAATTTAACAAAAACCTTGGTGCTACGTCAGGGTTTTTTTATGCTTTTTTCTAAAATCACGAAAACACCCGGTTCAATTTCTGGTTCAAAAGCTTGTTCAGTTGAAGGTAGTTCATAATTTCCTCCAGCACCTCTCGGTGGTCACCATTAATTTCCTTGGTATTTTCTTGCAGCGCGGCGATACGTCTTTTCACCAAGAAACAGCGAAGGGTAAGTATGGTTTCGCTTACCAGTTGTGAAACGCCCACCTTTTTTTCCTTGGGGTAAATATCCTTCCGTTCCCATTGATGAAGAGTATATTTTTCATCTTCCATCAGAATTGAGGATATCTCTGCGATCATCTCCTGATCTAGATCTACCATAAAGGAATTGATAGAAAAATCCTCCTTTTGGTTCAAATCTTCAATGAGTTTGGAATAAATATTCCTAAACTTTACGTTGCTAAGTTCTATTTCATCTTCATGAAGATCTAAATAAATCTTTTCATAGACCTTGGACTCAACGGATTCTTTTTCCAAAATTAGGTCCCCCCCCTCATTCTCTTTTAGGACAAGATCTTCAAATTTCTCTTGTTGGTTTCCATACAACAACAGCATACCTATTATTTTTCGTTCTAGCTCGTACTGTACATCCACCTTTTCCTGTGGCCCGTCATCCCTGACTACTTCGAACGCCTTTTGCTGCTGTCGCTCCTTTTTGGAGGCCTCTGTAATTTCCATTCGCCCGATCTGTGCCAAGGTATTGAACAAAACGCCTTCCGAGATGTTCATGATCTGGGCACATTCCTGTATATAGACCTCTCTTTTGATACGATCTGGAATCTTGGAAATGCTATGGACAATATCGCGAATGGTATCGGCCCTTTTTATGGGGTCGTTGGCCGCTTCCTGGACCAATAAAGATGCCTTGAACTGAATAAAATCCTTTGAATTCTCCTGTAGATAGGTAACCACCTCGCCAACCTCGTTGTTCTTGGCAAAACTATCAGGATCCTCCCCTTCCGGAAAGGTACATATCTTAACGTTCATGCCCTGCTCCAGGATTAAGTCTATTCCCCGCAACGAAGCCCGTAACCCGGCGGCATCCCCATCAAAAAGGACAGTAATATTTTTGGTAAGTCGGTTGATAAGACGAATCTGGTCTGGAGTAAGCGCCGTACCGCTAGAAGCGACCACATTTTCTATCCCCCGTTGATAAAACTGGATTACATCCGTATAGCCTTCCACCAAATAGCAGTTGTCTTCCTTTGCGATGGCCTGCTTGGCAAAATAAATACCGTAAAGCACCTTGCTCTTATGGTAAATGTCGCTCTCTGGTGAATTGAGGTATTTTGCCGCTTTTTTATCACTTGTCAAAATACGACCCCCAAATCCCAGCACCCGGCCACTCATGGAATGGATGGGAAACATAACCCGTCCTTTGAACCTGTCGAACTTTTTGGCCTCAAACCCTTCAGAACCTTCTTTAACGATAGTAAGCCCGGTCTTTTCCAGATAATCTAGCTGATAGCCCTTTTCCAAGGCTGTCTTGGTAAAGGCATCCCACTGGTCCAAGCAATAGCCCAAGCCAAACATCTTGATGGTCTCGTCCGTAAATCCGCGTTCCTTAAAATAGCTGAGACCTATCGCCTTGCCCAGCTCATTTTCCCAAAGATTTTCAGCAAACTGCTTTTGGGCAAATTCGGAAACCAAATACATACTCTCCCGTTCATTGACAGCTTCTTTTTCCTCGTTGCTCTGCTCGGTCTCCTCAATCTCGATATTGTACTTCCTGGCCAAGTACTTTATGGCCTCGGGGTAGGTGAAATGTTCATGCTCCATTAAAAAAGCCACGACATTTCCTCCTTTGCCGCTACTAAAATCCTTCCAAATCTGTTTTACGGGCGACACCATAAAACTAGGAGTACGCTCATCGGTAAAGGGACTTAGACCCTTAAAATTGGATCCCGATTTTTTCAATTGCACAAAATCGCCTATGACCTCCTCCAATCTGGCGGTCTCGTATACTTGGTCTATAGTGGATTTTGATATCAAAATTGCGAATTATAAGCAGCTAAAGGTAACAAAACGAAACTGCCTGGAAAAGGAGAAATCAGCTTTCCATCATCTTTTGATTAGAGGGTGAATCGGACTCCCATGGAAATATTGTGTTCTTCTATTTGATTATCCTTGAACAAAGTGTTTAGATCATATTTCACATATAGTTGGGCACAACCAAAGCCGACATATCCACTAACCCCATAAATAAAATCACTACTGTTGTAGCCACCTTTATGCTTCTCTTTGATCTTGTCCCCATCCAAATAGTACTTTAGTTTTTGACGCGTCTTAAAATTAAATCCCCCGTAACCTCCAAGGCCAACCCTAAACTTACTATCGATAGAGTAACGGATACGATCTTCGCTTTTCGTGACTTTTGAAGGACCAAATTCCAAGTGCAAAGGGAAAACAAGATTTCCCATATGGAACTTGGACTTGCTCAGCTGGTAAGGATAGTCCTGTAACAGGGTCTCATTTCCATCGGTTATAAAATACTGATTGTGATCTGGCTTAAGATTGTTGAACTGAAAGGCAAAACCATAATGAAAGCGCATAAAATTAGTGCTTTCAAAGACCCGGGTCCGCCATTGCCAGCCGAGTTCTAAAAACTGGCTACCCCAGGTATTGTATGGACTGTGATTAAGCGACCAAAGGCAATTACAAAATCCGAATAGGTACGCCGATCGTACCGAACCTGATCGTCCTTATCCCAAGGAGCCTCCAACTTCCTAAGGTTATCCATGGGAATTTTTATCGTTATCGTATCACCTTTATCCCGCTTTCCATCATCCAAGGCCAAAACATCTCCATGGTTGCGCTCCAAGAGCGCAATTTCGTTGTCGATAATCGCCACCCGATTTTCAATGTTCAATGCCCGTCGCTGGGCTTCCTCCTGCTTCAGGTCTATGGCTTTATCTGTAGTAATTTCCTTTTTGGACAACCTATTGTCTATCTTCCCGATTTCGAGTTTTAAAGCTTCCTGCTATCTATTTTCTTTTGATAGTCCTTTTGGGCTGATATATTTTGAGTTATTAAAACACAAAAAAAAGCCCATACCATTACACTTCTACTTATCATAACTTTAGATTATTATTATCGCCATGGGCGATTCGAGTTGACCATGAGCTTCCCTTCCTCCTCCCATAGAGGGAGGAGCCTAAGGAAACCATTTTTGATTGATGAAATTAATTATTGCGATCGGCCAAAGCGCCCTTGACTTTTTTATAACCATCTTTGAGCTTGTCCCATACCTGCTCCCTAAACGAATGATCTAGCTCGTTCTCGGCCTCCATGAGCAGTTCGTTTTCATTATTGGATCCAGCTGCCAATTTCTGTCGGGCCACACTCAAGAGACTAACCGCTTCGGCCTCTCTATTTATATCCAATTTAGTTTGAATATCATCCTGGGAGAGTAGGACAACTTTATCACGATTTCTTGGCTCCTTATTTTCCAATTCCAACAATCGCGATGGCAACGGGTGTTCATCTAACTGTTCCTTAAAAACCCTTTCCTTATTTACAACCTTTGACTTTTCTTTTAAAATATATGATAATTGTTCTAGCTGCACTTTAGATTTACCCTCACGACCAGTTACCTCATTGTGTTCCGGTAGACTTGTCTTCGTATCACTAATCAATGTTGGTTGCAACTGGGATTCTGCGGTTCCAAAATTCCAGATCGAAAGTACCGTAGGCCCAAATATTTCTTTTTTTATTTTGCTCACCGGTATCCAAAAGATCCTCCAATCTCCCCCAAGCTCCATCGGAAGGCTGTAACTTGCGCCTACTAAAACGTTCTTTTATACCTTTTTCAAACTCTATCGGCTCCATAACCTATATTTTGATTACAACTTTTCTCTTAACTCGTTTTACTTTGTTCGCTAGCATAAAGTATGGTCAATTGATCCTGTAGTATTCTCCTAGCTTTAAATAATTGTGTTTTGGACGTGTTTTTCGAAATCTGGAGCAACTGCGACACCTCCTCATGCTTGTAGCCTTCTACGGCGCACAACACAAAAACCGTCCTATACCCAACTGGAAGGTTGTCTATGAGTTTCTGGATTACCTCTACATCCAAATCCGTCTCAAAATTTATATTGATACCATCCGTGCACGTGAATTTTTCCTCATCAAAAACTACCAAACTCCTTTTCCTTAAATGATCTATACATTCCCGAATCATTATTTTCCGTATCCAACCTTCAAAACTGCCTTCCGCCCGGTAAGCCCTTAAATTTTTAAAGACTTTGAAAAAGGCTTTAATCATGACATCCTCTGCGAATTGCAAGTCTCTCACATACTGACGACACACGCTCAACATAGTCGATGCATATTTATTATATAGCCACTCCTGTGCGCCTCGGTCACTGGCTATCGCTTTGCGGATCATCTTTTTTTCGTCCTTATAGAATGAAATGATCTTCATTTAGATGTGTTTATATAAATATAGACGTGAATTCCTTAAAAAAGGTTGCTTGGGGTTTTAATTTTTTCTTAAATAGTTGGTAAAGAGTTTGAATATCAAGTTCACATTGAAAGAC
>CAJDXC010000143.1_pt1 | contig 11030 bp, 8 predicted proteins | sample 7391681 | NCBI WGS metagenome assembly CAJDXC01 (sample SAMEA7055742, study PRJEB34461) | soil metagenome | biome: terrestrial ecosystem; feature: Peninsula; material: soil | place: Antarctica | collected 2016 | reverse complement strand
GGATGCAAAATATGAATGCCGAATTTAAGAAATAGTTTAACTTAGTTTTTGAAGCTAATGAATGTATGAGGCGGTTATTGTTAATTATATTTTTTTTGCTTATCGGCATACCAAGTGCTTTTTCACAAGATCCTTCTACCGAAAACGAATCACTAGTGGATAAGGCTATTAAGCAAGGACTCAAATGGATAACAACAAATCCTAACGATACCATAGTGAACGATGACAGTGAAGCAGTTTACGCCAAATTTAGCGGTCGCATAATTAGAAAAATATATATTGAAAATATTGGATTCGAAAAATCCATTTATGATAGTACCACTGTGTTAAACAAGTCCATTGCAAAACTTGCAAACTCCCTCCATGTCAACACCACTTTTGCTACTATACGGAACCATCTATTTATTAAGGTAGGGGAACGCTTAAATCCATATAAGGTGGCGGACAATGAACGATATATACGGGAAAGGAATTTTATTCTAGATTGCCGGATGGTGGTTTCTGAAATAATAGGAACCGATTCGGTGGATGTTACGGTTCTTACACGGGATGTTTTTAGTTTTGGCGGGCGTATTGGAGGATCCTTTCCCACCCGTCCAAAGATTTCTATTTATAATGTAAACATTGCTGGAGGGGGGCAGCGCGGTGAGGTACAATCATTGATCGACCAAAATCGCAGTCCTAAATTTGGTTATTCCCTATTTTATAGCAAGAGTAGCGTTCTCGGAAGCCTCGCGGACCTAGAAGCTGGCTATACCCAGATCAATACGGACAGGACCGTCGGCGATGAAAACGAATTTGGAGCTTTCGCCGCGATTAATAGACCTTTGGTTTCCCCATATACAAGAATTGCAGGTGGATTGGAAGTTAGTCAAAACTGGTCCAAGAATGTGTACAAGGAACCGGACTCTACCTTCCTCTCATATCGATACACAATTTTCGATACTTGGGTAGGGCGCAATTACGGTATTAAAAAACCAATTGAGGACAGGAATCGACAGTTCTTGGCGTTAAGATATTATACTAGACATGTTAAGGAACAACCTAAACAAGTAGAATATGCAGAAAAAAGATTGTACAATGATGAATATGGTCTTTTAACGGAGTTCTCCCTTTACAAACAGAATTTTTACAAAACCAGATATGTTTTGGGATTTGGCAGAACAGAGGATATACCGAGCGGGATTTCTACCGGTCTTACGTTGGGATATATAAAACAGATTTCATGGTCGAGACCCTATATAGGATATCGGCTAAACTACAGCCATCCCAGTAAAAAAGGAAATATTTATCGCGCCCTAGTTCAAACCGGGGGATATTATAAAAACAATGGCTTGGAAGACGTTATTTTACAACTAGGCGGCGATTACGTAACCCGTATTTTCAATTTAAAGAGTTATAAATCCAGAAACTACATTTCTGGGATATATACTAACATTTTTAATCATAGGACCATCGATTATTTAAAAATGGATGGAAACATTATTCCTGGTTTTTCGTTGTCGGACCTAGAAGCAAGCAGACGTGTGTCAATGAACGTTAAATCCGTACTATTTACACCTTGGAAGCTGTTAGGGTTTCGCTTTGCACCTTTCGCCGAAATGGATTTTGCCAATGTACACTGCATTTCTTGCGGAGATGTCAACAAAAACTTCTTGGCCATCAGTTCCGGAATGCGCTTTCGAAACGAGAACTTAATATTTGGAACCTTTGAACTGAAATTCACATATGTTCCTTCCGATGTCAATGGAAAAAGTAATTTTCTGCTGCACTTTAAGCAAAACTTAGAAATAGAAAAATTAGAAATTTTTGCGCGAAAACCTTCATTAATCAACTATAACAACACTAAAATCAATTAAAGGGTAATGCTCCACCAGATAGATAGGACTAAGTTTTTATTTTCATATCTAATTTTATCATTAAAATATCTTTTTGAACAATAAGAAAGCAATTATCGCAAGGACTATAAAAATGAAAAAGATAACTTTAGCGATCCCCGCCGCAGCCGCGGAAATTCCACCAAAACCGAATATTCCGGCAATAATTGCAATAATCACACAAATAACAAACCATTTCATCATAACAAATAAGTTTAGGTTAATAATTCACTCTCTACCCTTGAATAAAATTTAAAAGCAGATAACCAAAACTAAGACGAATGGTACAATTTGAGTAACTCAGACAGATTTTTAATTGTCCGTATCGGAATAGGAAGAGGCGTACTCTAGTTACTAAGGCAAGTTAATACTGTTTAATCACCCAAATGGCTATCGGTAGGTGGGAATGGGAAGTCAGGTTCATTGCGGTTATTATGGGTTCCCGGCAGGATAGCGATTAAGTCGATGCTGTTCTTAGCTGTATAGGTCAAAATGCCGTCGACCACGTCCTTGTTTTTGATAAAAACACGTTCCTCGTAAAAATTTTCTAGATAGTGTTCCACCATATTCTCGTTCTTCTCCTCTTCTTCCGAATAACCGAATGTATCGTTCGGTTTCGCTATGGTAACCACATGTACTTTGGCATTAAACCTTCGGGCAAAATGCAAAAGCTTGCCCAATGCTTTGCTATCATCAATTTCTTGTTGTCCCAGGACCAAAGCGATGCGCTTAAAATGAAATTTCCGATGACTATGAGGCACCACCAGCACAGAGCAATCCACCGCCAAAACAAGCTGCGAAGTATTGGTGGGTTCCACATCGCCCTTCTTTTTGGCCCCCGTAGTTCCCATGACAATAAGGTCTATATCCCTTGTTTTCTGAATATCCATTAAAACTTGCGTTAGGGGTCCATCATCCTTTATAGTCCATTCCAAGGGTGTCTTAAGAACCGAATCGTACTTCTTCTCTATTCTTTTGAAATTATTGGGATCCAGTTTAAAATTGCAATGCCCGGAAAGGTAGGCCAGAATTATCTTAACATCGCTGTCGCTTCCAACAAAGGCTACTGTATACTCCAAGGCATTTTTGGATGCCCCCGAAAAATCGAAGGGCACCAAGATGGTCGAAATTTTGTCCATGGCTATACAATTTTATGGTTCCAAACAAACTTAAGGTTTAATCTTGGTAGAGAAAATGATATAGGTCAGCCAAAAGTATTTTATAAAGACTGATGAGCGTCATTTTCCATATTGATTCTATTTTCTAGCTTTATGGTTAATTTAATTGAAATGTGATGAAAAGAATTTTATATGCTACCGATTATTCAGACAATTCAGTGGCGGCACTGCATTTCAGCTATGCCCTAAGTAAGGAACTAGATGCAGAACTGATGGCTATACATGTATTTGAACTGCAGATGACCTTGGCAAGCACCGTTTCTTATAGTTATTCCAGAAAAGAGATACGGGAATTTGCGGAACATCGTGAAAAACTGATTTCGTTTTGTACCCAACATCTGCAGAACGAAACGGAACCTCTAAAAATCACCTGGAAAATAGACGAAGGAAAGCCTGCCTCCGATGTCATCATCAAAAATGCCAAGGAACTCAAAGCCGATATCATCGTTGTCGGTACCAAAGGCGGAAACCGACTGCGAGGATTATTTCCGGGCAGCACTACGATTGGGCTCATCAAAACGGCATCATGCCCCGTTTTGGCCGTACCTGATAATTCCGATTTTCGAGGTATCAAGAAAATAGTCTACGCTACCGATTTCGAAGGAATCGATATTTTTACCATCCAAAAAATGGTAAAACTGGCCAAACCTTTTGATGCCGATATCCATTTAATACATGTATCCACCAAGCAAACAGATACTAGCGAGGATCAGATGAAGTGGTTCAAAAATATGCTGAGGCATAAAGTTGGTTATGAGAACATACGTTTTGACCTAAGATATGGGGAAGATGTCTTCGAAACCCTACAAAAATATATCGGAGAAGTTGAGCCCGATATGGTTGCCATTTTGGAGCGCAATGGCCATAGTCTCATGGAAAATTTGACCCATCGCGATCTCATCAAGCGTATGAAGAACGAAGGACATGTTCCGTTGTTGAGCTATCATAAGAAGAATGTTGGCAGCTTATAGTTTTTCTCAAGAAGGCGCCTAACAACAATGATCTGGCAGTGGAATGCCTTTAAAACAGAAAGGTACCGTCAAAAGCCAAACTGCTTTTGTACGGCACCCTTCTAACCAACCAAACCAAACTAAACTAGATATATATTTCCTATTCTTCCTTAATACGGAATGAAACCTTGGCAGTGACACGGTATTCGGATATTTTATTGTCCTTTACGCAGGCCAGCATTTCTTTAACGTAGACCGATTCTATGTTCCGTACGGTCTTTGACGCCTCGGTTACAATATTCTGTATTGCATCCTCAAAACTTTTCGACGAGTTTCCTAAAATTTCTATTACTTTTAATACTGATGACATAACTTTCTTGTTTTAATGATTATTGAATTTAATTTGAATGTTTCGACAATTCTTTTCCTGATTCGTCGGGTTAAAAGTATCTCGTTCTGGATAGTTCCACAATGACCTATGTCAGTCTCAGTAAAATTTAGAAATTTTATCGGGAAAATTAAGGCGAGAATTCAATTTAAAATGAAATTGTAGGTTTCTCTCCACATCTCTCAATGAAAGTCAATCGCTCTTTCAGTTCTCACCGTTTTACCGGATAGTCGGCAGTACCTGCATCCAACCCGGCCTGAATATCACTTTTTTCGAACTTAGCACTATAGAAGATAAAGGGAATCTTATCATTGTTCTTCTAAAGTTGTTGATCTCAATTACGTATTCTAACATCTTCTTGGCTATTAGACGTTTATAATAGAATTATCACTAGAATTGAAGTAATCATAAGATGGTTCAAAACATTATCCAAATTTTAGTTTACTATCTATTTCTTATTTCTTGTCTTTCTGTCCAATCCCAAAAACAGGTTTCATTTCGGCAATTATCCGTCAAGGATGGTTTGTCCCAAAATTCGGCAATTTCAATAGCGCAAGACCACGCGGGCTTTTTATGGATTGCTACCCAAGACGGATTGAATAAATACGATGGTAGAAGTTTTGAAAAGCACCAGCAGTACTTCACCGATATCACCAACCCCACATATAGCAAATTAGGAAAGGTATTTGTAGATAGCAGCGATGATCTATGGATTATACCAATATCACAAATCCCCCACAAATTAAATAAAAGAACCAACAATTTTGTACCTCTCAGTGGTATTAAGGATGCCAGCACCATCTTCGAAGACCAACAAAAAAACCTTTGGTTCGGAAGTTACTCTACAGGACTTTATAGACTATTAAATGAAACCAATAAAATTGAGCAAATAATAGGCCCTGATAAAGTAAGCGTTATAAACGCAATTACACAGGACCGCTCTGGTGCTCTATGGCTTAGTTGCGAAGGATATATTATAAAAATAGATCCCGAAAAGCCAGAGAATACGCTTTACTATTATCCGGATGGAAATGAAAATTCCAATTCCAATTATAGCTTTATTCTTTTCGACCGTGAAAATAATCAATGGATCGGGACTTTTGGAGATGGTGTATGGTACAAGGAACCTCCGGAGGCTCATTTTAAAAGGCCAGATATTTTTATTGAAGATGTAAAGAATAGCCTAAACACAGTTTATGTGATCACTATGTTACTTGATACCAAAAATCAGTTATGGATTGGAACATATGGGGATGGACTTTTTAAAATTGACATCGCACAAAGTCAGTTAAACCAATATTTACCGGAAAAGCATAACCCCAAAGCCATTCATTATAAGGATATTCTAAGCATTTATGAAGACTATACCGGTACCCTATGGTTTGGAACCGATGGTGCCGGTTTAAATTATTATGATGCTTTCTTGGAAAAATTCAATTCCGTCATTCATCTTCAAACTCCCGAAAACATAAATATAGATGTGGTTAGATCTATTGCGGTAGATACACAAAATAATGTTTGGATAGGCACTAGTGGGAAAGGGTTGTCTAGATTTTCTCCAAAAGACAATAAATGGGATACTTATCAGAAAAAGAATAAAAAGGGGCTTAGATCCGATAGAATCATGAGCTTGCTTCCCGACAATGATGGTGAATTATGGATAGGTACACAGGAAGGTGGTTTGCACGTCATGGATATAAATGGGACAATAATTAATTATCCCAATCTTAAAGGTCTTGAAAACCTTACTGTTTGGTGTATGCTAAATAATGTTGATGAGGACAAATGGATAGGTACCAGGGAAAACGGACTTCTAAAAGTAAATAAGAAGACGGGGATTTTGAAAAGGTTTGAAAAAAACAATAATGAAAATGGGCTTCCTTCCAACAACATTCGGGCGATTACCCATGAGGCTGGTCAATTTTTATGGATAGGCACCCAGGACCACGGTATTTGCAGAATGGATCTAAAGACCAATAAAATAAAGGTGTATGCCCATGAGCCAGGAAATAGGAATTCGTTGGCCAGCAACCAGATAAAATCCCTGTATTACGACAATAGGGGAATCTTGTGGGTTGGGACCAACGGTGGTGGTTTATCTGCCCTCGATATTGTAAACGACCAATTTTACAATTACACGGTAAAAAATGGATTGGCCAATGCTGTGGTATATGCTATTTTACCAGATGACCAGAATAATTTATGGTTGAGCTCCAATAGCGGAATAACAAAGTTCTATGTACCCAAAGACCTTAAATTAAGCCCTAAAATTGTTAATTATGCCAATTATGATGGTCTGGCAACAGAATTCAATACAGGTGCACACTTTAAGGCAAGAAATGGAAACCTATATTTTGGCGGGTTGGACGGATATTATTGGTTCAATCCATCGGATATAGAAATAAATGAAGTACTTCCAAAAACAGTAATTACAAAGTTTGAAATATTTAATAGACCCTTACCTTTAATTCCAAACGTAAAACTTAATAATAAGCAAAATACTGTTGCTTTTTCCTTTGCAAGTTTACAATTCTCGTTACCTGTTAAAAATCAGTACCAATTTAGACTAGAAGGTCACGATACCAAATGGATAAAATCTGGCAATGACAATAATGCAAGATATACAAATCTCCCCCCCGGCAACTACACTTTTAAGGTAAAGTCCAGTAATTATGATGGTGTATGGAACGATCAAGAGACCTCCTATAGTTTTGTTATCAATAAACCCTGGTATCTTACCAATACCTTTATTCTGATCTATATTTTGGTCTTTGCTATAATACTTTATTTAATATATAGATATTTTAAATGGCGATGGGAAATTAAAATGCAACTAAAACTGGAACGAGAGGAAACCCTTAGATTCAAGGAATTAAACGACTTTAAAACAAAAATATATTCCAATATTTCGCACGAATTCAGAACTCCTTTAACCTTGATCAAGGGTCCCATAAAGAAGCAACTGGACAACAATCCAAGTCTAAGTTTAAAGAACGACTTAATTTTGGTAGAAAAAAATACTCAAAGACTTTTAGACCTGGTCAATCAAATGTTGGAGTTGACCAAGTTGGATACCGGTTCTTTAAAGATAAATCCGGAAATAGTGAATTTGGAAGGTTTTATATTTTCAATTCTAGAAACTTTTAAATACCTGGCCAAGGAGCGAAACCTTATTTTTTCCAGTACTTTAAGTCCTATGTCGTTGGCTTTGTTTGATACCGATATTATGGAAAAGGTTGTTGGAAACATAGTCGGCAACGCCATAAAATACACTCCAACTAATGGACATATAGACTTTAACGCCTTGGTTACAGATACAAATCACTTAATAATAAATGTAACCAATGATATAGGGGAGATTATAGAAGAGGATATCAATAAATTATTTGAAAGATTTTATCAGGCCAATCCCAACAATGAGGGAACAGGAATCGGGCTTTCTTTGGTAAAGGACTTGGTAGAACATCTCAAGGGAACGATTGATGCGTCCTATTCAAAAGACAAAAAAAGAATAAACCTTAAATTGGTCCTTCCAATTCAATTGATCGATGAAAAAGTGGATAATGAAAATAGACTAGAAATAGAAGTCGAGAAGCTGGCTGGACGCAAAAGTTCAAAAGGTCGCCAAGCTCTTATTTTATTGGTAGAAGACAATGAATCCCTACTCAACTTCATGGTTTCCCTTTTGGATGAAAACTACAAAATAATTACTGCAAAAGATGGTGAACAAGGTGTATGGACCGCTATTAAACAGATTCCAGATTTAATAATTACAGATATAATGATGCCCAAATTAAGTGGGTTAGAACTCTGTGATAAACTAAAAAATGATGAAAGAACATCGCATATCCCTATCATTTTCCTAACCGCAAAAGCAGATAGGGAAAGTGAAATCACCGGGCTCCAATGTGGCGCCGAGGAATATTTATTGAAACCTTTTAACCCAAGGACATTTCAAATTAGAATACACAACATTTTAGAAACCAGAAAAAAACTAAGAATACATTACAACAAGGGGAATGTTTTTAAGCCAAAAGACATTGCTTTCACCTCAATAGACGAAAAATTTCTAAAAAAGGTTGAAGATATACTGAACGATCATCTCAAAGATTCTGATTTTTCAGCGGAAAAATTCAGCCGTCTTCTAGCGATGAGTCGAATGCAATTACATAGAAAACTTATTGCCCTTACCGGATATAGCACTACTGCTTTTGTACGTTTGGAAAGATTGAAACAAGCACAAAAACTTCTTAAAAAACCAGGTGTAACCGTAGCGGAAGTTGCTTATACAACCGGATTTAATACACCCTCCCATTTCATAAAATGCTATAAAGAAACCTTCGGGAAAACACCAATGTCCTAAATTATACAGCTGTAACATCAAAAGCGTTACACCAGTGATATCTTCTGTTACATATGAAGTACTTTTTTTCATTTACATACTAGAAATTTGATTCTAAAATATAAGATCAAGTTTTAATCTTCTAAAATAGTTATGAAATGAAAACATTAAAGTTAAGTACAAGACTATGTATTATTCTTTTACTTTATTGTGGGGACAATGGATAATAACAATGAAAAAGGCAGGGCAAACAACAGAAGGGTAGAATTTATTAAAATTTAATCATAAATAAAATGGAAACAACAGAAAACAAAATTACCGTAGCTAATGAAGGCAAGAACATTGCCACTATAGCCTACATCACCATCATAGGGCTTATCATCGCATTTGTGATGAACAACGAGAAGAAAGATCCTTTTGCAGCATACCATATTAAACAGTCATTAGGATTAGCACTTACAGGATTGGCATTAGGTATCATTGGTATGATTCCGATATTGGGCTGGATCATAAACATACTGGGCATTTTCGTGCTTCTCTATATGTGGGTAGTAGGCCTTATGAATGCCATTAATGGAAAAGAAAGCGCGGTCCCTTTTTTAGGGGAAAAATATATCGAATGGCTTAAAAATTTATAAAGACAAACTTATTATGAAAACAATACCACTTAAAAAGTTTTATCCCTTTTGAGTTTCAATTTTATTTTACACACTATCTGTTAATGCTTAATCGCATTTACTGAGAAGTATCAAATTTATTAAAAATTAAAAAATAGTGCTTATGAAAACGTATTTAAGAATACTGGTTATTTTAATTATGGTGTCCTCTTGTCAAGAAAACAAGAAGAAAGAGGGAGATTTGAACGCTATAATTAAAAAAGAGAAAATCTCTCAGAAAAAGAACAAGGATGCTTCTAAAGTTCTAAAATCTAAAAAAATGCCTACCAAAGCGCAGTTTGAAGCTTTTTTTCCAAAAGAATTAGATCCTTATAATCTTATAAATGTTTCTGTATCAGAAACCTTGGGTGTTGGGACAGGATCTTATATAAAAGGAAAAGATTATGGAAATGGCATGACCTATTATGTGACGGATGGCTATACCAAAGGATCGGCTGCCATTAGAAATTTTGAAGGTAGTTACAAATCTAATCAGGATTGGCCAGAAGGCACAGAACTTATCAGTAAAGAACGCGACGGCTTTAAAACCGTCGCTCTACTTCGACACAATTACAATAATTATAAAGTATCAGTTCTTTATAATAATCGGTTTGTGCTTACTGTAGAAGGTCATGAAAAGCCAGATGAGCTTTGGGATTATTTAAAACAAGCAGATATGAAAATGCTGGATTCAAATTAAAACTTAAACGTTTTAAAAATGAGAACAACCATTTACAATATTAAAAACTTGATATTTTCAACACTGCTCTGCTTCGCATTGATTGGCTGCAAAAATAATACCCAAAACAGTCAAAATGAAGAAACAGGTGTTAGCCAAGTATCACTTTTCTCAAAGAGCAAAATAAAATCTGAGGAAAGTAAAATTATAAAAGGAATTGTTGAAGTCCAATTTTATGGCCTTGGAGTCCACCAAAGGATCGGTAATGCATAAAATAGCGGCCTTTGCTGCGGAAATTACCATTGCTAAATTGGAAAAAGAACCAAGAGCCAAAAAATTAGCGGCGATATAGGTGCCGAAAAAACAGTTTTCATTGCAGATGGGCGTGTTACTTATAACCTTTGATGCAAAAAAAGACTAGAATCATTAGTGGAAGGACCATTCAGCATACGCTATTATTATGAAGAGCAGCAGATATCGTTCCCCAATGCACAAGTCTTTTCAATGCCCTCATTTAATTAGGTAGGTTATTAAGAAAGAATATGAAATAGACAGACACAAAGTGTTGATAACTAGGCTCATCCCAAGTATAAAGCGGTTCTTGCTGAAATGGAAGCTTTAATAACACAATTGAGAACCAACAACTATAAACTGATGCAAAAGCAATTTATTCTACTAATAGCTATCCAACTGTTTTCCATGAACACTAATGGGCAAATGAGATTTATAAACAATGGACCCGAAGGAAGTTTTCCTAAAATCGAGATCAACAATACGAACACTACGTTATTCGCAAAAATAGGAGATAGCACCAAGCCTTGGCTACATTGGGACGAAGTTCCCATAAACATTGAAAGTGGTAAAGGGTATTCCAAATTTAAAATGATTGTATACAATAACGATGGCATAGCCAACAGAACTTTTGAAATATACTACACCATTTCCTATGGCCAATCAACT
>CAJDXC010000177.1_pt2 | contig 11253 bp, 5 predicted proteins | sample 7391681 | NCBI WGS metagenome assembly CAJDXC01 (sample SAMEA7055742, study PRJEB34461) | soil metagenome | biome: terrestrial ecosystem; feature: Peninsula; material: soil | place: Antarctica | collected 2016 | reverse complement strand
CTTTCAAGAATATATTCTCCAGTATACAAAAATTTAGTCTTCCTATCCTTCGTTAATCTCAAAGCGATGGGAAAGGTTCCATCCTTCTTTTGATAATTTTTACGCAGTACTATTTTTATGGCTACAATTATTCTTTGTCCTATCAATGTGAAAATACAAAATCTATGTACAACATATGTACAACATTTCCTGTTTTATCTTGGTTTTAAATGATTTTTTAATACGAACTAATATTCATAAGTAACTCATAAACAACTGATTGTTAGTGCATATAAGACCATATTATTACAATCGCCTCAAGATTCATAACCCTGATGTCAGGGGTTTAAGTCCCCCTCTCGCTACCAGTAAATACTTGGAAACCCTGCCTGTACAGTCAGGGTTTTATTTTGTAAAACATTTCGATCGATTAATCGACTCTTATCGAAAAATAATTGATTCGGCAAAGCGTGTAAAAATTCACAGCCTATTTCTATCTTTCAAGTATCATTTTGAAATGCGCCTCCAGTTGAAAAGCACCCCAGTTTTCCATATGCTATCCCGTATGCGCGATTATTTTCAAAGACGTAATTCCTTTTTGAATTCAACCGCAGCGGACCCTATACGCTCAGAACTATATAATTTCGATCAAATGAAGATCCATGCCGGTATAGTGGCACGGTCTCATAAAATTCTAAAGGGCAAACGGAGGGACAAGCTTTTAAAACGGCTGGATGACAATGAAAAAATCCTTGTGGAGGTACGCAACCTGCTGGTGGAAAGTATCCAATCTGGTCATACAATAACACCTGCGGCAGAATGGCTCTTGGACAATTTCTACTTAATTGAAGAACAAATTGTTACTGCTAAAAAACACTTACCAAAAAAATATAGCGAAGGCTTGCCTTATCTGTCAAATGGAAACTCTAACGGTATGCCTCGGGTTTATGATATCGCTCTCGAAATAATTGCACATAGTGATGGCCGTGTTGACTTAAGAGGTTTAATGGGTTGTATTTTGGCCTATCAATCAGAAAAAATTCTGACGCTGGGAGAATTATGGGCTATCCCTATTATGATGAAACTTGCTGTTATCGAAAATCTTAGAAGAATTGCTGAAAAATCAGCTCTTGATATGATTGACGATAACATAGCAGATTATTGGAGCGAGCAAATAATCGAAACAGTCAAGAAAGACCCTGCCGATCTGGTGTTGACAATCGCAGATATGGCAAGATCCAACCCTGTTTTAAATAGTCCTTTTGTCGCAGGATTTACACGCAAACTACAGGGAAAAGGCCCCGCCTTTGCTTTACCGCTAAGCTGGCTGGAGCAACAATTATCCAAAGAAGGAATAGCCGGTACTGACCTTGTTTGGTACGAAAACCAAAAACAGGCTGCTGATCAGGTATCCGTTAAAAACAGCATTGGCTCATTGCGATTTATCGGATCAACTGACTGGCGCAAATTTGTAGAAGCCTCGAGCATAGTAGAGCAAACATTACGGATGGACATAACAGGCACTTATCCCCAATTGGATTTTGCTACACGGGACAGATACAGGCATGTGATTGAAACGATTGCAGACCACAGTCCTTTTTCTGAAACAGAAATTGCAGAGAAAACTATTGAATTAACAAAAAAATCTGAGATAGCGGCCGAACAATATACCAGAGAGAAACACGTAGGTTATTACCTGATAGGTAAAGGCTTTGATCAATTAAAGGAAGCTGCGCAGATGCGCTATAATGTAAAACAAAGTCTGACCAGTTTCATGGAGAAAAGACCAGTTTTCATTTACCTTTTTTCAATATCCATTCTTACATTGGCCATCGCTCTCGGGATGCTATCGGTAGCTCGGATCTATGGAGATTTTAGCGTACTAATTCTGGTACTGGTGGCTCTATTATGTATAGCAGGTGGTGCTCATTTAGCTGTTTCCTTCACCAACTGGCTGGCAACTATATGGATAAAACCCAAAATATTACCTAGACTAGATTTTTCAAAAAGCATCCCTGTTGAATACCGTACCCTCGTAACCATTCCAACAATGCTTTCGAGCGTAAATGAGATTGAAGAGAACGTGGAAGCTCTCGAAATTCGTTTTTTAGCAAACCGAGAAAAAAATTTATACTTCAGTCTATTAACCGATTTTACGGATGCGGACTCAGAAACAAAACCGGAGGACCGTTTGTTTCTCAACCGGGTGAGTAAAAGAATTGAACAGTTGAACGAGAAATACAACCAAACAGGGCGGCCGGATATTTTTTACCTTTTCCATCGGCCGAGAAAATGGAATCCGAAAGAAGGTAAATGGATGGGATATGAGCGAAAAAGAGGGAAACTTTCTGCCTTAAATGCCCTCTTAAGAGAGGAAGATAAAAATGATTTTAGCCGAATTGTTGGTGATTACGGAGTTCTGAAAAATATAAAATATATAATCACACTCGATTCAGACACTCAGCTTCCCAGGGAGGCAGCTTGGAAATTAATAGCTACCATTGCACATCCCTTAAACCGGGCAGTATATGACGAAAGAAAAAAACGTGTGGTACAGGGGTATGGAATTTTGCAACCAAGAGTAGCCTCAGATTTTCCTAAAAGTAAAACTTCTCTTTATTTGCGCCTGCAGGGTGATATGAAAGGCATAGACCCTTATACCCAGGCGTCTTCCGACGTTTATCAGGACATCTTTGAAGAAGGCTCTTTTATAGGGAAGGGCATCTACGATGTAGATATATTTGAAAAAGTTGTGGGCGACCGTTTTCCTGAAAACCGTATCCTTAGCCATGATCTATTAGAAGGTTGCTATACCCGTTCCGGTTTATTAAGCGATGTTATATTATACGAAATGAATCCTTCCAATTATGAAGCGGACATAAAACGCCATCATCGCTGGATCAGGGGCGATTGGCAAATAGCCACTTTTATATTTCCATTTGTAAAAAATAAAAACGGAGAATTTGTCAGAAACAAACTTTCTCTTTTATCCCGTTGGAAAATAGTGGACAATCTGCGTAGAAGTTTGCTGCCCATCTCTCTTTTATTAATTTTAGTCCTCGGCTGGTCCATGTTGCCAAAACCCTGGTTTTGGACACTTGCCGTTACCATTATTATATTATTACCTGTAATGGCGGCAGCTTTTCTGCAGTTGTTGCGCCGACCTGAAGATATAAACTTTAAAGCCCATGTTTCTGACGTAGGTAATTCTGTTAAGGAGGTTTTATTTCGCTTTATGTTTGGGATTGCGGTATTGCCTTATGAAGCCTTTCGGTTTACAGATGCAATCATCCGAACCAATTGGAGAATGATGGTGAGCGGTAAAAAACTTTTGGAATGGACTCCATCTGCCGCTGCTTCCAGTCAATCAAAAAACAGTATCTCGTTCATTTACCGAAAAATGTGGACTGGTCCAGTATTGGCTTTTCTTTGTCTTATATTATTTCTATACTCCAATTCGCCCGCATTCTTCGTTTCTATTCCCATTCTTATTTTATGGTTTCTTTCACCTTCAATTGCTTGGAGATTAGGTCTTGCGGAAAAAGAAGAAATGCCCAACCTTACTGTTACACAAAAGGTGTTTCTTCATAAATCCGCCAGGAAAACATGGCACTTTTTTGAACACTTTGTAAATGAAGGAGAAAACTGGCTTCCGCCCGACAATTTCCAACAACACCCAAATCCGGTAATCGCACACCGTACTTCGCCGACCAATATAGGCCTCTCTTTGCTGGCCAACCTTACGGCATATGATTTTGGGTATATTACCATGAGGGAAATGCTTTTTAGATGCAACAACACTCTCAAAACATTACATAACATGGAGCGCTATAAGGGCCATTTTTACAATTGGTACGATACCCGTTCCTTATCAATCCTGACGCCGGCATACGTATCTACAGTTGATAGCGGAAATCTGGTGGGGCATCTTCTTATTTTGCGACAAGGCATTTTAGCGTTTAAATCCAATCCTATTTTCAATGCTGAAAGCTACAATGGTATTCATTCTACAATAGGGATAATACAGGATTTGCTTAAGGACGAAAAAGACAAACACATCGAAAATATAGAGAGTTTGCTAGTTAATGCTATTCGTGAAAAACATAATTCTTTGTCAGTAATAAAAAGAAATTTGGATGATCTCATAGCTCTCAGCGACCAAATAACCGGGTTTGATGAAAATACGGAAACTGGTAAATGGATGCTTAAATTAAAAAATCAGATTGAAAACAACCGAGAAGATTTATACAGGCAAATTCCTTGGCTGAATCTATTACCCATTCCGGAATCATTTACCAGTATAGCACAATTAGATTTCAATCATTCTCTTCTCTCCCTCCGCGAAATAAATGGGGAGTTGAGTCAACAGATTAATCAATACAAGAAAGAAACAAGTAATGAAGATGATGCGGAATGGCTGGTAAAAGTTGAAACTGCTCTAAAAAACGCAATAGAGTTTATTCCGGAAAAACTCAGTCATTTCGTGGAATTAGCTGAGGAACTGGAACAATTAAGCACTGTGGAGTATGAATTTCTGTTGGATAAGGACACCAGTCATCTTTCCATAGGCTATAATGCGGATGAATTGAGGAGAGATGACAGCTTTTATGATATGCTCGCTTCAGAAGCAAGGATGGGTATTTTTGTAGGCATTGCTCAAGGGAAGTTACCCCAGGAAAGCTGGTTTTCCCTAGGCCGTTTACTTACCGATTCAAAAGATGGACCTGTTCTACTGTCATGGAGTGGATCGATGTTTGAATATTTGATGCCGCAACTAGTTATGCCAACTTATGAAAATACTTTATTACATGCGACCAATAGTGCTATGGTAAAACGGCAGATAGAATATGCTAAAAATCGCAACGTTCCCTGGGGCATTTCAGAATCCGGTTATAACAGAGTGGATGCCAGCCTTAATTATCAATACCAGGCTTTCGGCGTGCCCGGGTTAGGATTAAAGCGTGGATTAGAGGAAGATCTGGTTATTGCTCCATACGCGAGTATGTTGGCTTTAATGGTTGCTCCTAGAAAAGCGGTATCTAATTTAAAGGTTTTATCGGAGGAAGGTTTTGAAGGAGAATATGGTTTTTTCGAAGCAATTGATTATACTAAAACACGTTTACCCCGTGGCGAAAACCACGTAATCATCAATTCCTATATGGCTCACCACCAGGGGATGGGATTTTTATCCTATGCTTATGTTTTATTAAACAAACCAATGCAAAACCGATTTTCCACGGAATTGCGATTTCAGGCGACCTTGCTGCTATTGCAGGAGCGTATCCCACAGCAGTCTATCTTTTATGCACATACAGCTAAAGTTGCTGATATACACACTACTGAAGTAGATGCGCAATTAAGAGTTATAAATACGCCAAATACCCCCATACCGGAATTGCAATTACTCAGTAATGGAGATTACCAGGTAATGGTAACCAATTCGGGAGGAGGATATAGCCGCTGGAAAAATTTAGCTGTAACCAGATGGCGAGAAGATGCCGTAAAAGATAATTATGGGATTTTTTGCTATATAAAAGATGTCAATAGCGGGAATTTCTGGTCTAACACCCATCATCCTACCCTTCAGCCTTCCGAAAATTATGAGACCATATTTTCCCAGGGAACAATCGAGTTTCAAAGGAAGGATTTTGGTTTTGAAACCAAAACCCAAATTGTGGTATCTCCTGAAGATAATGTAGAAATAAGAAAAATCAAGATTACAAACCGATCCCAATCCTCAAAAGTTCTGGAAGTGACCAGTTATACAGAGATTGTTCTGGCCACCCAAGCCTCTGATGAGTCACATCCGGCATTCAGCAACCTTTTTGTCCAAACAGAGATACAGCCAGAATACAAATACAGCCAGAATACAACGCTATTTTTGGTACAAGAAGACCTCGGTCCAAAGATGAATTACCACCTCATTTCTTCCATTTAATGGATGTTTATGGAGCGCAAGTGGAAGAAGTTTCCTTCGAAACGGATCGGATGCAATTTATTGGCAGGGGAAGAACCTTAGCCAATCCCCAGGCACTGGATGCTGGTAGATTATCAGGTAACCAGGGAGCTGTTTTGGATCCCGTTATGGCTACCAAATACCGTATAGCCGTTAAGCCGTTCGGTACAGCTACCATCGACCTTATATATGGTATTTCTGATAGTCGCAAAGCGAGTGAAGCGCTCATGCATAAATATAGGGATAGGAATCTTAAAAAACAAATATAGGGATAGGAATCTTAAAAAACGCGCCTTGGATCTTTCTTGGACACATAGCCAGGTATTATTAAGACAGATTGACGCTTCAGAAGCGGATGCACAACTATTTGGAAAATTAGCCGCCTCGGTTATTTATTCAAATCCGGCCTTGCGCGCTAGTGAGGCAGTAATCAAAAGCAATTTTAGAGGACAGTCCGGACTTTGGAGTCATTCAGTTTCAGGCGACCTGCCGATTGTATTGTTACAAATATTTGATCAGGAAAATATAGATTTGGTTACGCAAATGGTCAAGGCTCATGGTTATTGGCAATTAAAAGGATTGACGGTAGATCTTGTGATCTGGAATGAAGATCATGGTTCCTACCGACATGAATTACAGGATCAGATCTTAGGAATGATTTCTGCCGTTGACACATTAACTGGACATATAGCAGGAAAAATATATGTAAAATCAACCGATCAAATATCTTCAGAGGACCGCATCTTATTTGAAAGCGTCGCCAAAATAATCATCAGAGATAGCAATGGTCCCTTATCAGAGCAAATATCAGGGCAGTACAGAGAAATAGGCTCATCTCCATTATTAGAAGTTACATCCCAATCTTCCGACAAAATTAGTCTTGAATATGTCGTGATGCCACCAGACCTCAAATACTTCAATGGAACAGGAGGTTTTACGGCTGATGGAAAAGAATATAAGATACTAATTGATCATGAAGCAACCACTCCGGCTCCCTGGGTGAACATCATTGCAAATCCTACTCTTGGAACAGTAGTTTCTGAAAGTGGCTCCGCCTATACCTGGGCGGTGAATGCCCATGAATATCGCATTACTCCTTGGTATAATGATCCCGTGACGGACACAAGTGGTGAAGCCTTTTATCTTCGCGACGAAGAAACCGGATTATTTTGGTCACCAGCGCCTTTTCCTGCAAAAGGCGAATCGAATTATATCACTACGCATGGCTTTGGCTATACCAATCATGAACATATAGCAAATGGCATATACTCCAAAATGAAAGTGTTTGTGGACAAGGAGGCTCCCGTAAAGTTTGTAGTGCTTACAATAAAAAATAAAACAGAGCGGTTACGAAAACTTTCCGCTACGGGGTACCTGGAAATTATTTTAGGCAATGTCCGCTCCAAAACTAATATGCATATACTTTCAGAGTATGATGCCCAGAACGGAGCCCTTTTCTTTGGAAACAGGTACAATGAAGCTTTTGCCAATCGAGTGTCATTCTTTAAAATTATTGGCACAAGTAAATATAGTTATACAACCGACCGTTCGAAGTTTATCGGCAGAAACAGAAATCTTTCCAATCCTCGAGCTTTATACCGTCAGGATCTTAGAGAAAGAATTGGTGCTGGACTCGACACCTGCGCTGGTTTGCAGGGAAAATTTGATTTGCTAGCAGGGGAAGAAAGAGAGATTGTTTTCCTGATTGGCAGTAGTGAAGATACGAGCTCAGCTATTAATCTCATTCAGAATTTTTCAGACCTGAATACAATTAATCAATCTTTTCACCAGATAAAGGAATACTGGAATGAGATAGTAAATACGGTGCAGGTTCAGACACCAGATGAGGCTTTAAATCTTCTGGCCAATGGATGGCTTACCTATCAAACTATCGCTTCCAGGTTGTTTGCCCGCAGTGGATTTTATCAATCTGGAGGAGCCTTTGGTTTTAGAGACCAAATTCAGGATGTTTTGTCCTTATTACACAATAAACCTGAATTTGCCCGGAAACAAATACTTTTAAATGCTTCCCGGCAGTTTATGGAAGGAGATGTTCAGCATTGGTGGCATCCCCCAGAAGGAAGAGGTGTGCGTACAAATTGTTCTGACGATCTGTTATGGATGCCATTTGTTGTTTACAGATATTTAAATGTTACCGGCGATTTGGAGATACTGAAAGAGCAAACCGGATTTCTAGATTCTAGGCTGTTGCTCGAAGGAGAAGACTCCCTGTATGATTTACCAATCAGTGGAAGTGTAAGTGCCGATCTGTACCACCATTGTCGTCTAGCCATAAAACATAGTCTCCGTTTTGGAAAACACGGGTTGCCGTTAATGGGTTCTGGAGATTGGAATGACGGAATGGATCAGGTGGGAAATGAAGGCAAGGGAGAAAGCGTTTGGTTGGGATTTTTCTTTTATGATATTCTTTCCAATTTTGAGAAAGTAGCTACTAAATATGGTGATACCGGTTTTGCAGCCACCTGTAAAAAAGAAGCCATTAAATTACAATCCAATATTGAGAAGTCCGCCTGGGACGGGGAATGGTATAAACGCGCCTGGTTCGATGACGGAACGCCTCTGGGATCGAAAGTAAATGAAGAATGTAGCATTGATGCCATCTCCCAAAGTTGGTCTGTCTTGACTAACGCTGCCCCGAAGGAAAGAAGAAATCAAGCCATGGGTTCTTTAAATAAATACTTGGTTAAAAGAGATATAAAAATCATCCAGCTTCTTGATCCACCGTTTGATAAATCTGATTTGAATCCGGGATATATAAAAGGATATGTACCTGGGGTAAGGGAAAATGGAGGGCAATATTCCCATGCGGCTATCTGGACCTTAATGGCCTTTGCAGCGCTTGGCGACAGGAAGACAGCCTATGAACTCTTTAACATGATACAACCTATTAATCATGCTTTAAATCAGGAGGATGTGCAGACTTACAAAGTAGAGCCTTATGTGATGGCGGCGGATGTTTACGCCAATGAAACCCATCGGGGCCGTGGCGGATGGACCTGGTACACCGGTTCCTCCGGCTGGATGAATCAATTTATTATTGGCTCCCTTTTGGGGATGGAAATTCTCGTGGACAAACTTAAATTTTCACCCTGCTATCCGGAAGAATGGCCCTCAGTTACAATCACGTACCGTTTCAGAACAACCACTTACACTATCATAGTATTTCAGGAGAGACAGATTGAAGGATCATGGTGGCAAACGACAAATGAGCAAGGCAAAGGAAATATTCTTCCCTTAAAAGATGATGGAATGCAACATGAGGTTGAGGTTCATATTTTGATTTAGGAGATGCCAAAGCTTGCCAACTTTGTTTTAATCGTAAGATAACATCATGTAATAATTTATTGCTTGGCTTAATGATCAACCATACCCAGAAAGAAACAACAAGAAGAAAAAGTTAATTCAGCAAATAAAACAATAATGGAAAACAAAATGAAAATAGAGATCTGGAGCGACGTAATGTGTCCGTTTTGCTATATCGGAAAGAGAAATTTTGAAACAGCTCTTGAGCAATTTGCCGACAAAAACTATATTGATGTAGTATGGAGAAGTTACCAGTTAGACCCCACAATTCCTGAAGTAGCAAAAGAAAACTATCAGGATTACCTTGTGAAACGCAAAGGAATGAGTGCAGATCAAGTAAAAGGAATATTAAACAGCGTTACCCAATCTGCCAAACAAGTGGGATTGGACTACTATTTGGATAAAGCGATAATAGTGAATTCATTAAATGCTCACAAGTTGATACAATTTGCCAAAACAAAAGGTTTAGGAGAACAAGCAGAAGAAAGATTGTTCCTTGCTTTTTTCACAGAAGGAAAAAACATAGCCGATATAGACACATTAACCCAATTAGGCAAGGAAATCGGCTTGGATGAAACGGAAGCGAAAACCTCTTTTACAGATGAAAAATATGCTTCTCTTGTAAAACTGGATATTCAAGAGGCCCAACAAGTGGGTGTTCAGGGAGTTCCGTTTTTTGTACTTGACCGAAAATATGCCGTTTCGGGAGCACAGCCATCTCAGGCATTTTTGATGAATTTAGAAAAAGCATTCACGGAATGGAGAAAACTAAACCCCGAAACAAAATTGGAAGTTATAAAAGGACAAAGCTGTACGCCAGACGGAATTTGCGAATAGAAGGTAGGGCACAAGCTTATACGATAAGCAAGCAAATTGTCTAAAAAAATGACAGATATTGCATCAAGGTTTAAAAACAATCCTATTTTAAGACCCGTGGACTTATTGCCCAGTGATAAGAATATGGTTATAGAATGTCTGCTGAATCCTGGGGTATTCGGGTTTAATGAAAAGATAGGATTACTTGTACGTGTAGCGGAACGAACAATTCAAAGGGAGGGTATCCTATCGGTTCCAGTTTATAACGATAAGGGCAAAGTTGAAATTTTAAACTTCAACCTAGACGATCTAAAATTGGATGCATCGGATGCTCGGGTAATAAATTATGCCGGGACCAATTATTTAACGACCATCTCCCATCTAAGGATATTGTTCAGCCAAGACGGCAGCACTTTTTACGAATCCGATGAATATCCACCCATTTTTGGAGAAGGCCAGTATGAATCCTATGGTATTGAGGACTGCCGAGTAACCCAAATTGGCGGAGTATATTATTTAACTTATACTATGGTGTCGGCAAACGGCGTCGGCGTCGGGCTAAGGACTACGAAAGACTGGAGAAGTTTTGAGAAACACGGGATGATCTTAAGTCCGCACAATAAGGATTGTGCCATTTTTGAAGAAAAGATAAACAACAAATTTTATGCCCTGCACCGCCCAAGTAGTCCGGAACTGGGCGGCAGCTATATTTGGCTAGCAGAATCTCCGGACGGATTGCATTGGGGCAATCACAAATGTTTGGCAAAGACCAGGCCCGGTAAATTTGACAGCAAAAGGTTGGGAGCTGGGGCCTCCCCTATCAAAACGGAAAAAGGTTGGTTAGCAATCTATCACGGAGCCACAGAAAAGCATCGATATTGTCTGGGAGCCATCCTCCTAGATCTAAACGACCCATCAAAAGTCATTGCAAGATCAACCGAACCGATCATGGAACCCATTGCAGAATATGAAAAGACCGGATTTTTCGGAAATGTAGTATTTACCAATGGCCACATGGTAAACGGGGATATCGTTAGCCTCTATTACGGTGCTTCGGATGAGTTCGTTTGTCTGGCACACCTCTCTCTTGCAGAAATATTAAACGCATTGATCCCATAAGTGTTTAAAGTAATCTCTTTTATTTCTGTTTCACAAAAAGCTTTTTTAATTCTGTTAAA
>CAJDXC010000099.1_pt1 | contig 11362 bp, 7 predicted proteins | sample 7391681 | NCBI WGS metagenome assembly CAJDXC01 (sample SAMEA7055742, study PRJEB34461) | soil metagenome | biome: terrestrial ecosystem; feature: Peninsula; material: soil | place: Antarctica | collected 2016 | reverse complement strand
TCAAAAAAAAGTTTTTCCCGCCGTGAATTTATAGTGGGTACTGGTCTGCTCGCTCTTGGGACCTCTTTAAAATTAAACGCAGCTGACCAAATTGTAGATATTAAAAAAGAACCGATAATTGATATCCATCAGCACATCCATTACCATGAACGCACAGATGATCAGCTGCTAGCACATCAAAGGGCAATGGGAGTTACTATTACTTTTCTTTTACCATCAGGTCGTCCAGTAAATTCGCCATCTACTCACCAGGGAGTGGCTAATGGATTGCAGGCAGAAGCTGGAGGAAATGCAGAGTGTTACTTATTTGCAAGCCAACACAAGAAGGAATTCCGCTTTGGTGCTTGCGCTGTTCCAGACATGAAAGATGGTCTTTATGAAATCGAAAAATATTTAAAATTGGGGGCGGTGACTATTGGTGAATTAAAATTTGGGGTTGAATGTGATTCGCCGGAGATGCAAAAAATTTATCAATTGGCTCAAAACTATAATGTTCCAGTACTTATGCATTGGCAGCACAAAATGTATAATTATGGCTTCGAACGTTTTTATAAAATGTTGGAAAAATATCCAAAAGTAAATTTCATCGGCCATGCACAAACCTGGTGGGCTAATATTGACAAAAATCATACAGATCAATCAATACTTTATCCTAAAGGGCCTGTTACACCAGGAGGAATTACAGACCGGTATCTCAGCGATTATCCTAACATGTATGGCGACCTTTCTGCTGGCTCAGGTTTAAATGCGCTTACCCGAGATGAAGATCATGCTAGGTTTTTCCTAGAAAGGCACAAGGACAAGTTAGTGTACGGAAGTGATTGTGAGGACCCAACCGGATTGGCTTCTGATGGTTGCACTGGCGCTCTGGATATCGCCGAGGTGCGCAAACTGGTATCTAGGCCAACAGAACGTAAATTATTATACGAAAATGCAAAGAAGTTATTCCGTCTTTAGGATTGTCAATTAGCGCGCGACAAATTGCAGAGGGCCAAAATTGTTTTTGGTAATCATCATCATTTTTCTTCAACTATCAAATAATTAATTTAGAAAAAATTACAATTATAAATTTCTCTAGCAATACAATTATGCAGATCAAAAACAAATCTAACACGTTAAACAGGTACTTGACAATTAATGTACAATTTCTAATAATATTAGTAATTATCTTAGCTTCCTGTAAGAGAGAGCCTCTGTATGAAGGACCGCTTAGTCCGGAAGAGTCCATGAAAACCTTTCAGTTTGCTGAAAACTTCAAGGCAGAATTATTCGCATCAGAACCTTTAGTCATAGATCCCGTGTCCATGCAGTACGACGGAGATGGAAATGCTTACGTAGTCGGAATGTTGGATGCCTACAAACCCAATTCTGTAAAGGGAAAAGGAAAGATCGTTATGTTAAAAGACACTAATGGCGACGGAAGGGCAGACACGTCTACAATTTTCGCAGACAGTCTTTGGGAGGCAACCAGCGTGTTACCCTGGAAGGGCGGCCTGCTTATATGTGCAGCGCCCAATATTATGTATTATAAGGATACTAATGGAGATGGTCGTGCAGATTTAAAAGAAATTCTCTTTACCGGCTTCTTTAATAAAAATGAAGAAGCACAAATAACCAATCTTCGTTTTGGTATTGATAACTGGATCTATGCAAATAATACCGGGCAGGCAGGTGAAATAAGCTTTAGCCGCAAACCCGATGCACCCAGGCTAAATGTACAGGGTTCTGATTTTCGTTTTCGGCTAGATCGCAATGAGTTTGAGCGTAGTACAGGTCCAGGTCAGTTTGGCCTTGCAATAGACGATTGGGGACACCGGTTTTTTACTGCGAATTCCTTGCACATCCGAGAGGTAGTGGTTCCTTTAAGATACCTCGAAAGAAATCCTTATCTGCCATCTTCAGCTAAACGTACAATTCAAAATATTTCGGATCATGATCCGCTTATGTACCAGTTAAGTAAAACGCCTTCCTGGAGACAGGTACGTACTGACCGGCGTAATAAGGTATTCCAAGAAAATAACTCCAAACAGGTGGAATACGCAAGGGATCATTTTACAGGAGCTTCGGGTGGAACTTACTATGGTGGTGATAAGTTTCCAAAAGAATATTATGGTAATATTTTCACTGGTGATGTTGCAGGCGGCCTGGTGCACCTGGATATTCTTTCTGTTGTTGATAATGAACCTTATATGGTAGCTAAGCGTGGAGAAAAAGAAAAAGAAAAAGAATTCATGGCCACCACAGATTCATGGTTTCGTCCTGCAAATTTTTCCGTGGGCCCTGATGGTTATCTATATGTAATGGACATGTATAGGCAACATATTGAAACTCCAATGTCTATCCCTGAAGACTTACAGGAGACGATGGACTTTAATGCCGGAAATAAATATGGACGTATAATGCATCATCTGCCGACCTCGTAAAGGCTCTTACACATCAAAATCGCTGGTGGCGTCTTACAGCTCAGAGGCTTCTTTTAGAGCGTCAGGATCAAAGTGTATTACCCGAGGTAAGAGATTTATTCGTTAAGAATGAAGATCCAAGATTCAGATTACATGCGTTATATGTTTTAGAAGGTATGGACGCCCTGGATGCTGCTACTGTTAAGAATGCTATGAAAGACCCTTCTCCGGGTGTACGCGAAAATGCTGCGATACTGTCCGAACGCTTTCCAAGTTGTTTATCTCAGTTAGAGGAAATGATCGATGACTCTTCGATCCGGGTCGCTTTCCAGGCTACTCTGAGCTTGGGTCAGTTTAAAGATATTTCGGTGATACCCGCATTGGCAAAAGCATTGGAGCTACATGGACAGAGTTCATGGTTCAGGACTGCAGTAGTGAGCTCAGAAGCTGTATCAGGTATTGACCTGTTAAAAACCTTAGAGAAGAATTTATTTTTTAAAGATGCGCCATCGTGGAAACTCGAATTTTTTGAAACCTGTTCCTATGTAATTGGCGCCCGTAATGATAAGAGCCAGATCTCTGCCTTATTAAACATATTGTCTCAACCTTCATTAGCAAATTCCGCAGCCTGGCAGTCAGCAAGTATCAAGGGATTGGTGAAAGGGTTAGAAACACTTGAGGGATTAGAAGCTTCTTTAAAAGAAACATTAAAAACTATTTTATCAGAATCAGATAGCAATGCATCTAAAGCAATCCAGGATTTAAAAGGGTTGTATGCTAAATAAATAGTTGTAGAAATTGAAAAAAATCAGTTACCATTATAAGTAGTTACTATCATCAAATTATATTTATTAAAAAGCAGTTTTTAAAATGGTAAATAAAGACTATTCCAGAAGGAAATTTATCAATAAATGTTTTAGTTAAGTGACGGGGAAATTGAAAAGCGCCAAAGCCTGGGATATGTAACAAAATCACCTATTCCCGATAACTTTTGTGGGAACTGCAGTCTCTATATTCCTCCGAAGCTTAATGAAGAATGTGGGGGATGTATACTATTTAAGGGACCTGTATATTCCGAAGGCCATTGTGTTCAGTGGGCAGCTATAACACCATAAATTATCAAGCCAGAGGAGAGGTCGATAACAAAAAGAATCTTCAAATTAATTTTTTGTTACAACTTAGTTGTCTAAAAGACACTTAGGATGTGTGCTCTAATCTATTATTTGAGTGCAAATTCACTACAGATAAAAAGGAATCTACAAAATTAATTCATAAACTTCTGACTTTTCTTTTTTTCCTATTAAAAACCATAAATAATAGTTCGGGTGTGTTACAATGAAGTTTTTCCATTCAGGCAGGGAGAACTAACATTCGTAGTGGATGATTGTAAAATCACTGCTAATGTTGGTGTGGTTGTTTTAAAACCCAGATTGGACTTATTAGTAAACGGAGATTTGAACCCGATAAAATATGTCAAACTAAGTGTTTTGTAATTCAGTTTAATATTAGAGATAGATAATATTTCTGATTTGATGATGACATTTTTTAATTGTCTCGATATTAATAAAACGATCAAACAAATTCAATATGAATCCTTTTTATCAGATGAGCGGAAATATCCGTTTTTTACTGTCTCTAAAAACAACAATCATTGGCTCAATTCTCAGGTTCACATGGAATAATAATGATAACACTGACGATTAAGTTCCTAAAGATAGTTTTCCTGCATTCGGCACCTTCTAAAAGTATCTTTTACTGGAAACCCTGGTCAATCCACCATACAATTCCTTTACTTATTTAACAAGTGTTGGCGGCAACATATAAAGCACAAAAAAATGGTCAATTAAAAATATAAAAAAAATCATAAAGTCAAAGTAGTGCAATCAATAAATAACAATTAATAATCACAAAAGATGAATAACTCAATTATCGAAAAAATGAATAAAGGATGGCTTTTATTAATGGTTTTGACCATAGCGTTAGCCTCGTGCAGTAAAAATGATGATGACGCAAAAGAAGAAGAAGAAGAAAACCCTACAGGAATTACTGTTTATGTAGCTGGTACAGAAGACAATGATTCGGGACGCACAGTTGCTAAGATTTGGAAAAATGACAAGGCCACCAATCTATCAGATGGCTCCAGTTCTGCAACAGCAAATTCCCTTTTTGTTTCAGGAAACGATGTTTATGTAGCGGGTGAGGAACTTGAAGGAGGAAGCGCTTATATCGCCAAAGTTTGGAAAAATGGCGTTGCTACCAAACTTACAAACGGAACAAATAATGCCAATGCCGATGCTGTTTTTGTATCGGGAAACGATGTTTATGTAGGGGGGTATGAACTATCCGGAATAGGTTTGACTGCCAAAATTTGGAAAAACGGTGCGGTGACAGATATTTCTGGAGGCATTCAATCTAGAGTAACATCTGTATATGTATCCAAAAGCGATGTGTATGCCGCAGGTTGGCAAGTACCTTATACCGAGTTTGTTGCAACTGTATGGAAAAATGGTGTAGCTACCGAACTTACCGATGGAACTAAATATTCAAGTGCAAATTCCGTCTTCGTATCAGGAAATGATATATATGTAGGAGGGTTTGAACATAACAATAATACAAGCAAAACATTGATTGCCATGATATGGAAAAATGGTGTTCCTACCAATCTTACCGACGGCACTAATGATGCCTTAGTAAGAGATGTTTTCGTCAATGGAAACGATGTATATGCTGTTGGAATGACAAACAAAGGAAGCGTAGTTTGGAAAAATGGGGTTGCAACCCATTTAACTGACGGAACGAATTATTCCATAGCAAATTCAATCTTTGTTGTAGGGGACGATGTTTATGTGGGAGGTGAGGAAAATAAAGGTTCCAATGAGGTGGCCAAAGTTTGGAAAAATGGAGTAGCAACTAATCTTACCGATGGTAGCCACCGAGGAAAAGTATCATCTGTTTTTGTAAAATAAGTTCAGGGACAAAATGGTTTCGAAATGTTTTGACACTATAAATTTACTTGTAAGTTTCTAATGATCTTTATTTTGTGTGATGACATTATTGAGCTTTCCCGATACTAAAGAAAAACAAATCAACATGAAAACAATCAAAATTTTCGGATTACTATTTAGTGTGGTCTTCATCATCTCTTGCAGCAAAGATGGGACAGATGATAACAACATAGAATCGACCTCTGTAAAATCGCAAATCTGCCCAGGCATTAATGGCCCTACAGCCGTCTACTGGGATTATGCGCACCAATTACCCATTCCTATTACCCAAGTACCCCTTATTAAAAATCCAGGGCAACGATTTGTACATAGTCAAAGTCCGCTAATCGGGGTAACGGTGCCCCAAGGATACACCGCCACCGAGGTGACCAATTTTCAAACGGGAACCATGGGTGTAAATGTACAGCGCAATGATAATGCAGTGGTCTGGCGCTATGTACCCATCAGCCGCCAAGGCGGACAAGTACCTATCAACGATATAATGGCTTTCGAAATCAACCAAATGTTCTCGTTCTATGGCTTTAACGGTGATCCTGAAGTACTGTGTACTACCACGGGATCCGAAAACAGCGGTACGTTCATTACCCAGTTCGGAGCCAGATTGTTACGGTTCGGAGGTGTTACGGGCCTAGTTTGGGCCAATGCCCATTTTTCTCCAAGTACCGGGGTCACATTTATTTCCGTTTCTGTCTCTTCGGCCCCTACGAACGAATTTGACCGGGAGGTTGTCGATACTTTTATTCCGCTAAGCTGGCAATTGCTCGTGGATTTGGATAGAGGTGATATAGATAACGATGGCGATGGGGTTCCTGCCCATCTCGACCGCGATGATAACGATCCCAACGTAAGCTGAAAAATTTGAATTAGTCAGTTTTGATCCCTATGCCGTTTGGGGGAATGATAGGGAAGAAAGGGCTCCAGCAATGGGGCTCTTTTACTTTTTCATTTGTTTTTGACGAAATCGGATAAGGTAGATTATGATAAATAATCCTATCAATATACTTGCAAACAACCACCAAGGTGTTGATGACCCTAAGGAAATGGGCTCAAAATCTCCCATAAGAACCAGTCCGCTCCAGTACTGTGGGTGCAAAATGCGTCCCTCCGCCTTCGATAAATAATCCAATTTAGCATTTCTCAAGGCGAGATCTTTGGGTTGGCCGTCGGCTAAGTATTCATAGAAGGAAGCGATAATTTCGGTGCTAGATTGTTCGTCGATCTCCCAAAGGCTGGTCAAAATACTTTTACTGCCCGCATAATTAAAGGCATGAGCCAAAGATATCATGCCCTCACCAGGCTGGTAGGACGGTTTCCCCGTCTCACACGCCGTAAGGATCGCCAAATCTGAAGACAGGTCGTAATCGTAGATTTCATAAGTGTAAAGATAATTATCACCTGCTTCGGTTGCATCGGAAACATTTTTAGCAAAAACTAGCCGGGAAAGTTCGGGATTAGCATTATTGCTCTCAGCATGTGTGCCGATATGGATTATTTTGTGTTCTTTCGCGGATTCGAAGAAAATCTGCTTTGTCGCTTTTTCGTTCAGGAATACATTGCCAGAAAAACGATTGGAAAATTGTTCGGCCAGATCCAAACTAAAAGGTTGGGGCAAGAGCGTCAGATAGGTTTTATCAAGATGTATCGAATCGGTTATGGCCATTTCATAATCTTGCTTCATTTTTTGATTGAATTCGGGTGCAAATGCCACAAAACTATTGCCATAGTCGTTGTCATTGTCTTTATACGGTAATAACAACAAACTGTAGTTGTAGGAAATGATATGTTTTGCCATTAAGCTATTTGTCCCGAATTCCCTAAAGTCCTTAATTTCTTTGGGCGTTAGCATTTCAAAACTTAAGTTGAAAAGTTCGCGGTCCGGTAAAATAATTACCCGCTCCGTTTGCACGTGACTTTCAATGGGGGACCATAATTTTTGATATAGGGAATGGGAGGCCCTTCCAATTTCTGTTATATCGCTTTTAGGGGAATTCAACTTTTGAATTTCTGTCGGGTCGGATTCATAGGATAGGGGAATCAATTTTTTGTCCGAAGAACTAGCGACTAGGGCCAATAGGGAATCCCCGACGAAAAAATATCGAACTACGGTAACGTCTTCGGGAATATTTTGCTGCAGCTTGTCCAAAGGTTCGGCAATAGTGGCATAGCGCATCTTGTAGTAATCGGGATAGACTTGTCTAAGTGAATCCAGAAATTGATTCCAGGTATTAAGATCAGTCAGAAAAGCTTCCATATTATCGCTCGCCCCTTCTTCCAATCTTTCCTTCAATAGATTTTCTCTTCTCCCAATTTTTTCAGGAAGTCGGGAAAAAGAAATATCTTTCTTAAGATTCAACCTCGCTCGAATTCTACTGTAAATAGAAGATTCATGGAAACTTAGTACAGAGTTCAGAAAATTTTCGTCCCCAGTCTTTTCGTACAATTCGAGATTTAGCTTTTTGGCAAACTCAAAGGCCTCCCTATTGTCTTGAATAAGGTCATTGACATTTTTTTGTGAAGTGATGATGGTCTTTCTCTTCTCCAAAATAGAAATCACCTTCTCCACCGACTTGTTGAGTTCTTTTAGAAATGGTACATCTTTAGCGGTTTCAAGATGGTAATTGGCCTTTGTATTCAATAAAATTGCTTCCGCTAGTAAAGGATCGACGGCCGCATCACCCTCTTCGTTATTTTCTGCAACGAATTTTGCGGACCATTTTAGGCTTTTCTCGAAATCATTGGAAAGATCCGCTGTTCTTGCCATAGCGACCAACAGTACGTTTGAGATTCTCTTGGCTGCCACACCATTTTTTATTTGTGAATCGTAGGCTGGCTGCAAGACTTTCATGGCCTTTTCCTTTTCTCCCAAATGGGCATAGCACAGGGCCAGGTTTATGGTGGCAAAGAGCCCATCGCTGCTCAGTTCGTTCTGGGCTTTCTTATGGAATTCCTTACCACTCAAATAATATTCCTTGGCCCTTTCGTAATCCTCTTTACCAAAGTAGGCACCCCCTATAATGGTGTACAGATTGGCACTTAATAACGGGTTTTCAGTGTCCATCGCATCGAGTGATTTTTCCGCCTCCTTTAAAATTACTATAGCAGAATTAAATTCCTTTCTTGCAATTTCAGCCTCTGCCAAAAGTGTAATCGCCGAGAAATACTCCATTAGATCCGGCGTGAAGGTTGCTTTTGCATAGGCGTATGACAATTCCGCGATGCGATATAATTTTTCATAATCCCCAACCTGCTCGTAGAGCGAGGCCAAATTCCTATAAGCCAACGATAGGTTTCGCTGGGCCCTGTACCTCAAGGGATGCTTTTGGACCGAGCCAAGAAACTTATTATTGAGGGCAATACATTCCTGGGCGAGCTTCATTGCCGCATCATATTGATTCTGACTTTGTTTAAGCAACACCATATTAGCTTTGATCGCCGCGGGGAAATAAAGTTGGTTTTCCGCGGTTTTGTCCATCACCCCAACTTTTTCCAATGCTTTCTGATAATAGACAAAAGCACTATCAGGTTTGGCGGTCAGATACATCAAAGCCCCCATATAATTCAGTATTCTGGCAGAAATACTGAATTCTCTCGAGGGATTTTGTTCCAGTATTTCAAAGGCCTTTCGGGTATTTTTCTCAAATGTTCCGATATTGCCCAAGCGTAGCCCGTATTCCCCCAAGTAATAATGAACCTCTGCCAACTCTTCTAAATCGTTGTACTTTACACCATATTTTTTCGCCACGATGGCGATTTCGTATGCTTTTGTAATATTGCCCTTTTCATTATAAAGACGGGATAGGTCGAGATAGGTCCGGAATAGAATTTTATCATCCGAAGTATTGGATTTTATTGTTTCAGATAGTCCTATTGCCCTTGGGAAGGATTTATCAACGTTGGATTCTATCTCCAATTTTCCAAGCCAATAGACCAGCTTCGATAAAAGCGTATAATCGCTCTTTGAAGTGGCCTTTTCTATTTCTTTATCGAGTAACTTTTTGGCGGTTTCGACGCTATCTTGAACGATGAGATTTTCAATTCGTTCCGGGATATCATCCTGATTGTCCTGTCCATAAACAGAGATCGCCAAAAAAAGAAAAAGAAAAAAGGATGCTATTTTCGATGGACATCCAAATCTGGTCATGTTAATCCTTTTTGTTCACTTTAGAAATGAGTTCTTTTGCAGCCTTACTGTTGCTTTTCTCCAAGTAGTAATTTACTTTGTCTTCTTGACCCATTTTTAAATACACCAATCCCAAATAGAAGTTGGCATCGCTATAGAAGACAGAGTTTTCATTGCTTGCCACCCTTTCAAGAAATGTTTTAGATAGCTCTTCTTGGTCGCTTGCCAAAAAAGCCGAACCCAAAAAATAGTTCAGGGTATCGTTTTGAGGTTTTTGGGCCAATAGTAGCTCCCATTTTTTTATGGCATCCGTATAATTCTTCCTTTTATAATCGACCATGGCTTCGTAAAAATTATAATCGTCGCTATTGCCCATTACCGTGGAAAGGCCGGGATCTGGTGTAAAATATTCGTCGAACAAGCTTTGGTTTTGAAAATTGAAGAACCACAAGCCTCCCAGGCCTAACAATAGGGCAACGGAAGCGGCCACCAAATAATTGAATCTTCTGGGTTTGTTCAACGGAACCACTTTGCCTTTCTCGAAACCCAAATTGAAATGAAAATCTTCCATTTTTTCCTTGAGGGCATTTTCTTCCACAACGACTACCATCGCCCTGTATTCTTCGAATGATTCGTTCAATTCGAAATCATTGTTCAACTGTTCCTCGAATGCATCCCTATCGGATACATCCATCTTCTGCATCAGGTAGCGATCGAAGATTTCTAGTTGTTCTAGCGAATTATATTTGGAATTACTTTCCATTTTGTTTGTAATCAAGGGTCAAGGCCCTTAGTTTTTCCATGCAACGGTATTTCTTGTTCCTTGCGGAGGCCGAACCGATTTTCAGACCTTCTGCAATGGTGTCTATCGACAGGCGTTCAAAATAGAATTGTGTCAATACCATTTTGCACTCTTTTCCCAATTGTGCCATTGCCTGCCGCATGGCCTCCAACCGATTTTCGTTTACTTTATTTTCTTCTTGTACATCCTCTTGTTCCCAAGCCAGCTGGGCAGCCGGTGCTTTTTCCAAACCTGTTACCGTTTTTTTAAAGTCTGCCGAACGTAAATAATCTATCCATTTGTTCTTGGCGATCGTAAAAAGATAAGCTTGTATGGCAATGTCTTTTCGAGGCTCATATTTTTCCTTCTTTATATTTTTCCAGAAGGCCAAAAAAGCATCCTGAAAAATATCCTTGGCGTGTGCTTCGTTTCCGTAGTTTTGGAGAATATAGATCCGAACCTTCGGAAATACCTCTGCATACAGCGAACGCAGTACACTTTCATTATTTTGAAGTACGCCCTGTATCGTTTCCTGCTGGTTTGGCAAGCTTTGTTTGGTATTGGTCTGGTCCATGATCGCGCTTAAAAAGCAGCGGCAATTTACAGATTTTGGAATGGCTACCAAACAAATTATGTCCAAAGGCCCAATTAACCGGATACAGGTAGTACTTTCTTTCGACTACATAGTATATTGCGTTTTTAAATTCTCATTTAAATTTCTAAAGAAAGGGGGCGACTTCACACTTTCTTTGATTATTTATTAACTAATTGCACTTCGACTTCGGCATAACCCGATAAGTCGCCATATATCTTCTCTATAACAGCGGAAATTTGATCTGGCGCGGCACCACTTTGGTCATTACAGCTGAAGCTATACGTACCATATTCGTCTACCTCCATCCAATCTGGAAACCATGTTGCACCTTTATGAATGCCACAATCTTGTGACCGTCCTCTATAATAAAACTCTTTGACAGAAAGATGATAGCTAATTACTTCCTTACCAGGATAGCTCCTTGGTTCGAATGCCCAAACTGGCTTGATCCAATAACTT
>CAJDXC010000058.1_pt1 | contig 11386 bp, 6 predicted proteins | sample 7391681 | NCBI WGS metagenome assembly CAJDXC01 (sample SAMEA7055742, study PRJEB34461) | soil metagenome | biome: terrestrial ecosystem; feature: Peninsula; material: soil | place: Antarctica | collected 2016 | reverse complement strand
TACCCGAAACCAAACCTTTCTCCTCGATCACACATTCCTGAAATCCTACTTCGAGGATTAATGGAATAATGTTGGCCGATACGTCTTTTAACCGTTCGATCTCGCTAAGGGGCACCTCAATACGGCAAGATTTTTCATAATGTCTTACCCTAACATTGTTAAAGCCAAAATCGTTCAAAATACCCTCGGCTTTTTCTATCTGACCCAATTTATCTAGGGTTACCTTATTGCCATAGGGTATCCTAGAGCTAAGGCAAGGGCTAGCCGGTTTGTTCCAAAACGGGATTCCAAAATATTTGGCCAACCGGCGTACATCGTCCACATCGTCCTTACTAAACTTTAAATCGGCCAAGGGCGACCTAACCTGGTGCTCATCAGCGGCGATCAAGCCCGGACGGTAATCCGTAAAATCGTCCATGTTGGTACCGTTCAAGATGATGTAGCCCGGATATTTTTCCTGCATTTTTTCCAAATCACTGTAAAGATGCGTCTTACAGAAATAGCAGCGGTTGGCAGGATTGGAATTGTAGTTGGCATCGGCCAGTTCCTCTGTATGGATGGTCTCTAGTTTGATGTCGTTTTTGCTTGCGAAATCGACCGCCAATAAGTAGTCTTTGTCCTTAAGGCTCTCGCTGTTGGAAATGACCCCGATAGCCCTTTCGCGCCCTAGAAATTTCCGAGAAAGAAAGAGCACTAATCCCGAGTCGATTCCGCCCGAAAAGGCAGTTATCGTACCGGGAAGGGATGCAAACCAGTTTTGAATATCATCTAATTCCCTATCGTACATTTTAACAATAAATTTATTCCTTAATATACATCATTGTTTCAATATCCACACATCCGTTACGCGGGATTGTTTTCTCCAGTTTAGATTTTCTTCATCGGGCTTATCAAAAGTAATCTTTAATGCCCCGTCCTTAATCAGTTCTTTGGGCAACGGGAACTCCTTGAATTCCTCATAATTTTTTTCATATTTGGTCGGTTTTAACCGTTCCCCATTGGCACGCAATAGCGCTTCCCCGAAACCGGATACACGAATAAGGTAGTTGGCGTTCGGATCAAGGCCCACGTACGCCAAGGTTGGTGTAAACTGAAAGAGTTGGGTAGATAACCTTTTTCTGCTTAGTCCGTCATTTTCCCATAAATAATCAATGGCATCATCGGTATGGGAAGTTACGTGTTTGGCATCGGCACTAGAGATATTGTCATAGAAACTTCCGTCACTAGGCGAATCGTAGGTCCTTATAAATTCGAGCCTATTTAGCCTTTCCTCTTCCGTCTTTAGTCTACTTATTTTGCTGAACTCGTCCTCCAGCCACCACCTGTTGTTCAAAGGATAATCGATAAAATCCAGGATAGCGCCCCTTTCAGCCGCCTTCGCATTATATTTGGGAACGCTGGTCTGCGCCCCAATGGAATTGTACAGCATATCGGCATATAGAAATACCTTTTGTTCCAAATCTTGGGACACCTTATCCGTATCGGCCTTTTGCACGGTATCCAAAGCTTCGGCCATGGCCTTGTCTGCCCCAATTTCCTTAGCATTGGCCAGGATTTTGTAAGCTTCTGCTTCCAGCCCTTTTTCATAGGCCAATCGATCTTGAATGTAGGCATCGTAGTAAGCACGCATAATCAATTGCTGCCATCTCCAGTTATCGTTTAAATCGGGGTTTTCAGTTACCAACTTTTGCCATAGGGCCAAGGTTTTGGGAACAGATTTATTTTCCAAGAGCGGACCGGCCCAATTTTTTTCCAGATCCAAAATGCCATCCGCGGAAGCCTCTGCAACTTTGGAGCCGAAGAAAAATCGACAATATTCCACCATAATATCCCGAATGTCCTTGTTGGGATTCCAGCCTAATTGACTCCACAATACCTTGTTTACATCATCGTGTGATCCGTCCGAATAGGTGATAAAACCATCCGTATATTTGGCGTCTTCCCTAAAAATTTTGGCGTATTCATTGGGCTGCGGATTACAAGGTTCCCGCCCCAGCGTCAACGCAAAAGCCTGATCCCAATTCTCCACGGGGTATTGGCAACGTACGGTATGTGTGATATCTGGGTAAAGACGGTGCATATATTTCTTCGGCAATTCTTCCCGTTCCCAAGCCAAGGGAGGGCTGCTTGGGCCGTACACTAGTCCGGTAAGCCAATCCGGATCATTGTCTTCCAAATATTTAAAAAAGTATTCTACTTGTTCCTTGTTAAAACCTTGCAGGGAAACCCAGATTCCCGCATCTGGGTGATGCTTTTTAAGCAGCACAGAAAGGTCTTTTAGGTATGGAATCAATACCGAAGGATGATTGTCGCCAGGATCCCCACCTGGTACAAACACACCATCCAACCTGGGACAAAGTGCATAAAAAGCTTCCTGTTCTACAAGGCCCTCATTATAGGCATTACCTTTGGTAAGATCATCTGGAGCAGGTGTCCATACCCAATAATCGGCTTGGTACTTGTCGCAGATCTTGCTCATTTCTACCTCCATTATTTTAGGGTCCATTTTAAAATGAACACTGGACGAAGGATCTTGAAAGGGTATATTCTCAAAACTATTGGCCCCAAAGAGGACTTGTTCCCTAAAATGCTGGTCGAACTGGGCTACCGTCCAGGAATCCCAGGAATTAGCGGTATCCCTATACCCGAACTGATGGCCACGCATAGCGTATTGGGGCGATTCGGAAAAATCGATGGGTTTTGATATTGAAAATTTATCCTGTTCCATGTCCGCCGTTCGCAACAATTTCCCGACCCCGTAGAGAATTCCACGGGCATCCGCTCCCAAGACCCACAGAATATCCTTCCCGTCCTTGGATTCGTGAACCAGTCGATATCCTTCTTTCTTATATTCGGGTTGGTCTTTGGTACGGGTGGGTACAGTTTCACCATACAATTTATCATCACCGTCCAAGGCCAGGGCAATTACCGTATTGGTCTTCCATGTATCTGCTTGTTCTAGTGTAAGATCTGTTCTTTTCTCAACTTCCTCTACCAGAACCGTTTTTGCGGTTTCTTGGAAAGATGATTCCAGGGACGGAGAGATCCATAGAGTCGCATCGGAGAGATCTAAGGTGTGTCCAGTCTTTTCTGCACAGGAAATGACAATACTTATCAAAAGAAAAAAAACTACTTTTTTAAACATGATCTTATTAATTTATTTCTTATATACTCACTCTAAATAGAAACACGAGTTTTTATGTCTTTCTTTTTCCCTTTCCCGGCGTTAAAAAATAATTCCGTAGCTAAGGCTATGCAAGGATTTTTTGTCTAGGGAAAGAAAAAAATAAATTTCCTAAAATTCCCGATTTTCTATTTGGAGTGAGTATATCAAAAAAATACCCGAGTTTCCCCGGGTATTTCTCTGACTAACTCAACTAAATAAACAAAGTAATTATAAAGTTCAACTCTCTTAGGTTATCCCATTTCATTTCCAGAAATGTTTACCAAGGCTGCGTCACACCCTGTAGTACCCAAGGTTTGGACCATGGGGTGTCATCTTGATAATAACCCGCTACATCGTTGGTGTGGTCCGTTGCTTGGAGACCACTCAATGCAGCATTGTAATTGGCCGTATTGTTGTCCATCTCGTTAGATGGATATACAAAACGAACAGGGATTACGGTCGATTTGGAAAAAGGGCCAGGGCTAATAACGGGGAACCCGGTTCTTCTCCAGTCCATATACGCTTCTGATGCAGATGTAAAGTTGGCGATATACTTTTGTTCCATCACCTGTGCCAAAGTACCATCATAGGCTACTCCGCTATTGTCTATATAATCGCTATACTGGCTCCCGATTCCCCATGTATCGAAAGAAGCCTGTACTCCTTTTTTATAATTTCCCTCGGCATCGGAACCCCATCCCTTAAGGGCAGCTTCGGCCTTTAGGAAACAGACTTCGGCATAAGACAAGATCCTGGATTTCAAATTAGGGCCCGAAACCTCGTTAAATTGGGCGTTCATGAGAGAAACGTGTACGTTGCCACCCCCCTGGGTAGGTTGGGGATTTAGGTTATAGGTATAAGGTTCCCCCGAATTGTTGGAAACAGGAAGTCCCACGTATACACTATTGGTATCGACCATGGTAAGTCCGTCCAAACGATCCTGATACCAGGTAGCCGGATTATAAATTTTCTCGTTTTTGGAAGCCAATGTTGCTTGATCAAGATAGCGTACGTCATCCACAACAACATCATCTCCCCCGCCAGGAACCTGACTGGCAGGAACTACCTTAATAGGAACCGCTACCGGAGCTAACCAAATTTCCCTTCTTGGGTCGTTTACGCCGGCCAACATATAGGTAAATGTAGCACTTGGCTTTATCCTCGTAAAGCTAGAGGGACTGCCTTGTCTGCCATTCCCTGGTTGTGAATTACTTTCACTGACGCCAATATAAGGCACCGCACATTCATCATCCACGCTAGCCATCAATGGCTTGGCCAAGGTGTTTTGAACCCCTGCACCGGCATAGGATGGGTCCTTTTCGGAAAGTCGCATATAATACCGTAGGGCCAAAGAGTTGGCGAATTTGATCCATTTTTGGGAATCCCCTTGAAAATAAAGATCCTGATCTACGTTATATACTTCCAAGTTGCCCTGGGACAAAAGTTGGGAAGCAGCCTCAAAATCGGAAATTACCCCCTTATATACGGTTTCTTGCGAATCGTATTTAGGCAAATTTATATCAGTATTTCCCCTTAAGGCTTCGGTATAGGGAATATCCCCGTAATAATCGGTCAACAATGCAAACAAGTGGGCCTTTAAGATTATAGCCACTGCCTGATGGAATTTCAAATCGAGTTCCACGGAGCGTTCATAGGCCAAGTTGGCAGTCCTAAGACCGTTGTAGTAACCTTCCCAGCCACCGCCTTCCCAATCGTAATTATTATTACCCCAAGCATCCTTTTGGGTATATTGCATAAAGGCAGACAACGGATCGGTAAATCCCTTATTGCCGACGTCCATGATAATTCCGGACATTACGGAGGTTAATAAGAAACTTGGATTGGCTTCCTCCAAATTCACCCCATTGGGGTTTATGTTCTCTTCGACAATATTATTGTCACAGGAGAGTACCAGCAAAGTACATGTTGCTAGGGTAACCCTGATTATTTTTTTTATCGTATTCATAGTTTTATTAATTTGTTCGTTACGATTAACTTAGAAACTAAGGCTCAATTTAAAGCCCACCGGTATGGCCCAAGGGTTCACGTTAAAGCGTTCAATCCCTTGTTTAAACTGTATACCACTTCTGCCTTGAGTAGACGATTCTGGTTGGAAAGCCATTTCGGGATCGATACCGATGTCTGCCTTGGTCCAAAGAATTATATTTCGGCTAAAAAGAGAAACAGCCATATTTTGTATACCTATCTGCTGTAGTCTAGGAGAAGGTATATTATAGGTCAACGATATTTCACGTAATTTCAAATAGTCGGCATCAAAGGTTGCAGTCTTAGCATAGGACCATCCGTAATAATCCTGGTACCGAATAATTGAGGTTCCAGGACCACCCAAGTTTTCTCTTTCGGCAATAAAGTTTCCATTGTCGTCATAATCTCCGATGACTCCAGGCATAAATACGCCATCATTAAGGGTTATACCGCCCTCCTCAAGAGAATAACCTCCGTCCGCGGCAGTTGGCCCGCCAACTAGCACAAAAAACTCACCGTCTGGAGACAAATATTCATCGGCATGTTCTTTCAGATAAGCAGGAAGGTCTGCAATATTGCTGAAATTGTGCATTTTGTCCAACCATCTTTGCGTATGCATATCAGATTCTCCATATCTATGGGTCTGGGATACAAACTGGCCTCCTTTTCTCCAATCAAAGTTCATGGACAAACTCCAGTTTTTGTAAGAAACCGAAGTGGTCATCCCCACAATAAAATCGGGATTAAAATTACCGATAATAGGGGCAACCCGTTTCCCATTTTCGTCTTGTTTTTGGCTATCACTGTCTTCCCAACCATCCTCGTCGAGTATAGGCCAACCGAAATAGGGCGAATTGACATCGTCTACCCGTACCATGGCGCGGTCATAGATAGTACCTACTTCTTCGCCTATCCAAGTACTGGCCCCACCTTTGGCATCGTCCCAAAAATCTATCCTGGATAAACCATCCGGAAGCTCTTCCACCGTTGTACGGTTTTTGGTAAAAACAAACCCCATATCCCAGTGCCAATCGCTGGTACTGATGATAGTACCATTAAGACTACCTTCAATTCCCTTGCTCGTTAAAAGTCCTGCATTAATGAACTTAGAGGCATAACCCGATGAGATTGGGTTTTGAACGGGAAATATTTGGTTCCTGTTGTTACTCACATAATAGGTACCGCTCATACTCAACCTATTATTAAAGAAGGCCAAATCGGCACCTACTTCCCAAGATTCTTGTGATTCTGGTTTTAAAAAGGGATTTAATAAATTTCCAGGCACCGCTAACATTAACCCACGACCCCAAGATCCCTGATTGCTCAGAACGGGTTCCAAATTATAGGGATCTGTATCATTGCCCACTTCGGCATAACCTCCCCTAAGTTTTACGAGGGACACTTTGTCTCCCATATTAAAGGTGTTGTTCAGCAAGAAACTTCCCGAGATAGAAGGATAAAAGTAGGAATTATTTGCATCGGGCAAGGTACTAGACCAATCGTTTCTACCAGTAACATCTAGATAGAATATATTCATAAACCCTATACTTGCAAGACCGTACAAACTGTTTACCTGTTTGCTGGATGAATAGTTGCTATATTGCAAATTATCTGGCGCAATATTGTTTAAGGTAAACAAATTAGGCGTTAAAAGCCCTTGACCCCCATTTTTGGTCTGGTTGGTCGTTGATGAAGATGTATATTTTCGTTGGTTTCCACCCATAGAAACGGTGAAGTCCCAAATATCGAACTTCTTTTTATAGGTCAACAAGTAATCAATATTGATCTCGTTCCGGAACATATTGGTAATCCCGTAGGCGCCGTTCGATTCCTTGGTATAGCCACTAGAGATTTTGGTCTCGCGCTCTTCGTTGGACTCATCAAAATTGTAACGCGCCATTGCGGAAAGACCATCGGTAATCTGCCAATCGGCTTTGACATTTCCATAAAAACGATTTCTTGTATACCCGTTCTTTACCTCATTGGCTAAAAAGTAAGGGTTGTTAAATTCAAGACCATCCTTTGGATCATCTCCCCACGAGTAAGGAGCATTTTGATATAGCCCTTCATAACCGGGCAACCAATAATCTTTCATGCCGCGCACATCAATATGGGGCGCTATTTCGTACATGCCCTGAATTGGGTTGGCCCCACGGTTACCAGCAGGACGGTTGTCCGCATAGCTCTTGGCATAATTTAAACTGGTACTGACCGACAGATTCTTGTTTAGCTTTAAGGTTGAATTTAAATCTATACCATGTCTATTTAAATCGGTATTTGGTATAAACCCCTTATTCTTCATCCCGTTGTAGGACAACCTATAGTTTATCCTTTCGTTGTTATCCTGTATGGATATATTGTTTGTCGTCGTAATCGCAGTATCAAAGAAATTCTTTGCATTGTCATACGATTTAAGTTCTCTAGCAACAGGAACCCCACTTGCCAATGAGCTGGCAGAATAGGGCCATTGGATTGCCATGTATCCCTTATCGAGTTCTGGGCCTGCCCAAGCGGATGCGTCCTCACTGATCAGGATGGAACCATATTGGTTTGTAGGATAATTATCTGGAGTATAAGGCCGCGATCCCGCAGCAAACCTATGATGGGTGTCCAAATAACGATATGGAATATCAAAAACGGTACTAGAGTTAATAGTAACTCCTAGTCCTTTCTTAGCTTTTCCCGATTTGGTGGTAATCAAAACAACACCATTACCGGCCCTTGAACCGTAAAGGGCAGCTGCACTAGCTCCTTTTAATATAGATATACTTTCTATATCATCGGCATTAATATCCGAAACAGCATTTCCATAATCTACCTTGTTATCACCACCTACACCACCTATGTTATTCAAGGTATTGAAAATGGGCGTACCATCTACCACGAACAATGGCTGGTTATCACTAGAAAGTGATGTTGCTCCACGGATTACCATACTGACAGAAGATCCAGCTGCTCCGGTAGCATTGATCGAAACTCCCGAAACCTTTCCGGCAAGTCCTGTAAGTACGTTTTCCCTGGGCACCTTATCCAAGGCATCCCCGCTAACTTCACTTACGGAATACCCTAAAGATTTCTTTTCCCTGGAAATTCCAAGGGCAGTAACAACTACTTCATCCAGTTGTTCGGAAGAAGTTTCCATTACCACATCAATCTTTGAACGATTGCCTACCACAATCTCCTGAGTTTTCATCCCTAAATAAGAGAATACGAATACTGACTGTGGGCTTTGTGAATTGATGCTGTAGTTTCCATCAAAATCTGAAGTTACCCCGATTAAGGTACCTTTTATTACTACGGATACACCTGGTAGCAATTCGCCAGTATCACTGTGCACTACCCCCGTAACCTCTTGTTGGGCCAGTGCACCTGTAGTGACTATACCCAACAGAAAGAACAGTAAAAATCGAATCTTTTCTTTTTTCATGTTTAGTTAGTTGTTAAAACGTTAATAATAATTGTCTATTGTTAGTTAATCCTATGTTAAATAGCTACAAATCTATTTGATATTTTCACTATAAACACATCATATTTTATTAGATGCACATGGTTTTTTAACCCATTTTTAAATTTATGTATGTAATTGTTAAATATGGGTCAATATATCACACGTATTGGGCAATAAACCAGAGATCATCAAGCTACTATCCTCTTATCTTATTGAGGAACTAGGCCGTGGCAGCTATGATTAAGGGAACAATATAAGCCGTCTTTGGGAAGAAGCCGCTCGTCCAAGATGCTCACTATTTTTATCATACTATAAATATTTTAACACTATTTAGGTGTAAAAATTAAATAAAAGGCTCAATAGGGTTGAAATATCATGCAAAAAAAATAAGATTTAATAAAACATTAGATTTCAATTGGGCTTAATTTGTTCCCTCACCGAGGACCGATCTTTGGTTCCAATCAAATCAAAAAACAATGCTCGCAGGAATTGATTATTTTGTTGTAATTGCCTACATCGTCGGGATGCTATTGCTAGGCCTATATTTTAAAAGATTTGTCAGTAGTTCCGATGACTATTTTCTTGCGGGCAAAAGCCTTCCATTCTGGGCGATAGGCATGTCTATCGTCGTTTCTGACATTGGGGCATTAGATTTTGTCGGGGTTTCGGGACAGGCATACCGGTACGGTATTTCCGTTGGGAACTTTGATTGGATCGGGTCCGTACCAGCCATGCTGTTGGCCGCGTTTATTTTCATTCCTTATTTTTGGAGGGGAGGGATGTACACGATACCTGAGTATTTAGGACGAAGGTATAATCAAAAGGTACGTACCATAGCCTCGGTAACGTGGATCGTATTTTTCGCACTAGACCTCGGTGTACTTTTCTGGTCGAGCGCAGTACTTATGAATATACTGTTAGGGTGGACTATCTGGACCTCTATCCTTATAACAGCTGGTGTAGTCGGCATTTATACCTATTTTGGTGGGATTACAGCGGTCATCATGACCGATGTGGTCCAGATGATTATTATGTTCGTCGGCGGATTTGCTTTGGTTTATCTAAGCTTGGATGCTGTGGGTGGTTGGGAAAATATGGTAGATAAGATTACCAATATGGGTCCTGAGTACCGAAGCCATTTCCATATTATACAACCATCAGATACCACATCGCCCTTTCCCTGGACCGGGATTCTCTTTGGCCTTACCTTTGTGATGGCCAACGCCTACATGATCGGTAATCAGGCCATCGTACAACGTTGTCTTACGGCAAAAAACGAATGGCACGCAAAAGCAAGTATGATCTTTGCCTCTGGACTAAAAATGTTAATTCCGATAGTAGTTCTTTTTCCGGGTCTAATGGCCGTAGTGGTGCATCCCGGCTTGCTCGATGGCGATCAAGCCCTACCTATGATGATAAAGACTATCTTGCCCCCTGGACTGGTAGGACTTATGTTTGCGGCCTTTTTTGCCGGACTTATGTCGAGCGTCGATTCGCTTTTAAATTCTACCGCCACGCTCTTTACCAAAGATATCTACGAGCCCTATATCAAAAAAGGGGCGGATGACAAGCATTACCTAAAAGTAGGGCAGATAACAACATTGGTCCTGCTGGTCATCGGAGTGGCCACCGCACCGATGAGTTCGGATTTTCCCGGAATCTACGTGGCCATACAAACATTTATGTCCTTTTTTCAAGGTCCCTTGTTTGCCATCCTTTTATTGGGTATATTTTGGAAAAGGACTACTCAATACGGTGGGTTATCCGCTCTGGTAATCGGCATTGGTTCCGCCATTTTTCTCAATATATTCAAGGCCAATTACTTTACCATCGAAGACCCGTTCCTATACATTTCATGGTGGTCTTTTGTGGTAGGCTTTATTGTTAACGTTGTAGTTAGCCTCTTTACAAAACCCTTCTCCAATGAATATTTGAAAGGTTTGGTATTCGATTCAAAAATAATGAGTAGCTCTAAAATAACCACTGGTTCTAAAGAATAATAATTATGTTAAATTTTGATTGGCTTTCCGGTATATCACAAGAAATGGCTAAAAACATATTCTTGGCACTCTTCGTATTAATTATGGTTCTGATACTCCTGATTCCAAATGAATACGCATATCAGGGGGTTAAAAAAGAGGATCGATTTTGGTGGAACAACCTAAAAATATGGTCGATATTTGTTATGTCTGTCCTATTTTTCATTTATTATATATTCTAAATTCTAAACACAATGGATGCAATAGAAAAAAAAGCGAGATTAAAAGCCAATCAAATCAACAATGCATTGGGCTTCTTTATACTTTTATTTGGGTTCGTCGTAGTTTTTTCCATGTCGCTTTCCGAGACTGAGATACAAATGAGGACTAGCATTGTCGCCGGAGGAGTTTTGGTCCTTATCGGAGGGGGAATGATGTGGTACGCCAAACGGGATATCAAGAAATACGATCTAAAAGGACTAAAAGACGGCGCCCAGTAAACCTCTGTGTCCTGACAATTATCAGAATGGAAATCAGTAGCAACCGAACTGTCGGGAGTGAAAGACGATAAAACCGTTAAATAGTTACTAAGTTACTTGGTTATTTAGACGGTATGCTTTACTATACTCGTTCCAGATATAAACCCATTAATCCTGCCCAACAGTTCGTTGGGGCAGGTTTCAACAAACGTTTGTAAGCAATGAAAGGCCCCTATAACATATATTTAAAGGACAATTGGAAAATAAGGTCCTCTCAGCAAATTTCCCAATCCGGAGATACGCTATCTACAGACCCAACAATCGCCAA
>CAJDXC010000090.1_pt1 | contig 11480 bp, 11 predicted proteins | sample 7391681 | NCBI WGS metagenome assembly CAJDXC01 (sample SAMEA7055742, study PRJEB34461) | soil metagenome | biome: terrestrial ecosystem; feature: Peninsula; material: soil | place: Antarctica | collected 2016 | reverse complement strand
TCGGGCGTATCAAGAGTTCTATTGTTATTGTATTAATTTCAAAAATTGTAATTGGGTATTTCTGATGTTTCTCCACAACCTTTCCAGTTCCCCCGTAGGGGGCTAGGGGGCTTAAAAATACCCCTGTTGTTTCCTTTTTTCCATGGCTGCTTCGGAACGCTTGTCATCGATCCTAGCACCTCTTTCAGAAATTTTGGAATCCCGTATTTCTACGACCACCTTGTCTATCGTATCCGCATGGGACAAAACAGCCGCTGTACAAGACATATCCCCAACAGTTCTAAAGCGAACCATTTCCTCAATAACTTGCTCATCCTCTGCACGGAAAACGACGTCGTCTTCGGCAGACCATATCATTCCGTCCCTTAAAAAGACATTCCTCTTGTGAGCAAAATATATGGATGGTATCTCTACCGTTCTTTGGCCCTGGCTTTTTCTTCGTCCCTACGCGCGCCGCCTATACAGGCATCGAACTTGAATTCCTCGATCGCATCGAGCAAAGTGGTGGTCTGTAACATGTTCCTACTGGCATATTTGCCCGTTTCTTCTACCACCTTTCCCTCATCGATAGAGTCTTGTACGTTGCGAACGATAAGCTCTACACCAAGTTCCTTTACCAATTTATCCCTAAAGGCAATGGTCTCCGGAAAATTATGGCCCGTATCAATATGCATTAATGGAAATGGGATTTTGGCAGGATAAAACGCCTTTTGAGCCAATCGCACTAAGGTGATAGAGTCCTTTCCGCCTGAGAACAACAGTACGGGTTTCTCAAATTGTGCCGCTACTTCCCTAAAAATATAAAGGGCCTCGTTCTCTAAGGGATTGCGGTTCAAAATGTCCAAATCTGTTGATTCACCAACCTTTGTCACTATTTCTAATTCTGATTCCAATGTTTCCAAACTGATTTTATTTTGTAAAGACGCCATTTCATAACTTAAGAAATAGCCGTCAGATTATAATTCTTTTATCCTTACATCAAATGGTATAACACCTAGGTATGTAGTCCGCACTCACGGTTCTCTAAAACCTTAGTAGGATCAAAGTATTTATGCTCATTGGGCAAATTCCGTTCCTTCAGGTACACATCCAGTTGAGCATCGCTCCAGGCTCAATATATCCAAGGTATCACGCAATGCCGTCTGTCCCTTTCTAAGATTGGTAAACCAAACATCGGGCTTATGCTCTGCCATGGCTCTTTTAAAAGGCTCCAACTTCACCTGTTCGGTAAATATCGCATGTCTTGGGTCCTCTATATCGGGAATACCCATTACGGCATCCCTATGTGCCGATGTTTGCTTGGGTACATATAATTTAATGTTGAGTCCTAACCGGGAAATTAGGTCTTCTGCGTGCCTATAAGTGTTGGGCGTGTTGTAGCCGGTATCGCACCAGATAACAGGAATTTCTTGATTTACTTCCGTTACCGCGTCCAGAATTGCCACCTCGTAAGGCCTAAAATTAGTGGTCACAACTCCCTTTTCTGAATAATCTAGTGCCCATGAAATGATATCCGTGGGCGGAAGACCTTTGAACTGAATATTGAGTTCCTCTATCTGTTGTTGACTATGTTTCATCGTAATCGTAATTTAAATATCTATTTATTTTCCCCAGTTAATAGTATTCCATAAACGTTCGTGAAAAAAATACAAAATCATCTTCGTAAATAGCTCCACTGTTCCAATAGAAAACGCTACCGTTAAAGTTCCCGTCACCAACCAAGATATTAGAACAGTGTCTATGGTCCCAATAATTCTCCAGCTAAGGGATTTGACGATACTGCGTTTCGGTTTCTCAGACTTTATATCCGTAGCGAAAGTTTTTGAATTTGCTGCTTTATCTAAAATCAATTGCTCGGTAATCATGGGTTCTAAATTTCAAATCTATTATCCTATCGATTTAATAGAGTAGACAAAAATAAAATTATTTTCAGATAATCAAACAAAATTGACAAACTAATTACAGATTTATCCTATAGTTTTAATAGATTGACAAAAATAGGGGAGATTCCCTCTAATCACATTTAGATTTAGATCAATTTTTACGAATCTTCAAATGTATTCAAGGAAAGGGTATTAATTAAGATCTGGAAATCCCTACGCCTATAGACATGACGTCATTAAACCCTATATCAAATCCGCCAAGGTATTGTTGCGGTAAATTTCCAAGTTGCTGTCCCTCACCTTTAACATCAATTTATTTACGGTGCATGCTTTTTCATCAGGGCAGTCATCGCATTTCTCGTAAAAATTAAGGCTTACACAGGCGATCATGGCAATAGGTCCCTCCAAAACGCGCATCACAGTGGCCATAGAAATTTCGGAGGGTTCCTTAATAAGGTAATAGCCGCCACCTTTTCCCTTCTTGGAGCCCAAAAACCCTGTTTTCCTCAAGGTAAGCAAGATACTTTCAAGAAACTTCTGGGAAATATTCTCATGCTCCGCAATCTCGGCAATCTGACGAGGATGTTTATTTTCCTGGGATGCCAAGTAAGCAAGCGCTTTGAGTCCGTATTTTGTCTTTTTGGAAAGCATAGTATGTAGATATTCTTTCAAGACAAAGATAACAAAATTAGTCTATATAATTTATTGGTTTACTAGGATAGTTGATAGTTTCAGTTGTTTCAGGTTTCAAGTTTGTTGAACTTGATTCTTGAATTTGAACTTTTTTAATACTCCAAAGCTTGTTCTATATCCGCAATAATATCGTCTATATGTTCCAAGCCCACGGAAATACGAACAGATCCGTCGGTGATGCCAACCAAGGCCTTATCCTCGGCGGACAATTTATTGTGTGTGGTAGATGCAGGGTGGGTAACGGTACTTCTAGAATCGCCCAAATTTGACGTAAGCGACAATAGTTTAATGGAATTGAAGAATTTCTGCCCAGCCTTCAATCCGCCTTTTACCTCAAAGGCGACTACACAGCCCCCGGCACTCATCTGTTTTTTGGCAACTTCATACTGTGGATGAGATTTTAGAAAGGGATACTTTACCCAGTTGACTTTTGGATGGCCTTCCAAGAATTCCGCCAGTTTTAGCGCATTCTCACAATGCCTGTCTACCCTTACTGCTAAAGTCTCCAAACTTTTGGACAGTATCCAGGCATTGAACGGTGATAATGCAGGACCAGTAATCCTCGAAAACCGATATATTTTGTCAATAAGACCCATGATTCCCACCGTAATTCCCGCCATTACCCTGCCTTGACCATCCATAAGCTTGGTTCCAGAATGAATGACCAGATCAGCACCAAATTTTATCGGCTGCTGTAAATAAGGAGTGGCAAAGCAATTGTCGATTATCAAAAGTAGGTTGTGTTTCTTGGCAATCTTGCCCAAAGCTTCCATATCCACAACATCCACTCCTGGGTTGGTGGGGGTTTCCGCATAGAGAATCTTGGTTGATGGGGTGATAAGCTTCTCAATGGACTCCAACTCGTTTATATTAAAATAGCTGGTAGTAATTCCCCATTTTGGGAAATGGTTGGCAAACAGTCCATGTGTAGCACCAAAAATGCTTCGTGCCGATACTATATGGTCGCCGCTTTGAAGTAGCGCCGCAAAGGTCGAAAAAACCGCTGCCATACCAGAAGCAAAGGCAAACCCGGCCTCGGCCCCTTCCATTTTACAAACCTTCTCAATAAATTCGGATGTATTGGGGTTGGAATATCGAGAATATACGTTCCGATTCTTTTCCTCTGCAAAGGAAGCCCTCATGTCTTCCGCATCTTCGAACACAAAACTCGAGGTAAGGTACAAAGGACTGGAATGCTCCAAAAATTGAGATCTTTCCAATTGAGTCCTAATTGCTTCTGTTTCAAATTTTTTTCCGTTGTTCATCGGTTACTTCTCTGGGTATGGATTTCCACTTTGTTTTGAATTGTCTATAATCTTTTCTGTATGCTCTATTGTCTTTTTTATCCTTTTTCCGCAATCCTTAAAATATCCCCGAACACACCTCGCGCTGTTACCGAGGAACCGGCACCGGCACCCTGAATCACTAAAGGATTTTCACCATAAGACTCTGTAAAGATTTCGATAATGGAATCGGAACCTTTAATCTGGCCCAAAGCACTTTCTTTGGGAACCGAAATCAGTTTTACCTCTAAAACCCCTTTTTCCGTTTGAAGATCTCCCGATAGGTCGCCTACGTAGCGCAGTACGTGACCTGGTTCTTGTTTCTTTTTAATTTCCGCATACTGCTTATCCATCACATCCAGCTTACTTATGAAGTCTGCAACAGACCCTTCCCTCAGTGCTTCTGGAATTAAGTTTTGGATAGCGATATCACTAAATTCATTGCTCAAATCCAACTCCCTGGCAAGGATCAGCAGTTTTCGTCCAACATCGTTGCCCGATAGGTCCTCCCTTGGATCTGGCTCCGTAAATGCCTTTTCCATAGCTTCTTTTAGAATCGATGAAAAAGGAGCATCAGACTCGGAAAATGTATTGAAAATATAGCTCAAGGAACCCGAGAACACTCCTTTGATACGGGTAATGTTTTCCCCGCTCCTGTGCAATAATTTAATTGTGTCGATTAGCGGTAACCCGGCACCAACGTTGGTTTCGTACAAATACTGCTTTTGATTTTTTGCCAATTCTGCCCGCAAAATCTGGTAGTAATCAAAGCTAAGGGTATTGGCTATTTTATTGGAGGAAACCAGGTCAAAGCCATTATTCAAGAACTCCAGATAATGGGTAACAAAATCCTTGCTGGCAGTATTGTCCACCGCAATAAGATTTTCCAGATGATAGCGTTTAGCGTAGGCAAAAACAGTGTCCATGGTGTAAGGTACACCGTTGTCCTTTAGGTTAGTTTTCCAGCTTTCAGAAATCCCTTTATGGTTCAATAATATATTTCTTGAATTGGCCACTGCAAAAACATTCAGAAGTATTCCGTGTCGCTCTTCAATGTTTTTGGCCGATTTTAGAATCTGATCGATAAGCGTAGATCCAACGTTACCATGACCAAAAATAGCAAGATTCACTTTTTTGCTGATACCGAAAATCTGCCCATGCATTACGTTCAACGCTTTGTGCAAATCGGATTTTTTCAACACCAGACTCACGTTCTTTCCGGTAACGGTATTATTGAACAACAACGGTACCACCTGATTTTTTATCAGCGCATTAAACGGTTTATGGAAAGTACTCAGGTCTTGTCCCACCACTGAAATGATAGAAACATCCCGTACCACGGTAATCATATTAATGTCTTTGGATTGGAAATCGCTTGCAAACTCCGCTTCCAGAGCGGCCTTGGCCCTATCCGCCTTACTCTCTTCCACCACCAATCCTATCCCGCGTTCCGAGGAACCTTGGGAAATGATGCTTACGCTAATATTCGCCTGGCCCAGGGCCTTAAAGATTCGGGCATCTACCCCAACCTTGCCTAAGAGACCCCTACCCTCCAAATTAATCATAGCTTCATTCTCAATGACCGTAAGAGACTTTATACCCTCCTTACTAGACTTGGCGCTGATTAGGGTGCCCTCATTGCCACCGTTGAAGGTGTTCAAAATTCTCAGGGGAATATTCCTTTCCAATAGTGGAATAATGGTCTTGGCATGAAGGATGGTTGCTCCAAGATTGGCCATTTCGTTGGCCTCGCTATAGGAAAGTTCCTCAATCCGTCGTGCATCGGGCACCAAGTCTGGGTTTGCCGTAAAAATTCCATCTACATGGGTATAATTCTGCAGCTCCTCCGCATTTAGGAAATTCGCCAACAGGGCTGCGGTATAATTACTTCCGTTGCGCCCTAATGTGGTGGTTTCGTTGTTGATATTGGAGGCAATAAAACCGGTGATGATTGCGACTGCATCCGCATCCATCTTGGAAAACTCCTCCTTTATATTTTGACGGCTCAAGCTATCAAGAACTTGTGCATCACCAAAATTCCCATCGGTTTTGATCAGTTTTCGAGAATCGATCAACTTGGCATTTATCCCGTTTTCAATCAGCAGTGTGGTTATTACCTTAGCTGAAATGAGTTCGCCATAAGCTAGAACCTGATCTTTTATCTTGGCGCTGTAATCCCCCAGAAGGGATACCCCTTCAAACAATTTTTCCAATTCGGCAAACTCTTGGGAGAGATCGACCTGCGGATAGGCATGTCTTTGGTACTTTTCAAAAGTCGCAAAATCTTTAGAATAATCCTTATTATCGACTGCCTTCTTTAGGAGGGCTTCCAACTGATCGGTTGCTTTTTCACGGGCCGACAGCACCACGGCAATATGTTCCCCGTTCTTTACTTTGGCTTTAATAATCTCCAAAACCCTATTGATCCCCTCCCCGTTGGCTAGGGATTTCCCTCCAAATTTGATGATCTTGATACGTTTAGTCTTGCCGTTTTTATCGAACACACCCTTTAGCAGCTGTTGCATCTGATCGAATTCGATCAGGAAAGCATCGTGGCCATGAAGGGAATGAACCTCCCCGTAGGTGACATTGCTCCTGGCTTGTGCCCACTGTTTAAAGGTTTCCTTGTTCTCCTCGGCGGTAAAAAACAAATCCGAATCTACCCCTATGATATGGATTTTGGTATCTCCCCTTTGTAAATCGAGAAAAGCCTCCGTACCACCACGCGTAACGTCTATGGTCTTTAACAATTGGTTCATCAACTTATAGGCGGAGAGCTGAAACCGCTCCTGTAATTTTTTACCGTGATGCGTTAACCAGCTCTCTACATTGAAAACCTTTAGTTCCTCATTGGTACTTCTTTGAAAGCGCGACTTAAATGATTCGGGCGTCCTATAGCAGAGCATGGCATGCATTCTTGCATCGTGGACAGGCTGTATGGAATTGATTAAAAATTGTTCTTGAATTTGGCAATTTGCAATCAACCAGTCCGTTGATTTCCAATCCGATGCTACCGGAACCAAATGTTCCGTAAGGTGGGGGGACAAAACGGCCATCTCCCAGGCAATACCTCCGCCCAAGGAACCACCAATTATAGCATAGAGTTTTTTAATATTTAGCAGGTCTAAGCCCTGAACAAATATCCTGGCCATATCCCTGGCTACAAAATCCTTATAATTTTCTATGACAAACCCATCGAAGCCGTTACCTGGAATATTAAAAGCCAATACCGTATATTTTTTGGTATCGATGCACTTGTCGTCCCCGATCAAGGTAGACCACCACCCGTGTTCGCCTGCCACATCGGAATTTCCTGTCAAGGCGTGGTTTACCAGGACGATCGGCCCCGTATGTAAAGGTAGTCCGAACACCTGATAGGAAAGAGAAATATCCTGGGTGACACCGCTATAGGTGGTATAGTTATTTATTTTTAAATGATGTAGCATTTGTATATTACTGTTACATTTTATTTAAAACCAGCTTCATTAGTCATTTCTCTTTTTGTTCCATTCCATGAATAAGGTAAGTTTGGGAACGTTCTTAATACGAAGGGATATAACCTGCGAGGTCTCCAAGATCTTGTAGGCTTGACCCAGATCCTTTAAGATAAGACCTACAAGGCTATAAAAACCTTGCAGGTCATGAATCTTAGTTCAAACGTTTACTTCAAAGTAGCAAATGCCTGATCCAAATCGGCCTTAAGGTCGGATAGATCTTCCAGTCCTACGGACAAACGAATCAAATCTTTGGTTGTCCCCGTACTTTCCTGGGCAGCATCGCTCAACTGCTGATGGGTAGTGCTTGCAGGGTGTATAATCAAAGACTTGGTATCTCCAAGATTGGCCAAAAGAGAAAAAATCTTGGTTGCGTCCACTACCTTTTTGGCTGCTTCATAGCCCCCTTTCACCCCAAAAGTTACTAAACCACTTTGCCCATTGGGCAGGTATTTTTTTGCCAAGCTGTAATATTTGCTGTTTTCCAGACCCGGATAGTTAACCCATGCTACTTCATCCCTATTCTGTAACCATTTGGCTAGGGTAAGGGCGCTTTCACTGTGCCTTTTCATACGGATCTCCAAGGTTTCTATCCCCTGAATTATCTGGAAGGCATTAAAAGGGCTCAATGCCGAACCGTAATCGCGAAGTCCTTCGACCCGAACTTTGGCTATAAAAGCTGCCGCACCCAAAGCTTCATGATAAACCAAGCCATGATATCCTAGAGAAGGTTCTGTAAATTCAGGGAATTTACCACTGCTCCAATCGAAAGTCCCAGCATCCACAATAGCACCACCCAAGGCTGTACCGTTTCCATTCATGTATTTGGTAAGTGCATGGATCACAATATTGGCGCCGTATTCAATAGGATTTAACAATGCAGGAGTTGCCACTGTATTATCCACAATAAAAGGGATTTTGGCGGCTTTTGCTTGCTTGGAGATAGCTTCAAGATCCGGCACATCCAATTTTGGATTTCCTAAAGATTCTACAAAAATAACCCTTGTATTTTCTTGGACCGCTTTACCGAAGTTGGCCGGGTTGGAGGCGTCTACAAAGGTGGTCGTAATTCCCAAACGTGGAAGGGTTACGCTCAACAAATTATAGGTTCCACCGTATAGGCTGCTGGAAGCCACGATATGGTCGCCCGTTTTGAGCAAAACCAAAAGTGCCGTTGCAATGGCGGACATACCGGAAGCCGTTACAACAGCAGCAATACCTCCTTCTAAGGCAGCTACTCGCTGTTCTAGAATATCGTTGGTAGGATTATTGAGTCTTGTATAGATATTGCCAGGTACCTTTAAAGCAAATATATCCGCTGCATGATCCGTGTTTTCAAATACAAAAGAGGTGCTTTGATAGATAGGAACGGCACGAGTAGCGGCCGTCTTGGTAACATCGTGACCTGCGTGCAGGGCATTGGTAGAAAATTTTTGATTACTCATTTTACATTGTTTTTATGTGTTCGATACGTTTCGTACACAGGTTTATTAATAAACTAAAAATGATTAAGCTTTGTCTTGGTTTTAGGCTCCTTTAAAAAATCACAGTCCGAAAGCTGCCTTCACTTCCTCTTGGGCATCCAATTTCTCCCAGGTAAAAAGTTCTACCTCTTTCTCGATTCGTCCATTGTAGGGCGATTCGAAGACTTTGGTAACGGTCTGGGGCTCTTTGCCCATGTGTCCGTAGGCTGCAGTTTCCAAATAGATCGGATTCCGAAGTTTTAGGCGCTCCTCGATAGCAAAAGGCCGCATATTAAACAATTTGGTTACTTTTTTGGCGATTTCCCCATCGTTCAATTTTACTTTAGCAGTTCCAAAGGTATTTACAAAAATTGAAGTTGGCTCTGCCACCCCAATGGCATAGCTAACCTGTACCAATAACTCATCAGCTACCCCGGCAGCGACTAAGTTCTTGGCGGCATGCCTTGCGGCATAAGCAGCGCTCCTATCTACCTTGCTTGGATCTTTACCGCTAAAAGCACCTCCTCCGTGGGCTCCCTTACCTCCGTAAGTGTCTACAATTATCTTTCTCCCTGTTAATCCGGTATCCCCGTGTGGACCACCGATCACAAACTTCCCTGTTGGGTTAATGTGATACTTGATCTGGTCATCAAACAATACCTGAATGTTTTTGGGGAGTTGCTTCTTTACCCTTGGTATCAAAATAGAAATAATATCCTTCTTAATCTTGGCCAACATTTTTGCATCATCCTCCATAAAAGGATCGTGCTGGGTAGAAACCACAATGATCGGGTCGCAAATAAGGAATTGCGTCGTTTTCTCTCCTTATCACGGCCAATTCCTGGAGGATTTTATGGGAAATATCCAAGGCCAAGGGCATATAATTCTCGGTTTCCTTGGTAGCATAGCCAAACATCATACCTTGGTCACCTGCACCCTGCTCCTCTTTGGAGCCACGATCCACTCCTTGGTTGATATCTTGGGATTGTTCGTGGATGAGGGAAATCACCCCACAGGAATTACCACTAAATTGATACTCCCCTTTGGTGTAACCGATTTTGTTGATCACATCCCGGGCAATGGCCTGAAGATCCAAATAGGTACCACTCTTTACCTCTCCTGCCAGTATTACCTGACCGGTAGTAACCAAAGTTTCACAGGCCACTTTGCTCTCGGGGTCAAAGGCCAAAAAATTATCGAGTAGGGCATCGCTTATCTGATCTGCGATTTTATCGGGGTGTCCTTCACTGACCGATTCTGAAGTAAATAAATAAGACATATTGCATTTTTTACCGGGAAGACCTGACCAAATGCATTGCTACGAGTTTACATACCGAAAAAGTGCTATCGGTAGCAACTGTTTTAGCGATTTTTTACAGAGGTTGCAAGCAGTCAAATCATTCCTCATTAATAATGAGGACAAAAGTATGGCAAATGATTTGGATGGCAAAATGTTTTTTCAACGGATTATTCCAGAAAGATTTTCACTATCTCACTATATCCCTTATCTTGTACCCTTCAATTTGTTCAATATTAAGACTAACCATTAATCTTCACACCCCATGCATATTGCTGTTGCAGGAAATATTGGTGCGGGAAAAACCACATTGACCCGCTTGCTTGCCAAACATTATAAATGGGAGGCCCATTTTGAGGATGTGGTGGACAATCCCTACCTAGATGATTTTTATAACCAGATGGAACGGTGGAGCTTTAACCTGCAAATCTATTTCTTGAACAACAGGTACAGGCAAATTGTACAGTTACGTGAGAGCGGAAAGGACGTTATCCAAGATCGGACCATTTATGAGGATGCCTTTATATTTGCTCCCAACCTACACGCCATGGGCCTTATGACCAATAGGGACTTTAAAAACTACACCAGTCTTTTTGAGTTGATGGAGAGCTTGGTACAACCCCCAGATCTCTTGATCTATCTAAGAAGTTCCATTCCCAATTTGGTGGATCAGATACACAAACGGGGACGGGAATACGAAACCTCTATTTCCATTGAATATCTAAGTCGATTAAACGAAAGGTACGAGGCTTGGGTACACGGTTATGATAAGAGCAATCTTTTGATCGTCGATGTGGACAAGATAAATTTTGTCGACAATCCGGAGGATTTGGGACAGGTAATCAATAAGATCGATGCGGAGATCCATGGGTTATTTTAAACAGTAATTTCGATTTGATAAGATTAATTCAAACAAAACCCCGTGAATGTAACCATTCACGGGGTTTTGTTTTCAATTTATGTCTAGGAGCAAAATCTATTTCTTCTTGATGCTCACATTTTCAATTTCCTTTACTCCTTTTCCTGCTTCAGTTTTGGTCGATGCTTCAAAAGCCGTCAATTGAGCCTTCACCTCATCTTCGGAACCTTTGAAGGTTTTCTCCATTGAAGTTTTCTCCCCATCTACAATTGAAGTGTATACTATGGTAGCTTCGGCCAAATCGGTTCCTTGAACGTTCATCTCCACTGGAATATCCTTTTGGTTGAAAACAGCACCTTCAATTGCTTGATCACCCAAAATAGGTGCAATCACCAAGCCTACCAAACAAGTTAACTTTATCAAGATGTTCATAGAAGGTCCAGAAGTATCCTTAAACGGATCGCCCACGGTATCCCCGGTCACGGCAGCCTTATGGGCTTCGGAACCT
>CAJDXC010000054.1_pt1 | contig 11738 bp, 9 predicted proteins | sample 7391681 | NCBI WGS metagenome assembly CAJDXC01 (sample SAMEA7055742, study PRJEB34461) | soil metagenome | biome: terrestrial ecosystem; feature: Peninsula; material: soil | place: Antarctica | collected 2016 | reverse complement strand
CAGAAACTTCTTGAAAATCACCTTTTAACCTTCTAAATCCAACCACATATCACTATATCAAAATAACATCAAATATTAGAAAAGAGCCGGCCAGTATCAATCCCACGCCGATAAGTTTAGAAATAAGAGACTCTGATAATTTTATATTTAAACGATTCCCTACAAAAGCACCCAAAACAAATCCAGAAACGATGGGTAAGCTGTAAACAAAATTGATGTGCCCGAGTAAGGAATGACTTATCGAGCCTGTCAAACTCGTAAATACAATCATGAATAAGGCCGTTGCTGCTGCCACGGAGGAGGGCATGCCAAAAACGTTAATCATTATGGGAGTTTTTAAAAAACCTCCACCTATACCAAGTAAACCTGCCATGATTCCAGCAAGCATACCAAAACTTAAAGCTGATAATAGGCTTATTCTATACACTTTGTGTTTGGACCTACTTATTATCCGAGGGCCAAACTTGTTCAGTTTATAAAGTATGTTGTGCTTTCTAATTGTTTTTTTTCCACGTCTTTCCTTCAATAGTGTATAGATGCCTATGACGGAAACAAATAAACCAAAAATAATTTCTAAAATGGTGTGGGGTAAAATGGAGGTAAGAATAGATCCTATAACCGTTCCGATTATTGTCGGGATCTCAAGAAAAATACCGACACGGAAATCAATTTTCTTTTTCTTGAAATTAAAATAAGTTGAAATTAGTGAACTTGGCAACAGTGCAAATATCGTTGAACCAACAGCAATATTCATTGGAACATGAAACACCACTACTAAAATCGGCACCATAAAAACGGCACCACCAAAACCAACCACCGTTCCGAATGCACTAAAGATAAGTCCAAATAAAAAAATCAGGAATAACTGCATCCCAATCAATTAATAGATTGAATTATTAAATTGATGCAAAATTAAAGAAAAAGAGTCTGTTTTAACAAATCGTGAAATACTTTATCGCGCTTACGAAAGTTCCCAAACCCAGATAAAATATTTCGTGCAAGGGTCCGTCCGGATTATCCACCGGCGGAGAATACCGGGCAGTACAGCCCGAAGGAGTGCTAAAGGGATGTTGTGCCCCTGTCGGGTTGCCATTACTAAGCTATAGGCCGTTTTTTCGCTTAGGTATGGGGAGAATCAGGCTCGGCTTCCTCGAGCAAGTCAAACAATTGTGGTGCCAGCGGTATCCGGAAACTCCTCTGGGCGGGAGCGTACAAAATCTTAATACGGACGAATTATATTTTGTCTTTTATAAAGAAGGAAGCCTTCCAATTCCGATCCGTTCATGGCCTAATACTTGTTGACGGTGGGTCTGTTAACACTAAGATGATTGTGAATAATGTATTTCTAGTTTCCGAAGGTTATTTATTCGTAGTTACCGAATTCTCTCTAGGTTTATTTACCGATCGCATTGGTCCTCAATTATTCCTGAGGTATTTCCCAGAGCCTCCCAAAGGATTACCGCATAAATATTGCAAAACCGATAAACTTATAAACTTATTTGAACTTGAACTTGATGCTTGAACTTGAACTTCCCTATGTTTTCTGCTTCTTTTTCTGTGCGGCAGGGAAAAGAACATTGTTTAGAATTAGTCGATATCCTGGGGAATTGGGATGTAGCTCCAGTTCCGTTTTAGGGTCCCCTACCCGGTGTTGGTAGTCCTCGGGGTCGTGGCCACCGTAAAAGGTGAAAAAGCCTTTTCCCTTAATTCCGTGGAGATATCGTGCTTCCCCGTTGATCTTGTTCTCGCCTAGAACCATTACGGTAGGTTTTATCTCATCCCTTTCAAAAGCAGTGGTCTGTCCCATAAAACCTTTGACCAAAGAAGTATGGTTTTGGCAGAGCATGGTAGGCACAGGATCCCATTTGGCAGAAAAATCCATTAGGGAAAAATAATCGGATTCTTTGGGTACCCTTCTTTTATCGGTCATATCGATGGAAGAAAACTCGTAACGCAAGGGATTTCTTTCTAATGTAAAATTGGTGAAGGCAAAGGTCTTTGAATAATCCAATTTATTTTGGTAACCGGGATCGGAAGGATCTCCGTCGAACATGGGTTCACAAATATCGACGCCTTCCGCGGCCAATGCAATATCAAAACTATCGGTAGCAGAGCACATGGCAAACATGAATCCGCCTCCAATAACGTAATTCCTTATCTTCCGTGCTACTGCCTTTTTCTCATCCGAAACTTTGTTATACCCTAATTTTGCTGCTAATTCCTCCGCATTCTTCTTCCCTTCAATATACCAAGGAGCGGCCCTATAGGCCCCGTAAAATTTACCGTACTGACCGGTAAAATCCTCATGGTGAAGGTGTAACCAGTCATACATTACCAACTTATCGCCCAATACTTCTTCGTCGTAAATGGTGGTATATGGAATTTCGGCATATGTCAGTACCATGGTCACCGCATCGTCCCAAGGTGGAATCTCCTTGGGGGAATACACAGCAATCCTAGGTGCCTTCTCCAAAATCACGGCATCTTGATTTTGGGAAGGACTACTTATCTCCGTTAAAATGGATTGGGTCTGTGCGTCGGATAGGATTTCGAAGGAAACCCCTCGGATCTGGCATTCCTGGCGGATACTTTCCCCGTCCGGAAGCAAAAAGGAACCTCCCCTATAATTCAATAACCATTGTACTTTTTGCTGTTTGGACAACACCCAATAGGTAATTCCGTAAGCTTTTAAGTGGTTTTTTTGACTCTCGGCATCCATAGGGATAAGGATGGAGGAAGCCGAAATCTCTAGGAACGACAAAAAACAAAAAACAAAGGACAAAAGATACTTGTTCATCAAAACGCTTTTCAAGAGTAATTCTCAAAGATAACGTAAATAGCTACCGAGGATTGTTCCTTGGCGTTAAAGGTTTCTAAAGGTGGGATGTCTGTCTGAATTGGGATTTATTGGATTATAAGATTATAGGATTGTGTGGATTTGGAAACCTCATCGCGCATCACACTAATAAAAAAAACTCATAACCTTCCAAAACTCCGAACCCATAACTTTGAACTTTCGTTTGAGCTTGAGTTTGACACTTGTCCCGATAGCTATCGGGATTGAATTTTAGAAAGGTACATCCCCATCATCCGGGTCTGCGTTCATGGAGCTTCCGAAAGCCTCGCTCGCATTGGGCAGATTCTTAGTGTGAAATGGGTTTTCCCCGTCGGCGTTCATCTTGGATTGGTACTCAAAAGGAGAATCGAAATCATCCAAATTATCAAATTTACCGAGCTGGCCGATGAATTTTAGTCGAATGTTATCTAAACCTCCATTTCTGTGCTTTGCCACGATAAATTCCGCCTGTCCTTTAGTGGGGGAACGCTCGTCGTCATCCCATTCGTCTATCTTATAATATTCGGGCCTATATATAAAGGATACGATATCCGCATCCTGTTCAATGGCCCCGGACTCCCTAAGGTCGGACAGGATAGGGCGTTTGCTCCCACCCCGGGTCTCAACGGCACGGGACAACTGGGAAAGTGCAATGACAGGGATATTGAGTTCTTTGGCCAACGCCTTTAGGTTTCTGGAAATAGCAGATATCTCTTGTTCCCTGTTTCCCCCTTTTTGGCTACCACCGGCGGTCATTAGCTGTAGGTAATCTATAACAATAAGGCGAATACCGTGCTGGGAAGCAAGACGTCTTGCTTTGGCCCTTAGGTCAAAAATAGAAAGGGAAGGTGTATCATCTATAAACAAAGGTGCAGATTCCAACGATTTTACCTTTACGTTCAGCTGCTCCCATTCGTGCTTTTCCAATCTACCGGTCCTCAACTTTTCCGAGGACAGACCCGTTTCCGAAGAGATAAGCCTGGTTATCAATTGTACCGACGACATCTCCAAGGAAAAAAAGGCGACCGGAATGTTAGAGTTTACAGCAATATTACGGGCCATAGACAGGGTAAGAGCCGTTTTTCCCATCCCAGGACGTGCCGCAACGATTATTAGATCGCTGGGCTGCCAACCCGAGGTGAGCCTATCGAGCTTATCGAACCCGGAGGGGATACCACTTAATCCTTCCTTGTTGGCAATCTCCTCTATCCTTTTCTTGGCCTGTATCACCAAATTTTGGGCAGTTTCCGCAGAACGTTTTAGATTCCCTTGGGTAACTTCGTACAATTTTGCCTCGGCATTGTCCAAAAGATCGAAAACATCGGTAGAATCCTCGTAGGCTTCCTTAATGATCTCGCTCGAAATTTTTATTAGGCTACGCTGAATATATTTTTGAAGAATAATTCGTGCATGAAACTCAATATGGGCCGAAGAAGCCACTTTTTGGGTGAGTTTTATGAGGTAAAAATCGCCTCCTGCCAAGTCTAAACGTCCGTCTTTCCTTAATTGGGCCGAAACGGTTAATAAATCTACCGGTTCCGAGCTTTCGAACAATTTAAAAATGGCCTCATAAATGTATCTATGTGCATCCTTATAGAAAACATCTGGATGTAAGATATCTATTACCTCATCGACACCTTTCTTGTCGATCATCATTGCTCCAAGTACAACTTCCTCTAAATCAAGTGATTGAGGCGGAATCTTACCTCTCTCTAAACTTATTAGAGTCGACTTGTCTATTTTATGGCCGATAACGGGGCTGATTTTCTCCATGAACGTAAAAGTATGGAATAAACTTCATAAAGGGTGCTGTGGATATCCACAGTTGATCAACATTATTGTTGTTGATAAGTTACAAAATTGTGTTCATAACTAAAAAAAATCCTGAAAACAAGCTTCCAGGATCTTATAAAACTTGGTGAATCACCAACTAACCATTAAAAACACCCATATCGGCATATTTTTCCATACGCGATTTTACGAGTTCTTTTGGTGATAACTTTTTTAGTTCCCCATAATGTGAGACAATCTTGTTTTTTACGGTTTCAAAAGTTTTTGCCCTGTTAGAATGGGCACCTCCTACCGGTTCTTTTACAATCTCGTCTATGATCTTCAATTTTTTCATGTCGATAGCCGTCAACTTCAAAGATTCGGCCGCCTGTTCTTTATATTCCCAACTTCTCCACAGGATAGAGGAACAGGATTCTGGGGAGATTACGGAATACCAAGTATTTTCCAACATCAATACCTTATCTCCCACTCCGATGCCCAAGGCGCCACCAGAGGCACCTTCGCCTATAATAAATACCATTATAGGAACCTTTAACCTTGTCATCTCTAAAATATTACGGGCTATGGCCTCTCCTTGGCCACGTTCCTCGGCTTCGATTCCTGGATAGGCACCGGGAGTATCTATCAAACTAACTACCGGAATTCCAAATTTCTCTGCAGATTTCATTAACCGCAAGGCCTTTCGATAGCCTTCCGGATTGGCCATCCCAAAATTCCTATATTGGCGCGTCTTGGTATTGTACCCTTTTTGCTGCCCTATAAACATAAAGCTCTGGTCGCCAATTTTTCCCAAACCACCTACCATCGCCTTATCGTCCCTTACTCCCCTGTCTCCGTGAAGTTCCAAGAAAGTATCTCCGCAAATGGCCTTGATATAATCCATGGTATAGGGCCTATCCGGATGTCTGGAAAGTTGTACCCGTTGCCACGCAGTCAGATTCTTGTAGATCCTCTTACGGGTTTCATTGAGTTTCAGTTCTATCTGCTTACAGGTCTCCGATACATCTACATCACTCTCTTCCCCTATGAGCGTGCACTTATCCAGTTGCTCCTCTAGTTCCTTAATAGGAAGTTCAAAATCCAAATACTCCATGTATGTGCGTGTTTAAAAATTGTATAGGTCGACAAATATAAAACATTCTAATATATGCCCTCCCAATTAGCTTCCGGGAATTTTATTTGGGATATGCTCAGATTCCTTTTCCTTGTCCAATACCTTAAACTTCCGTCTGTTCTTGAGAATTCCATTGGCAACCACAGTAGACAAAATAACCAACGCTCCTACATAGAACATAGGCTCCATTTTCTCACTGTCCCCCAAAATAAAATAGGCAAGGAGTATTCCATAGACAGGTTCCAAATTTATGCTCAGCATTACCGTATAAGGGCTTATGTATTTCATTACTTTGACCGATGCAATAAAGGCATAGGCGGTACAAACGGAGGCCAACAAAAAAATAAGGAGCCAATCAATCTGCGATAATTGAAAGAAGTCGTAGGTGAACTTTCCCGTTACGCCCATATAAATTGATAAGAAGACCACCCCACTGCCCAACTCATAAAAAGAAATCACGGAAGGCTTTTCCCGTTGGATCAATTTTCCGTTTATCAAGGTGAAAGTTGCGGACAAAAAAGCGGAAATAAGGGCCAACACGATTCCTTCCACTAAAATGGTATCCACATGAAGCATGATATAAAGCCCGAAAATCACGATTAGCCCAAAGATGATTTCGTATCCTATAAACTTTCTTCGGTACCAAATGGGTTCTAATATCGCCGCAAAAAAGGCCCCGGTAGCCATGGTTGCCAAAACCACCGAAACGTTGGACACTTTAATGGCCTTAAAAAATGTAAGCCAATGCAAGGTGATCACTAACCCTCCAACCAATAGGAGCCGCAATGTTCCTCCAGAAACTTTGAAGGAATATTTCCTAATGCCAATATAAATAAGGGTCAGGGCAACGGCTATGGACATTCGGTACCAGACCAAAGACAGTGCGCCTAGGGTAATTAATTTTCCCAAGACGGCAGTAAATCCCCAAACAAAAATTATAAAATGTAGATGGAGGTAATTTTTTAGCTTGGTACTCGCCATGGCATATCACTGTTAATTTCAGTCAAAAAACCTTATCTCTTGGCCTTTTTCAACAGATATAAGGCCAGAGCCCCAAAGGCGACATTTGGTATGATTACCGCCAATAAGGGCGAAAAGCCCGATTGCTCCGCCAAAGTACCGAAGACCTTGTCAAAAAAGATAAAGATAAAGGCCACTAAAATACCGAAGGCCAAATTGACCCCCATTCCGCCCCTCCGCTTTTCGGCAGAGACTGCCACGGCAATAATCGTGAGTATAAAAGCGGTGATAGGCAAGGCCCAACGTTTGTATTTCACCAAAATATAGGTGTTGATATTGGAGGCCCCCTTCCTCTTCTGGGCTTCGATAAAATCGTTCAACTCAAACAGATCCTTGGTCTCCGCAATATAGGAAACCGGGGTAAGATCATCTATCTTAAAGTTGAAAATGGTGTCGAGCTTGCGCTTGGTCTCAATAATCTCCCCTTCCTTTTTGATTGTCCGTTTTACATAGGTCGTAAGTTCGTAAAGGCTATCCTTCTCCTTCCAGCGAATGTTGGCGGCCGAGATTCGATAACCAAGTTGGTTGTCATCGTTAAAATGTTCCAAAGTAAAGTTGTAGCCCCTTTGCCTGGCAGGATCAAAACTGCTTACATATATATAATCCTTCTCGTTCAGCTGGTTATAAATATTACTGGTAATCCTATCCTGTTTCCCCTTTTTTAAATATTTATAGATAAACTCATTATAGCCCTGACTCGCATTGGGCACAATGAACATAGCCATAAAAAACATGAGCACGGCAATAATGGAAGCTCCTATGAGATAGGGTCTTAAAAACCGGCCGTAGGAGGCCCCGGAACTCAGAATGGCAATAATCTCCGTATTGTTCGCCAGTTTAGAGGTAAAAAAGATAACGGACAGGAACAGGAATATCGGAAACAAGAGACTACCTATATATATGGTGAAGTTAAGATAGTAAACTAGTATTTCGTTCAACGGGGCCTCGTTGTCTATCATCTTACCGATCTGCTCGGCCAGATTGGCCATGATTCCGATAGGGATAAACAGCATCAACATCACTGAAAATGTGACTAGATATCGTTTTAATATGTACCAATCGATTATGCCCACAACCTAAAGTCGTTTGTCCATTTGATTTACCATTGCTTTTTTCCATTGGGTAAAATCGCCTGCCAAAATATGCTTTCGGGCCTCACGGACCAACCAAAGATAGAACCCAAGGTTGTGGATCGTGGCAATCTGTTTCCCCAAATATTCATTAGCAGCAAAAAGGTGGCGCAGATAGGCCTTGCTGTATTCCGTGTCCACAAAGGTAATCCCCATTTCATCGACAGCGGAAAAATCGGCCTCCCATTTTTTATTTTTTATATTGATAGTGCCATGGGCCGTAAACAACATTCCATTGCGCGCATTACGGGTGGGCATCACACAATCGAACATATCGATCCCCAATGCAATATTCTCCAAAATATTGATCGGAGTTCCCACACCCATCAAATACCTCGGTTTATCCTCTGGCAGAATATTGCAGACCACTTCGGTCATGGCGTACATTTCCTCGGCGGGCTCCCCTACCGATAATCCTCCAATAGCGTTACCTTCGGCCCCTACCCCCGCAATATATTCGGCGGATTGAATGCGTAGGTCCTTATATGTGGATCCCTGGACAATAGGGAAAAAAGCTTGGGAATAATCATAAGTAAATGGTGTCTTTTCCAAATGGACCAAACACCTATCCAACCACCTATGGGTCATTTGCATAGAGCGTTTGGCATAGTCGTAATCACAAGGATACGGGGTACATTCGTCGAAGGCCATGATAATATCGGCGCCGATATCACGCTGTATCTCCATCACATTTTCTGGGGCAAACATATGGTAGGAACCATCGATATGGGATTTGAACTTTACCCCTTCCTCCTTAATCTTTCGATTTCCTGAAAGCGAATACACCTGATATCCCCCGCTATCCGTCAGGATATTGCGGTCCCAGCCCATGAATTTATGCAGGCCACCGGCTTGTTTCAAAATTTCCGTTTTGGGACGGAGGTATAGATGGTAGGTATTACCCAAAATAATATCCGGGTTTATATCTTGCTTCAACTCCCTTTGGTGTACCGTCTTTACCGAGCCTACCGTGCCAACCGGCATAAAAATAGGAGTCTCTATGGTACCGTGATCCGTCGTAATGGACGCCGCACGTGCTTTGCTCTCTAGGTCCCTATGTAGTAAGGTAAACTTCAAATTCTAGATTAAGTCCGCAAATATACTCATGCCATATGAACTTTCTGGGATTTTGTAGAATTTATCTTTTCCTTTACCAAGGCGAAATTTTCAAGCATAGCCTTAGCTACGGTTTAAAATTTTAACGCCGGGAAAGGGAAAAAGAAAGATAGAAAAACCTGAAAATTTATGTGGTAGGAGTATTTTAACTAACTCACCGGCATATAGGCTTTAACAAAAAACAAAAGTTACTTGTAATTTGTACCTTACGTTGATAAAATACCTCGGTGTACCTTGTATACCCAAAAGATTGAGTTTACTTTTGTTGTTGATCAAACAAAAATGAAAAGATGCCAAATTTAAAAGAACTACAAGATTTAACGATACAGGTCCGAAGGGATATTGTACGGATGGTACACAAGGTAAATTCCGGTCATCCGGGAGGTTCGTTGGGATGTGCTGAATTTATGGTGGCCCTTTACAACGAGGTTATGGAGCTAAAGGAAGGTTTTGACATGGACGGAAAAAATGAAGATATCTTCTTTTTGTCCAACGGACATATCTCCCCGGTGTTTTACAGTGTGTTGGCCCGTAGGGGGTATTTTCCGATAAAGGAATTGAACACATTTCGATTGTTGAACTCCAGATTGCAAGGACACCCCACCACCCACGAAGGACTTCCTGGAATACGGGTAGCCTCAGGTTCCTTGGGTCAGGGAATGTCCGTGGCACTTGGTGCCGCACAAGCCAAAAAATTAAATAAGGACAACCACTTGGTCTATTCCCTGCATGGTGATGGGGAATTAAATGAAGGCCAAAACTGGGAGGCCATCATGTACGCATCCGCCAAGAAAGTGGACAATCTTATTGCTACCATCGACCGCAACGGACAACAAATAGACGGACCTACCGAAGAAGTACTTGCACAGGGAGATCTTCGTCCAAAGTTTGAAGCTTTTGGATGGGATGTTTTGGAAATTCACGATGGTAACAACCTAGAGGCCGTCCTCAAGGGAATGAAGGAGGCCAAGAGCAGAACCGGAAAAGGAAAACCCGTATGTGTCATTTTACACACCATAATGGGAAATGGGGTAGATTTTATGATGTATACCCACGCATGGCACGGGAAGGCGCCCAACGACGAACAGTTGGCAAAAGCCTTGGCACAGAATCCGGAAACGTTGGGGGATTATTGATCCGCTAGAATAAATTTCAGATTCCCGCCTTCGCGGGAATGACCAAAACAAAAAGTGATGAAAAAATATATTGATCAAGGAAAAAACGATACAAGAAGTGGCTATGGGGCCGGAATGACGGAACTGGGACGAACCAATCCCAATGTAGTTTCTCTCTGTGCCGACTTAGTGGGTTCGTTGAAATTAGAGACTTTTATTGAGGAGAACCCGGAAAGGTTCTTTCAAGTTGGGATTGCAGAAGCAAATATGATGGGCATGGCAGCCGGGCTAACCATTGGCGGGAAAATACCTTTTGCCAGTACCTTTGCCAATTTCGCTACGGGAAGGGTGTATGACCAGATACGACAATCTATTGCCTATTCCAACAAAAACGTAAAAATATGCGCCTCCCACGCGGGGCTAACACTTGGCGAGGACGGAGCTACGCATCAGATTTTGGAGGATTTGGGACTTATGAAGATGCTCCCGGGGATGACCGTCATCAACACTTGTGATTATAACCAGACCAAGGCGGCCACCATTGCCATCGCCGATTATGTTGGTCCGGTATATCTAAGATTCGGAAGACCAAAAGTGGCCAATTTTACACCGGTAGACCAAAAATTCGAAATCGGGAAGGCGCTTATGCTCAGTGAAGGTAGCGACGTTACCATCGTAGCCACCGGGCATTTGGTATGGGAATCCCTTATCGCTGCCGAAACTTTAGAGGGCCAGGGAATTTCTGCCGAAGTAATAAACATCCACACCATAAAGCCCCTGGACGAGGCAGCCTTGTTAAAGTCTGTTAAAAAAACCGGCTGTATAGTTTCCGCAGAAGAGCACAATTTTTTAGGCGGTCTCGGAGAAAGCATCGCGAGAACCCTTGCTACCCAACATCCTACGCCCCAAGAATTTGTTGCTACCCAGGATACTTTTGGGGAAAGCGGTACGCCAGAGCAACTTATGGAGAAATATGGCCTGAACAATAAAGCCATAGTAGAGGCCGTTCATAGAGTATTAAAACGAAAATAAAAGAAAAACACTATGAAAAAAACACTTTTAATCGTGGTCTTTGCCTTTATTGGTATGACCACATTTGCACAAAAAGGAACTGGATTCGGAATAAAAGGCGGACTTAACTACAACCAAAGCGGAGATCTTTCCTTTGTAGAGGCCGGGAAAAACATCGTAAGAGGTGCGGACGGTAAAACTGGCTTTAATATTGGGGTTTTTGGACAGTTAGAACTGCCCATCATCTATTTAAGGCCCGAATTGGTCTATACCAATGCCAAAAGTAGTTATAACGTTGCAGGGGGCTCAAAGGACTATGAAGTATCTTCTCTGGATCTTCCAATATTGGTAGGAATCCATATTCTCGGTCCGATGAACATTTTTGCCGGTCCGGCTTTTCAATATATTTTGAGTAATAACCTGCAGGATTTTGAAATAGGAGATGTAAAGAACGATTTTACCGTGGGCCTTAATTTAGGGGTCGGTGTAAATTTAGGGAAACTGGGACTGGATGTACGCTGGGTAAGAGGATTTTCGGAAAACGAAGCAAGATTCATCGGTGAAAATATAGCCGATATTTCAGGAAAGGTAGATTCCAGACCTAA
>CAJDXC010000052.1_pt1 | contig 11782 bp, 11 predicted proteins | sample 7391681 | NCBI WGS metagenome assembly CAJDXC01 (sample SAMEA7055742, study PRJEB34461) | soil metagenome | biome: terrestrial ecosystem; feature: Peninsula; material: soil | place: Antarctica | collected 2016 | reverse complement strand
ATTCTCGATAAAATTGCCGTTTTCATCAAAGTGCTTTAAAAACTCATCCTCCTCTTCCTTATAATCCTCAGTCTCCCATTTAAATCTATGTGGAACGGGAATTTGCGCCTTTAAGAAAATTGCCAATAACAGTCCGGTAATAAATCCGGACAAATGGCCTTCCCAAGAAATGTCTTCCTGAATCGGAAAAATAAGCCACAACATTCCACCATAGATAAAAACGACTATCATGGAAACGGCCACAAGCCTATAGTACTTGGTAAAGACTCCCTTGAAAAAAATAAAACTGGCAAGTACATATATGACGCCACTGGCTCCGATGTGATATGAAGGCCTACCTATAATCCAGGTAAAAATTCCAGAAAGCAAAATACCCCAGCACAAAACACGCAACCATATTCTTGGATAGAAATATACCAATGCTGTCAACAGTAAGGCCAACGGGACGGTATTGTTGTACAAATGTCCTACCGAGCCATGCAGAAACGGACCAAACAACACCCCTCTAAGGCCCGTTAATGTTCTTGGATAGATTCCGTATTGGTTTAGGTTGATATGAAATCTTACTTCCAACCAATAAACCGTCCATATCGATAATACCGCCAATAAGGGCACAACGACAATTGAGTTGGAAAACCTAAAATAGGTGTTTTCGGACATGGCTACAATTAATACTCCTTCCAAATAGCAACCCGAGCTTTTCTGTCTTTCTTTTTCCCTTTCCCAGTGTTAAAAAATAATTCCGTAGCTAAGCTATGCAAGAATTTTTTGCCTAGGGAAAGAAAAAAATAAATTTCACAAAATTCCCGACTTCCTATTTGGAAGGAATATAACCTTTTTCTTCTCAAAATATGTTCCATAAAATCTAAATCGGAAAGAATGACACCACAACCCCATCTTGAGCGATTCATTTAACTACATCCAGAACCTTGGGGGCGCATTTTGTGCCCTACGTGCATAAAATATCGTAATTTTCCGGCTAGAATCTAGTATTTATGCAGAAGTTATGGATTTTATGTGGCCTATGTCTTCTGACCTCGTGTAAAAGGTTGACTTTTCAAAAAGATAATACCCAAGAATTAATAGAGCAGGAGATGCAGAACATCAATTGGAACGATGTAGACCAATATCCCCTCTTTGAAAATTGTGACGAGACTGCCTCCAAGTCAGAGCAAAAACAATGTTTTGAAAACACACTTCTATCCCATTTTGAATCCACCCTGCAGGAATTTGAATTTAAATTGGATGCCGAGGTTAACGATACGGTAAACGTAGATTTTTTAATCGACAAAAACGGGTCCATATCGGTTTTGGAAATAAAAAAGAATCAGGCCGTAGAAGCACAAATCCCAGAATTCAATGGAATTATCGCGCAATGCCTCAACAATCTTCCCCCAGTGGCTCCTGCCATAAAAAGGGGAATACCGGTCAACGCAAGGTTCCGTATCCCGATTGTATTGAACACCAATTGATCAATTGCTATATCTGAGTATAGAGATATCGAATAACAAATCACAAGCACCAAATTCCAAAGGAAAATAAAAAATAAGATTAAATTAAGAGCTTAAACAATTAATTTTTGGCAAACGAAAAAATCATATTGGGAATAGACCCTGGCACGACCATCATGGGATTCGGCCTTATCAAAGTGGTGAACGGTAAAATGCATTTCATACAAATGAACGAACTCCTATTGGCGAAATACCAAGATCCCTACATAAAATTAAAACTTATTTTTGAACGTACCTTAGAACTCATCGATAACTACCACCCGGACGAAATTGCCATTGAGGCTCCGTTTTATGGCAAAAACGTGCAATCCATGCTCAAATTGGGCAGGGCGCAAGGGGTGGCCATGGCAGCAGGCCTATCTAGACAAATCCCCATAACCGAGTACCTGCCCAAGAAAATAAAAATGGCCATAACCGGCAACGGAAATGCAAGTAAGGAGCAGGTCGCCAAAATGCTCCAGAGCATGTTGAGCCTAAAGTCTTTACCAAAAAACTTGGACAGCACGGATGGTCTCGCCGCCGCAGTCTGCCACTTTTACAACGAAGGCCGTATCGAGGTTACGAAGAGTTACTCTGGATGGGAAGCTTACGTGAAACAGAATTGCCCCCCAGCCCCCAAAGGGGGAGTAAAAGCGCCCAATCTCAATAGGGGAAGTAAAAAGAGTTCATAAATTATCATCTATTGGAAAGACTATCGTCAAATATGGGGATAACAGTTCCCACTTTGGTGGCGGAGGGGGTCGGAATTTACATTCACATCCCTTTCTGCAAGCAGGCATGCCATTACTGTGACTTCCACTTTTCTACCAATCTAGAAAAAAAGATTACGATGGTGGCCGCCCTACAGAAAGAACTGGAAATAAGGAAGCAAGAATTTGAAGGAGAATTGGTACGGACCATATATTTTGGCGGAGGCACACCATCGGTACTGGAAATCGAAGAAATTAATCAAATTCTTGCCACTGTTTACGCTAATTATAATGTATCTGAAAATCCCGAAATCACCTTGGAGGCCAACCCCGATGATCTGTCCAGAGAAAAAATAGAGCAATTGGCCCACTCCCCCATCAACCGCCTCAGTATCGGTATCCAATCTTTTTTTGAAGAGGACCTTAAATTCATGAACAGGGCACACAGTGCCTTGGAAGCCGAGCAATGTATCGCCTGGGCCACAACTTATTTTGAGAATATTTCTATCGACCTTATTTATGGTCTTCCAAATATGACCAGTGAACGTTGGCTCCAAAATGTAGGGAAGGCCCTCTCCTTCAATGTTCCACATATTTCTAGCTATGCACTCACCGTAGAACCCAAAACTGCATTGGCGCATTTTATAAAAAAAGGCATTATTAAACCGTTGGACGATGCCGTGGCAGAAGAACACTTTCGGCTTCTGATCAACAATCTGGAGCTGGCGGGCTATATTCACTACGAAATTTCCAATTTTGGCAAACCTGGCTATTTTTCACAAAACAATACGGCCTATTGGCTGGGAAAAAAGTATTTGGGTATCGGTCCCTCTGCCCATTCTTTTGACGGGAAACAAAGATCCTGGAACATCAGCAACAATTCTAAATACCTCACAACACTAAAGAAAGGTGAGCTTCCAAAAGAAGTAGAAATACTGTCCAAAACAGATCGCTATAACGAATATGTGATGACCGGGCTCCGGACAATATGGGGAGTGTCTTTGGACCACATCCAAACTGAGTTTGGGGAAGACTACCATGTCTACTTCCTGGGCCAGGCAGAACGCTATTTGTTGCAAGGCCTACTCCAAATCGATAATAATGTAATGACCGTCACCAAAAAAGGAAAATTTTTGAGCGATGGGATTGCCAGTGACCTATTTATGGTTAAATTTAATTAGCCTTTGCTATTTCGTCAAATTAGGAAAGGAAAGAAGTTATGATAGCATCCATTCATTACAACTCCAAAAAATACAACATCGACCTATCCAAACCCTTGGATCTTTCCATCCCCTTAAGGGGAGAAGTGACCAATGTCAACGCATGGTACATAGATCATCCAAAAATAACGCCCCATACCGAAGGGGAATTTATAGGTAAAGTAACCGAAGGAGCTTCCACCAATTTTAACGATATTTGGTTTAACCCCCATGCCCATGGCACTCATACAGAGTGTGTGGGGCATATTACCAAGAAGTTCCATTCGGTAAACAAAAGTTTGGATCGTTATTTCTTTTTGGCCCAGGTCGTTACTATTGCCCCTGGTAAATTGAACGGAGATTTTGTCATTTCCAAAAAACAATTGCAAAACGCGATGAGTAACGGCTCCTTAGAAGCTTTGATCATACGTACGTTGCCCAATACCAAGGAAAAATTTTCGGAACAATATTCCAATACCAATCCGCCTTATTTATTGGGAGAGGCAGCACAGTTTTTAAAAGAACAAGGTGTTGATCATTTGTTGGTAGATCTACCCTCGGTGGACAAGGAAAAGGACGAAGGAAAATTATTGGCCCATAAGGCTTTTTGGGATGTTGGTGGCAAGAAAAGACAAAATGCTACAATTACCGAATTTATTTTTGTGGATAACACAATTCAGGATGGCACTTATTTTCTGAATCTGCAGGTAGCACCCATGGAGAACGATGCCAGCCCCAGCCGACCTGTGCTTTATAAGATTTTGGAAGAATGAATCAATTATGGATTCCAAAACGAATAACTTTTTATCATTTGGGGAATTTATCTTTCCTTACCTTTATGGCAAAGGATTCAAATTTACCCACCTAGGGGAAATAGGAAAATAAAAATGGATAATATATTCGAAATTTTTCTGGGACTTATATTGGGTGCTATCCTAATGTACTGGGTATATACCTTTTTCCGAGTCAAAAAAAGCAAGGAACTTACAGAACACCAATCGGTTATCTTATTGGAAAAAATACGCAGTGTATGCAAGCTGATTTCGGTGGAAGGGGATTTCGCAGAAATCTATAAGTATGAAAATGTTAAGGAACATTTTATGAGCCTGGTCAGCAGCAAAAAGAAGGCGCTACTCGTCATTAATGCCAAGGCCTATATTGGTTATGATCTAAATAAAGTTTTGATGCATGCCGATATCGAAAAAAAGAAAATAATCATAACCAATTTCCCACGGCCCGAAATACTTTCCATAGAACCTGAGATACAGTTTTACGACATCCAGAGCGGCATGTTCAATTTCTTCTCCTCTGAAGACCTTACACTTTTAAATCATGAGGCAAAGCAACATATCCGGGAAAAGATTCCTGCCAGCGGACTGATGGATACCGCCAAAAAGGAGGCATTACAAGCCGTATTGCTTATAGAAAAAATCGTAGAGACCATCGGATGGAAATTGGATTATTCTGCCCTAGAAATAAGCAACCGTGAAAAACAATTTTTAGAAAAATAAACTCTCGCCTATTTAATTCAAAGTTTACCAATGAAACGAACTATTTGTTTAACACTATTTTTAACCGTCGCCATAACCTGCTTTGGCCAAAACAAAAACAATATGAAAGATTTAAACCCAAATTTTGTACATACCGTATTCTTTTGGCTAAAGAATCCCGACAATCAGTCGGACCGAGAGCAGTTTAAAACTTCCTTGGAAAAATTCTTGAACAACTCCCTATATGCCAAGACAAAATTTATTGGCACCCCACCCAAGTCTACCCGCGATGTGGTGGACGGTTCCTTTACCTTTTCCATGACGGTGTCCTTCGACTCTACCGAGTCACAGGCAAAATACCAGACGGAGCCAGCGCATTTAGTCTTTATTGAAGAGTCTAGTGAGCTTTGGACCAAAGTCATAGTTTACGATTCTCAGGGGATTTAAAGTCTTTATTGCCAATGAATAAAAAAGCTGAAATTAGCATTGTTGTGTCACATTGAGCGCAGTCGAAATGTCAAGGTTCTCATTGTCTATGGTCTTCGACTGCGCTCAGACTGACACATATAACAACGCTCTGACTAACACGTTTGGTGGATTTTAAATTTTATATTTTGGATGGACATAGAAACTTTTAGGAGCTATTGCATTTCCAAAAAGGGCGTTACGGAAGAATTCCCATTTGATGCCGACACCTTGGTGTTCAAGGTTATGGGGAAAATATTTGCTCTTGTCTCCTTGGATAAAAAACCTTCATCGGCCAATTTAAAATGTGATCCAGAATGGGCCTTGGAACTTAGGGAAACCTATGACAGAGATATTGTTCCCGGATACCATATGAGCAAAAAACATTGGAACACTGTGCTGTTGGAATCGCACTTCCCACCCCAATTTATCCAAAAATTAGCAGACCATTCTTATGATTTGGTAGTTTCTGGCCTAACCAAAAAACTGAAATCTGAGCTGGAGAGGTTGCCATAAACGACAAGTTCAAGTTCAAGTTCAACCCTTCGACTGCGCTCAGGGTGAGATTTTCCAAGTTCAAAAAAGTTTATGGGTTTAGGAGTTTAGAAAATACGTTTATTGTGATAATACACTAATTTTGTAATCAACTAGTTGACTAAACTGACTCATAACTCTATACTCTATACTCGTAACTCATAACTTTTAACTACCTCTGCCAGCTGCTCCCGATATCTCCCGATAATTATCGGGACGGGATGCCAACTTTTTAACTCTATTTTCTATTAGTTATTTCCCTGATTTCCGTTTGTCTTTAGGGATATTAATATATTTGCCGTCTTAAACAATTCAACCCCTGTACATGGATCTGCTTTTCGCCTTCTACAACACCCAAATCAAAACTCATGAGGCCCAATTAAGTAAGGTAAAAAAACTACTTTGGGGCTCTAGTATGTTGCGATTGGCCATTTTCCTTATCGCCGTCTTTGGTATTTATTTGGCGTTGGGAAATACCAAATGGTTACTTGGGATCATTATAGCAACCGTGATCATCTTTCTTTTCTTGGTTTCACGACATACCGACCTGCAATACCGACGGGACAAGCTCCTGGCCTTGATCAAGATCAATAAAACTGAAATCGAGGTCCTAAACCGAAAATACCATCATCTGCCCGAGGGAGACGAGTATAAAAATCCATTGCATTTTTTTAGTCAGGATATCGATCTGTTTGGGAAAGGCTCCTTTTATCAATACCTCAATAGAACGGCCCTACAACACGGAAGCGACACTTTGGCAGGTTTGTTTACTGAGAATTCCATAGAAAACATTGTCCAAAAACAAGCAGCAATAAAGGAAATGTCCAAAATGCCAGAATGGAGACAGGAATTTTCCGCCATGGCCAGTTTAGTAAAAACCGAAGTATCTACCCAGAACATTATACTTTGGGCGCAAAATTACATACCCTTTGTTCCCAAAATCATGAAATGGCTTCCATCTATATTTTCTATTCTTTCCATGGGAATCTTTATTGGCTATTTTATAGATGTTCTGCCAGGTTCGGCCGTAATAATCTGGCTTTTGATAGGGTTGGGTATTACCGGAATGTATTTAAAACACGTAAGTAGAATTTCGTCCGAAACCGACGGGATAAGGAACACCTTCCGGCAGTATCAAAAACTGATATTTCAAATTGAGCAGACCCATTTTTCATCGGAACTTCTTGCAATTCGGAAGAACCAGGTTCTTCGGGAAAAAAAGAAGGTTTCCTTGGTCATCAAAGAGTTTTCAAAGATCCTTGATGCTTTAGATCAGCGAAACAATATGATTTTTGGGCTTTTGGGCAATGGCTTTTTGTTGTGGGACCTGCGCCAGTGTTTTAGGCTAGAGCAATGGATCCATACCTACGGAAATGAAATGGAACAGTGGTTCAACGCCATTGCTTTTTTTGATGCCTACAACAGTCTTGGCAACTTTGCCTTTAACCACCCAGAATATTCCTTTCCGATATTGACCGTTGGGGAAACGGTATTAAAATCGACCCAAGCGGGCCATCCCCTGTTAGATCAAAACAAAAGCATTTTGAACGACATCCATATCGGCAAGGAAGAATTCTTTATAATCACCGGGGCCAATATGGCGGGTAAAAGCACCTTTTTACGCACTGTTTCCCTCCAGATCGTTATGGCCAATATGGGGCTTCCGGTATGTGCCTCGGCAGTGGAATACAGCCCAATCAAACTAATCACAAGCATGCGTACCACGGATTCCTTGACCGATGATGAATCCTACTTCTTTTCCGAACTGAAACGTTTGAAATTCATCGTAGACGAAATACAAAACGACCGCTATTTTATTGTACTCGATGAAATACTGAAAGGTACCAACAGCACCGACAAAGCCATAGGGTCCCGAAAATTTGTAGAAAAATTGGTTGGATCCAAATCCACCGGACTTATAGCAACCCATGACCTAAGTTTATGCCAGGTCGCCGAGGAACTACCCCAAGTGAAAAACTTTTACTTTGATGCGGAAATTATCAACAACGAACTTCATTTCGACTACACCTTTAAAAAAGGTATCTGCCAAAACATGAACGCTTCCTTTCTATTGAAGAAAATGGGGATAGTGGACTAATTCCCGCGAAGACGGGAATCTCAGGTTCAAGTGCAAGTTCAATCCCGATAGCTATCGGGACAAGCTTAAATCTTTGAATCGTTGGATTAAAACGCTTTGATTTATATCACCTGAAACCCATATGCGTAGGGGTCATCGTCGTCGATGATGATATTGTTATAGCCGTACACCTTGGCCCATCCCTGGATACTTGGTACAATGGCCGGGATTCCTCCCAAACTGGTTTCCTCTACGATCCTGCCTATGAACTGAGAGCCTATAAAACTCTCATGGATGAACTCTTCCCCTATTTTCAGTTTCCCTTGGGCATGCCATTGAGCCATCCTAGCGGACGTTCCTGTGCCGCAAGGCGAGCGGTCTATGGCCTTGTCACCGTAAAAAACTGCGTTTCTCGCCGATGCATTGGGAGAAATAGTGCTTCCGGTCCAAAGGATATGGCTAACATTTCGGATGGTATCATTTTCTGGATGAATAAAGTGATTCGGATACTTTACATTGATCTTTTGACGTATCTCTTGACTGAACTGTATCAGTTTACCGGCAGAAAAATCCTGTATGCCAGAAAAGTCCTTTTGGGGATCTACGATGGCATAGAAATTTCCGCCATAGGCGACATCAAAGACAAGTTCGCCCAAATCCGAACTGTCTATCGTAAGTCCCCGGGCCGCAAGATAGGATTTTACATTCTTCAATCTTACCCAATCTACCTTGCCGCCTGTTTGCCCGTATTCTATTTCCACTAGTCCAGCTGGTGCCTCCATCCAAATTTTTCCAGGAGTTTTTGGCACTACTAAACCTTCCTCAATAGCAATGGTTACCGTACCAATGGTTCCGTGCCCGCACATGGGCAGGCAGCCACTGGTCTCTATGAACAGGATTCCGAAATCGTTTGCCGGGTCTGTCGGCGGGTAAAGTATACTTCCGCTCATCATATCGTGTCCCCGCGGTTCGTACATCAAGCCCTTGCGGATCCAGTCATACTCCCTTAAGAAATGCTGGCGCTTTTCGCTCATATTGGCACCAATGAGATTGGGTCCCCCACCGGCGACCACGCGGACCGGATTCCCACAAGTATGTGCATCCACGCAAAAAAATGTTTTTCTGGCCATTGGCGTGAGAAAGTGGTACTACCACTGTTTTAGAAAATGACTTTAAGACATGACTACAAGACATTCAAATTCCAAAAAAGAAAATTCCTCCCGAAACTTCAGGACCAAAAAAGCAATTTATTTATATTTCTTTATCAGTATAAGAACTATTAACGAGCCGCATGATGCTTAAAGGGTTGTTATTCTTTAGGGCCTCGGGCAATAACTCTTGGGGCCAGTCCTGATAGGAAACGGGCCGTACCCACCTTTTGATTGCCGAAACGCCCACAGAAGTAAACCTGCTGTCCGTCGAGGCGGGGAAAGGCCCCCCGTGCTGCATAGCCGGACAAACTTCGACCCCTGTGGGAACTCCGTTGAAAATTATCCTGCCTACACGACTTTCTAAGGCATCTACAATTAAACTGTATTGCCTTAGCTCATCGGCATTTCCCAAAATAGTTCCCGTTAATTGACCTTCCAAATGCGACAGGACATTCTCCAATTCCTTTTCATCCACACATTGGACCACTAAAGAAAATGGGCCAAAAACCTCCCTGTGCAAAATGGTGTTCTTTATAAAATCTGATCCATTAACAGTCAAGACTTTTTGCTTACCATAGTTAGATGGAGATTCTTCATCATAGGAAGCAACGATGGCTGTCTCCCCTTGGGAAGAAAGTTCCTTTTTACCTAGTTCAAAACCTTTGTGGATATTGGGATGCAGCATAGCACTAGGCGCAATCTGCATGATTTCCTCTCCCAGTTTTGTCACAAAGTTGTCCAATGGTTTTCCTTTTATACCCAAAATCAGTCCTGGATTGGTACAGAACTGTCCGGCACCAAGCGTAATAGATCCTGCGTATTGGGCCGCCCAATGATCACCTTTTTCTTTCAAAGCGGATGGTAGAACCACAACAGGATTAATACTGCCCATTTCTGCGAAAACAGGGATGGGCTCGGGCCTTTCGCTGGCCAACTTGTACAGTGCCATCCCTCCTTTTATGCTTCCCGTAAAGCCGACCGCTTTTATCTGGGGATGCATGACCAATTGCTGACCTACTTCGATGCCACTACTGTTCAAGTTAGAAAATACACCATCTGGCATCCCTGTCCTTTTAGCGGCACGGATAATGGCCAAGCTTACAAGTTCTCCCGTGCCTGCATGCATGGGGTGGCCTTTTACAATTACCGGACAACCGGCCGCCAATGCGCTTGCCGTATCCCCTCCAGCGGTTGAAAAGGCAAAGGGGAAATTACTAGATCCAAATATGGCAACCGGTCCCAATGGTACGAGCATTTTTCGTATATCCGATTTGGGCAAGGGTTTCCTCTCCGGTTGGGCCGTATCAATGATAGCCTCTATCCAAGAACCTTCTTCCAACAAATCCGCAAAGGCGCGCAGTTGCCCCATGGTCCGGCCCCGCTCCCCGTTGGCCCTACCTTCCGGAAGTCCCGATTCCGTTACATAGGCTTGTATCAAAGGCTCGCCCAATGCCTCGATCTCCTCGGCAATGGCCCTAAGGAATTTAGCCTTTTCCTTCCCAGGTATTCCCTTATAAATCTTAAAAGCAGCAGTTGCTTTTTCTAGAGCCAAATCAATTTCTTCCTTCGTGGCCTCGTGAAACGTCCATTCGGTCTCATTATTCTTTTTTGGATCAAAGGTTCTATATGTTTTAGCTCCTTTTGCCGAAGCTTTTTCCCCAATAAAGTTTTTTCCAGTTATCATTTTGCTTATATTTTTTATTGAACTCGTTTAAAATTTGATACTCTACTCTTATAGCGCTTTATAATCCGGAAGCTGTGGTCTGGATTTTAGACCCGATTCCAAAATTTGAAGTACCCGTTTTCTCTCATCCCCTTGCAAGGGAAGCCTAGGTGCCCGAACCTGTTCCGTGCCGATTCCGGTGGCAACTTCCGCCAATTTGATGTTCTGCACCAATTGTGGAGTTATATCCAGCTCCAAGATCGGCAAGAACCATCGATAAATATCCAGTGCTTCTTGGATACGACCTGCCTTGGACAGTTTGTAAATGGCCACGGTCTCTGCCGGGAAGGCACATACTAAGCCTGCTACCCAGCCATCGGCACCCATAAGTATGCTTTCCATTCCCAGGGTATCCACTCCGGTAAATACCTTAAGTCTATCGCCGAATCGGCTTCGAAACCGAGTAATGTTGGAGATATCGCGAGTGGAATCCTTTACGGCCTGGATATTGTTGTATTTCAAAAGTTCTTCGAACATATTGTGAGTCACTTCGATGCCGTAATCTACAGGGTTGTTATAGACCATAATAGGTAGGCTGGTGCTTTTGGCCACCTCGCTATAATAGATCACCGTTTCATGGTCTGTAGATTTGTATCGCATCGGAGGCAACATCATAAGTCCGCTCGCCCCATATTTTTCTGCCTTATTGGCCGCTTCAATGGCTCCCTTAGTGGTCTGTTCCGCTATATTTATAATGACCGGCACCTTACCATTTACCAAGTCTACAGTTGTCTCTACCAAAGTCTTCTTCTCATCGTTCGTAAGGGTACTTGCTTCTCCCAAGGTCCCTCCAAGAATAATCCCTGAGACCCCTGCCTCCAATTGGGCCTTTATATTGACCACGAACATATCCAAGTCTAACTTGTCGTCTTGTGTGAATTTAGTGGTTACGGCGGGCATTACACCTTTCCATTCTATTTTCATATCGTTGTGTCTTAAAAAT